>JAABUU010000873.1_pt1 | contig 59599 bp, 58 predicted proteins | sample 5559301 | NCBI WGS metagenome assembly JAABUU01 (sample SAMN10711884, study PRJNA513360) | rock metagenome | isolation source: Antarctica rocks | place: Antarctica: Victoria Land, Richard Nunatak white
ACTGGAATTTGTCATCGAGTCCTCTCTCATTTCGGTTTTGAAGTTGAATTGAGATTGGCTCGATGGCGCTCGCTTACCCTTTGGTTTAGGCGAGCACCGCTTTTACACCAGTTTCAGGACTTGGCCAGCAGTTGCGGCACTCTTAGCCGCATCTGTCATAGAAAGGATCGCTTGTGTCGCATCGTTCGCGGCATTTCCGATGTCCGTGTACGAACCGCTCAGACTCCCGCCGACAACATGCTCTTGCCCGATGTTCTTGTCGAAGGTTAATCCGCCGCCAGAGGTTCCGAACTGACCGAGATACTTCTCTGCCAGCGCCTTCAGCTTCGGATCAGTCGATTTAAGATTTGCCTTGATGAGCTTCTGGATGTAATCGAGTTCGCCGACACCACCTGTCTGTTGCAAGATCGGATCGGCTGCTAGGTCAGTAGGTGACACATACCCAGAAGCGTGTGAATTGTTCCCGAGTAGTTCCGCCAGGATGTCCGTGAAGCGTCGCCCATCGTACTTGTCGGGCATCTTCGAGGGATCGTCATGGTGACTGAACAGCGAGAACAGTCCGCCGACAACGGCTGCACCGATTCCGACACGCGACGCTGCGAGGGCAGGGTTGATCGAAGCCTCGGCTGATAGAATGCCAAGACCAGTCTGCAAGCCTCCACCGATACCGCCCTGTTGATAGCCTTGATACGCTGCAACGGGTCCGCCGACGCCTTCTGACGCGAGAAAAGGTAGATGGTCCTTTCGCATCCGGTCGATACTTCCGATACGGGAAGCCAGCACTATCCAAGACCTGCGATCCGGGAACAGCGTTGACCATCGAGCCGGCGACTGTCTGCGAGGTACTGCCGGAAGGATTCGCGCCGGAGCCGGGCCCGTGGGGGACCCCCTCCCCGTTCTTTGAGGGCGGATTCCCGACGTGTCGGAGAGAACCACTGCGATCCGTGTTAGGATGGTCCCGCTGTTGTGGACATCCGCCGGCATGTTCGTAGCATCGACGCATTGGCCCGTCCTTTGACCTGTGGGGCGAGGCTTCGAAGGCTATCCCGCGGTTCTTCGTTCACGTGGATGATCTTGACCATCCTGGGGCTTGTATTTATCGAATCGCATCACGGCATTGCTGGAACTCGCGTGCTGAAAGTTCTTGCCCTGGACTGTAACAAACCTATAGACGTTCGTGGAGAGAATTGTTACAGGGCGCCGCAGGTGTGATTGCGCGTCACACTACCCGCTTAATGTCGCATGCCGCGCCGATCCCCGATGCTTTGAAACAAGGCCCCAGGACGCACGTTAGTATTGTGCCGTAGTTTCCTATCGGCTGCCGTGCTAATCGTGCGTACAGACCGATATAAAGGGCAGTGCGCTATGGTCTGAGGCTGTTGCAGAGGGTGGCCGGCCCTCACCCTTGAGCCACCTTCCCAGGTCTCGATTTGGACGGTACGGGGATCGGTTGCAGCACGATAATTGTCGGGATCGCCGGGCGCGCACCACCACGCCTTCTGTGTCGCCTCTGTCAAAATCGCATCGTTCAATCGGACCGGTATCGGGGGATGGTTCTCGGAGCGATTCGATTCGGACTCGAACGACGCGGGCTACCTGCCTTCCGCAAGTTCGTTGTGCATCGCCCAGTCAGCCGCGAATGTCACGCCGCCTCAAAGTCCCCAAACCATCGGCGCGACCTTCATAAGCCAGTCACCGGCTCAACCAGAATGCTTACAGTAACCGGCGTGATAACGATACAACGGCAATCCCCATTGATAATATTGAGCACTAATGAGCGCCGAAGCGGGAGGCGGCGCAGGTGGTCCAGTTATCCCTCCCGCAGTTGGACTAATTGGCCAATCGCTCGGAAAGCTAATTAGGTCGGGACCGGTGCCGAAAGGCCACAGCTTAAAGGTCACGCCAAAGCCGTTAGGGTCTTGATAATACCCTACAAAATAACCCTGCTTAACGCCAGTGATCCGCGACCAATCGCAAATCTCTCTCACTTGAATCGTATCATGCAGAAACGTGCCCTGAACGTACAAATCAACCGGGTCACTGCCCGCCAGAAACGAGATGTTATTGCAGACGAACGTCGAGTTAATGAAATTGTACTGACATGTAAGTCCCGTTAATTGTGAAAGGTAGAAGACGCCAAGCCCGCGCCCTACTCCGCTGGTGGTGACGCCACAGTTATCGTACGCTTGGCATTGCCCGTCGTTAAGATCGCCATCGCCGTAATCCGGCGGTGGATCACCACCTCCGTGACAATTGTAGCATTCAAAATCTGTACCCGCGCGAAAGACACGACTCGGAATCTGCCTAACAATATTGCCGTTGCGAAGTATGCTTTTGATTGTGGCTGAACGCTGAGCCCACTCAAAGTTCTTTCCGTTTATCGTTAAGTATTGTTCGCCGTTGAACTGTTGCCACGCTAGAAAAGAGGAAGCGGGAAAGACAAGTTGCGAGGTTCTGTGATTAACCGCGTCAGATACTGCAATTCGTATATTGCTGCGCTCGCTTGCTGCGATTCGAGACGCGGCGTGAACGGCCGAGGAACCGAGCACAAACGTCGCCAAAAGGACGACAAAGATAAAGGCGAACCTGTCTAGCTTAGCTTGGAGAATAGCAGTGCGATCTTTTGTACTTGTTTTGGTCGGGTGGCTAGTCATGGCTGCTTTCATCGGGCTCCTCCGGGTAGGCATTTTCGGACCCAAACCCCAGATGTTTGCGCTTATGATCGGCGTATCGGTAGGTCTTGCCGCGCTCGGAGTTTCATCACTACTTCTTGCTAGGTCGGGCACAAATGGACCCCTCCTTTGGATATCAAGGATTGGTTCGCTCACTCTTTTTTTGGGCTCCGCCGGTGCGTTGAGCGTACTACGCATCGCGCATAACGCTGGCCTAGATTATCACGGAAAGTAAAACCGATAGTACACTACTTGGCGCTTTTCGGCTAGCGGCGACGCGAACCTTTGACGGGGCTTAAGCGAAGCACGCATGCTCTCCAAATAACCTACCGTCGTCTTGCCTATTACAGGGCGGTAGCGATCACCACTCCGATCATAACGTTGACGATGGCGACGACGAACAGGATCGTTTGAACGGTTGTGAAAGTCGAGACGTAGGGCCAGTGTGCATTATGCAATCCGACTGCCGCCATCACGAGGCCCAAGGACAAAAGGGCTAGGACGAGTCCGAAGCCGTTGCTACTGGTGTGAGAGGTTCGGCCGGTTCGGGAACCGACAATGTAGGCGCTGGCGATTGACGACCACGGTATCATGCCGTTAACGCCTTTCCGATCCGCTCTACGGCTTCATCCGTTATGCGTGCGATGTTGGAGAGGTTCGAGCCCGCGACGAACGTCAGTGGGGCTTCGGGGGCGTGATACCGACGCAACCGATAGCCTTATTCCAACTTGGAAACTGGGCGCACTCTTTAGGGTCTGCGGTCAAGTCGCCGATCGTACGGGCATACCTTCGTGCAGAATGATTAGCCATGCTGCACCGCTGCAAGGTCATCGACAGGGCGACCGCGTTTCGTAACGCTCGGATCGTGTTGAAGATCGCACAGCGGCCGGCCGAAGCGAATCTCCAAAGCGAGCCTCGTGCCGGCTAAGACCTTGTGGCCGCGTTCAGCGAGTTCGTATTCCGCGGCCGATACCTGAAGACGTTCCGCCATCTCCGAAACCGAATACCCGTAGCGTACTCGATGCGCTTGAAGCCAAGTCATGCGACACGCTTCTTAATTCCGCACGCGATCAACGCGCGAGCAGCGTCTCTGAACGCTGAATCGAGCTTCGCCAGGAGCTTCGAGCCGTCTTCGTAATCAGCGAGCAACAGCACGCAAGGGAACTCGGCGAAAAACAGACCCTCGATCGCAGACGCCTCGCCTGCATCTGCACGCACCGCGCGAGTTTCGAGCAGTCGATAGCGCTCCAGCGACACGTCCACCAAACGTGCAATAGTAGCAGCGTCGATGTTGCGCGCTTCTCTCCAGGCAGCGAGGATTGTTTTCGGGGCGTCCATGCTACTGCATCCGCCATTTGGCATAAAAGGTTGTCGTGTCGCCAACATCGTCCCGGAACAGATCAACGAAACCGACACTAGCACCGCCGCGAGCGCGTGCGATGACGTGAATGACGCCGTTCGGCGAACCGTCGTCTTCAGCAGAAGCGGCGCACGTCGTGATCTGAGAAAACTCGCACGCGACTGTCGGAAGTTGATCCGTGATGCGCAGAACGATGTCGTTTCCGTCCGTTGGGGTAGATGCTAAAAGTTGCATTCCGGATTCTCCTTAACGTGCTCGGTCTTTGAGGCGTGCGCGGTATCGTCTTTGACGCTCCGCGGCGAGGACGCGTTTATTAAGCGCCTGATGCTGCCGGCATAGTCTCATCTCGCCATTACCGGGGACGGAGTTCGGTGCACACGCGGTAAACGGTTGTGAGCACACGCCTTCCTGGCACGATCGCAAGACGTTGCGCGGTCGCTTCGCCGGGTATTGACGCTTGGAAGTGCTTTTCTTCGGCGTCCCCGATGTCTTCGGCGTTGCCGACTTCGGTGGCGGAGGAGGCGGAGGGATGATGCGCCCCGTTACCGTGCCATCAGACGCGATCGTTATATCGAGACGAAGCGACATAATCAGAACCTTCCGTGAAAGCGCGGCCGTCTCGGCGAACTCAAGCGTAAGCGTTGGTCGCGCGCACTCTCGAAGACGGTTGGCGGTCGTTCGATGCTACTCTCGTTGCGGGGTTTCGAATTCAGTTCATCTGCAGTCGGACGAGCAACGAGTGCTTCGCGCAGGTGCTGCAGTCGAGCAGCGTCCTCGTCACCCAGTACGCGCGCATTGAGTGAACCGGGGGCTGCAACGCACGAAACCTCAAGCGGTTCTAACGGGCCGACTGTAATCAGCGAGCAAGTCTGCCTGCCGTACTTTGCTCCGGGTTGATGAGCCTTTCGCAGTCTTGTGCCGGCACGTTGCAGATGCTGCAAGTGACGCCTTCCACTAGAACGTGAAGCGACACTTCACGCAGAATACCTGACTCAATCTTGCCAATGAACTCGTCAGTCTGCTGGGATACGCCGCGAACTGAATAAACCCAGACAAGGGTGCCGGTCTCGCCTTGCGCGGTCGTAACGATTTGAGACTTGAAGATGCGCCCGACTTGCGAAGACGCTTGGAGCGAGTGGTCTGCTCCGCCTGTGCTGTTGAAAAGAAACGTCTTGCCGACCCAGGCTTTGACGCTCGCCTTCTGACTCTCGGCGCTATAAACGATTCCGTTTCTCGTGGGCGCAGTGTCGATCGCCAGCACAGGGAACGAAACGAGCCGATCAGCTTCTATATTGTCGCGAGTCCACCGCCGATTGATACTCTTTACATCGTCGGCCGACAGTTTCGCGCCTGACTTGGAAGCCTCTGCGAATAGCGGCCGAGCGGATACGGTCGCGTCTAATGCGTCGGTCAACTTCATGTCACTAGCTCACTAATAAACATTGGACCACTTGAAGTTTCGAGACGACGCACGAGAATGCGACGATTCGGATCGCATGGTTTCACGCCGACAACATAGCCGTCGCGATGCGGAGCCACAACAGCGATGGTTCCACGGCCGCTCGTCGCGGTGGGAATGCCTTCGTGCGCGAAGACCTGAATCTCAAGGATGCCGCACGATGCCGCGATTCGGCAATGACGGGAGAAAGCGACCGAATGCTCATCGCGGTTCCTCGCCGCGTCGTGGCGATAATGACTCGCGCAAGCGCTCGTGGTATCTTTCCGTCGCGGCATCGTCTTCGATCGACGATCGAATCTTAGCGCCGCAGTTTTTGCAAAACGAGCCGCTAAACACTGGTCGGCCAGGAGCGCTGGAACGATGATCGCAGTCAGCCGGCGGATCGTCATTCTCGCGACGCTTGTCCCGGATCATCGGACGCGCCGTTTTTACGCCGTCTGTGGGGAGTCCAATAATGCGCTCCGCCGGATATTTCTTCGCTGCCATGCCATGCTCCGATCAAGATTCGTCGCGCAGACCGTCGCCATTCGTGTATGGCCGACCAACAACGGTCTGCGCGGAAGCCCTTGGGCTTACAACAAAGAATATAGGGGCAGAAGGGGTTCGGTTAACGACACTTCTGATTAACGCTGAATCAGCGTGCCGACATCATCGTTGCTGAACACCGAAACAGCAACAATCTGAGGCGGGCGACAGTTGGACCCCTCGCAAACCCGGCGACGTCCCCGCGCTTCGCTGCCGATCGCACGATCATGGAGCCATCGCATGAGGGAACCTCCAAGCGACTGGCTAAGCGCGCATAATGCAAGCGCGTCTGGACGAACTGTTCAAGCCTCCATCGCGATGGACGATAATTTTGGTGGTTATTTCGTTTGCTAGTGCACTGGCCCTCATACTCGGCGTTCAGTTTAAGTTTTATACCGTCATTCAACATTCGGCAGACTTGGCGCTGGCGTATTTCGTCGGCATCGCTGCAGGAATATTCGCGTTGGGTAGCGCCGCCATCGCTTTGCTTCAGTTATTTTTCGCAGAGCGGACCTTCAAACTGAACGTGCTGCAGTGCGTGTTAAGCCTAGAACAAGAGCGCATCCAAGTAGAGCAATTGAGAATTGCGGTGGAAGCCTTGAAGTTGCAACTCGCTAATCCACCTAAAGGCGACATGCACTTTGCGCTGTTCAATATACCTGGGCCCGATGGTTCAAAAGAATCCCGGGCGAGTTTCAATTCTTGACCTGATTGCCAAGTTCAGGCATGTAGATCAAAGACGGAAACTTCGAGTCCCGCGCCGATGCCTTGGCCTGGATGCTCACGGAACAGAATTGTCGGCGGAATCTCAATAAGGGGACCTGGGCAATGATTGCGGTTCAGCAACGTGAGCGGATCGAACAACTGCGGGCCGAGGCTCAAGAGCGAATGTCGCTAGGCGGAGAAACGGCTGGGAGAGGTCGGCCGCAACAGGGTATGCCCAGTGGTGGCATACCCTTATCCAGCGAGGTCAAAGGCCCTTGGTCCGAGCGCGCCGGCAGCGGACACACGAGTTGTTCCGTATCTCATGCACTAACCTTGAAAACGCGCGTTAGTGCTTCAGATAAGACACATTACTGCGGTGATGAAGCTCCTGCCGTGGGGTTAAGGTTTGCGATCTGAGTCGCCTCATTGGCCGACATCCCGGATTCAATCGCACCGGCCAATTCCGGAACCCCTCGCTCGATCGCATCCGAGACGCGCCACTGTGTGTTCGTCCCGATCCCGAACTGCTTGGCGACGCGCTCTGTAGCCCGACCAGTTTCATAGGGTTGTACCCGCTGGGACGAGCCTATTGGCCTACCTCTGCCGGCCTTTTCTCCGCCAGCCGACATCCGCTCTTTCGCCCGCTCGCGCTCATACGCCATGAACTTGTGTACCTGAACTGAATTATGCGCGTTACTTGCCTTGGTCCAAAATTCTCCCACAGGATTTTTGCGGCAACGTTTTCTCCGAAAGCCAGTAATCCGTATGTCAGGCCGAATTCCAATTATGAGCGTTACACAATCCACCCCGTTTCATTGTGGTCGGCGTGCGCTCCGCCCGCGAGCTAGCCGGCAGGGTGGGGTGGCAACTTTGGGGGCCAATACTCGGAAAGCCGCATGGCATAAGGGTTTCGAGGGTCTTTATGTGCGTTACGGAGAGGGAGGGTCCGTCAATGTGGACATCGGCCGGCCCTTCGTAGGATCGGCGCAACGAGGTCTTCGTTCACCTCTGGCGAGGCTTCGATGGTGTAGCCGTGTCTTTGTTCACTGTCGATGTCGTCGATGTCGTGAAGCCTCTATTCGTTCAAGTGCGTCGCAACATTGTCGGCCCAAAAGCCCTATCACTTTTCGCGAAAGAGAGCCGAGAATCGTTGACATTCTGTTTTCATAAGGTGCTAAAATACAACCAAGGACCGGAGGTTGAAAATGGCACGTAAGAAAACGACTGCACTACGCCCGCTGATTGTCGGATACGCGAGAGTCTCAACGGCCGAACAGGTTTCCGATGGAATTTCACTAGCGGACCAGGAGCGCCGCATTCGCGCTCTAGCGGTCGCTAAGGGCGTCGAACTCGACGAGATGATCATAGACGCGGGATTCTCCGCGAAGACGCTTCAGCGGCCGGGAATGACGCGTCTTCTGGCAGGCGTGCAGTCAGGCGAATTCGGTACGGTCATTTGCACGAAGCTCGATCGCTTGACCAGGAGCGTTCACGACTTGGGGACGATCCTTGACCTATTCGACGACAAGCACCAAGGACGGAACCTTCTGAGCGTGTCGGAGTCGATCGACACGAGCACCGCCAGCGGTCGCCTCATGCTTAACGTCGTCGCCTCGATCAGCCAATGGGAGCGCGAGGTCATCGGCGAGCGTACCCGCGACGGTCTCCAGCACTTGCGTCAGAAGCGTGAAGCATACGGACATGCCGCTTTCGGATGGAACCGCGTAGGTGACTGTCTCGAAGCGATACCGGCCGAGCAGGACGCCCTTGCAACCCTCCGAACGATGCGTGCTGCCGGTGCTCCGCTAAGGGTATGCGCAGAATGGCTTGAGGCCCACGGATTCACGCCTCGCCAGGGCGGAAAGCGTTGGCATTGCGAGTCGATTAAGAAGATGCTCGGCTCAAGAATCGCGACAGAGGTGGCAGCATGACACGCTCAACGATGGCGTTTGCGGCCCTTCTAGCGGCCGTGACCATGCCTTCACTGGCCGTCGCGTCTTCTGTTGCCCGGTACGTCCCGATCCACAGACAGGCTTCTTACCACCCTCACGTCGACGCAGTTCGGTTCCCTCACGAGCACGTCGTCAGATCGCATACTTCGAGGAATTCAACAGGGCCAGCGTATCGCAGTCCTGACTTCAGCACGTTCCAATTCCGCGAAGACTTGCCGCTCAACTTCAACCCGAAAGCGATTACTCCGGGAGACTGGCATCTGCGAAGCTGCGATCATCCCGAAGCGAATATCTGTATCGACAGTCGGGGATATATCGTACCGACTGAGACGCCGTGAGAGGGTTCCCAATCAACCGGCGCGGTCTACGGCGACGAATTCGACGGGCAGCCGGGATTCGAGGACCAATGGCAGCCGGCGGATGCGCCTCCGTGTTCGTGGTCGTTTTCGTGTTCGCGGCGATCGGATCGGCATGGGCGGTTGTCTTTAATCGGATAACGAGTTTACCGCCGGCAGTCCACCACGCCCACTTAGCGGCCGTTCATCACGAAGTCAAGCATCACGCAATTCAGTCGATCGACAACACCATCAACCATATCGCCACCACTGAGCCGGGGAACTCCACAGATGAATCCGACTACGGCAACCCCGATGGTGATTACAACGAGGTCGATTCCAGCGACCGAGAATAACCGAAACTGAATTATGCGCGTTACTGGTCCACGAGAATCGTAGTCAGTCTGATTCGAACAAAGGGTGCGAAGCGGGCGCGTAGGGACGGGTAGAGCAGAATGGAGGTACGTGGGATGGGAATGGAAGATCGGTGGACTCTGCCATCGAGTGATTCGTTCTTCTAGCTCTTGATGTCCGGATTCAACTTGCGCCCGAAAATCCTTGAGCGCTGACCCTACCCCTAAGACCCGATTCCTTCGTATAGTCTTTGCTTCTTCGGATGGATCCGATCCTTATTTGACGGGCAAAACAGGTTCATTTGTGAGCGTTATGTTCGTAGCGTTGGTTCGACGACCTTACGAGGAGAAGCAAACGAACTGCAGTCGAGTGAATCTCTGACAATGATGATCTGATAATCTGATCAAGTGATACCGACATCGAAGCGTAACGCTGGCAAAGTGAGTCAACGGGTGGTCGGCTACGCCTCTCTGTCGCCTTCTCTTACATGATTTTTATGATACAGTGATAGAGTGATAGGGGTTCTGATTCCATCGAAAGCCCGTCCTGAGCGTCATTAGCATCACTTTATCATTCTATCACTGGTTCGCGTATAGGGTGGAAACGGTCACTTTATCATTCGGTGGTTTTCCGTCTGCGATCAGGCAGCAGAACGTGTCCACCAGTGAGGACCGGACTTCACCCCTGGCTTCGGCCCGGTCTTGATACCAAGCTCGCGACAGGCACGCCCAAGCGTCGGCGGAGATATGTGCAGCGCTTTCGATCGACTGTGAACTTCCTTCGCCTGCATTTCAGTGCCCTCGGGTAGGATGCTCACGATAAACTGCTTCGCCTTTTCCAGTTCACTCATTTTGTCCGCGTCGGACTCGTCGAAGCCGTTCATCACGTCTAGTACGTCGATCTCGATCTCATCTTCCCATGTGAAGTCAGCGAGTTTTGGGTCCTCCTCGTTTGGCACGATCCGGCACGCAAACGCCGGCACGTTGCCGACCACGTTGCACGCCACCTGATTGATAATCCGTTGGTCCTGGTAGTTAGGGTTTCGGCCGACGTGCAGCACCGACCGCGGCAGATTGCCGATTCCCACGGAACCGGCTAACTCTTCAAGAGCGTCCGTGATCTTTCGTCTGCCTCGCTTGCGGGAGTGCGCAACGATCAGGACGACTGCGCCACTGAGTTCGGCGGCAGTGACGAGACACGCAAGAGCTTCGCGAACGAGTTCGTCTTCTTTGCTCTTGACGCCACCGAGAACCGACATCAACGGATCAATGACGACGAGCCTGAGGTTCGGACGGGTGGTGATGTATTGGGCGACCAGTTCGAGGTGTTCGGCCTTGAAGGTGGCCTCACTATTGTCGTTGAGCGTCGTTTCGAGGATGTGGATACGGTCGAGGTCGCCGCCCAAACGTTCGATCCGTGGCCGGATCGTATCGCCGCGCCCATCCTCAAACGACAGGATCAGGACATCCCCCGGTTCCCGCACACGGTCCTCTGGATCGCCGGGCATTGAGCTTCCGCTACTGACGAGCGCAGCTAGGGCTTGCGTCATAAACGACTTGCCGTTTCCCTTGCGACCGAAGACGACCGACAGTTTCCCAAGCGGAAGACGGCCGGCCCATAGATACTCGACGGGTTTGGATTCGATCATCGAAAGCGGCTTGAAGACGAGCGTTCCGACATGCGGCTTCCCTTTCTTGGACGGCAGATTTGCGCTGATAGAGGTGATGCCGCTCGGCACCGATAGCGTTGTATCTCCGGTCGCCGTCGCAGCCGTTGTGTCAGGTACAGTCGTCTCCACCCCGCACATCATGCAGGCCATGAGACCGCCGTCAGGAGCGCTGAAGACGTGATCGCACTGCGCCGGCTCTTGAGGCTGCACAGGGTCCGAGATTTCATCATCGTCGTCGAACTCGTCCTCGCTACCCCCGTCTTTGTTGGGGTGCTCTATAATGAACCCGCAGCGAATCAGGCAAGCACGACAAATATCAGTGTTGTTCTCGATCTGCTTGTACGAACCGCACTGAGGGCAGAACCTCAGGCTCACTTTGGAGCTTGGCGAGGTTTTGTCCGATATCGTATGTAGTACAGACCCGACCCTAAGCTCGTCGTTGTCCTGCGGCGAGCTTTTCATTTTCCACTCTGTTGCAAACGCGGTGCGATTGGCGTCGCGAGGAAGAACGTGGTACGCCGCCGCCGATCGAACTCGATGCGAAGCAATCCATTTGCCTCTAAATTCATAACGGCAAGACTGACCGGCCCCTGGGTTACGCCGATGGCGTCTGCGATGTCAGACTGTAAGAGGCCCGTCACCCGACCCTGTTGATCCGCCTTCGCGAATAAGTAAGCATGCACGGCAGCACGAACTCTTGGAGATGCGTTTCTCATTGTCGCTCCTATCTTCAGACATTCGCCTTGTGTCTTATAAGGTAGGGCGAGATTTGAGCCGAGCAATGCTTAATGCGATTAAGCGTCGGCAGCCGACTGGGCGCGCGCCGGCAGGTAAAGAGAAGACCCCGCGCTCGTCACGCGGGGCCTTCTATCATTCCGGAGTTTTCGGTCAGTTTTTTGTAGCGTTCGAATTGTTCAGACACTGCTTTTAGAGCTTCCAAATTCATGGGCATCACCCCCTCGCGAGCCCCCTTAGTATGGGCTCGAACCGAGTCAGTGATCCGGTTCACGTCGGAGACGAGCAGCGAGAAGCCGGATCGAACGTGCGCTCCATTGGACAGGGCATGGGCATCGCTCCTCCCCCTGCCCCCACGCGGCCGCTTGTGTCGGGATGCTTATAAACCGAGCCCCGCTGACTATTTCACGAGGCCCGCTGACTCGCTGCTCGTTTTTGCAAGGGAGCAACTTTGTCACCGTTTTGTCACAAACGCGCCATAATTGGCCGGTTATACACAAGCCCAGTCGGTACTCGAAAAAGCCTCGAAACCTATAAGGCACGAGGCTTTCCCGATGCTTTATGCCTAAAGCGAATTTGTGCTTGTGCTGACTGTTAATCAGCGGGTCGTTGGTTCGAGTCCAACTTCGGGAGCCACTTCGTCGGAATCGTTCTCCCTTAGAAACGTGTTTCTTGACCCTTCGGTTGGGACCGGTTCCACGTTTCGGTGGCCGAGCCGGCGGTGGCGGCGATTAACGATGCCGGACCACTTTGAGGGCCCAACCTCAACGTGCGTCGGATTGTTCGCGAGGACTAAAAAGTTTCGGGTCGCGAAATAGTCGTGCAGCGTCGGTCTTCGATAGGCTTCCGGCCCGATGACGCGCTCGTGAAACAACGCGGCTGCACATCCAAACGATGAGTGCGTCGGCATGCCGAGGCCTGTCGACGTCACATGCCGCACGATCGTCGGGCTCCGCGCCTGACGCATCGCGTCGGCCTTGTTCCTTATCGCGCACCTCTCGCAGTCTATCACACGGTAGGGCGGGCTTGGACCATGCCCTATGGTCGCTGCCATGCCGCGACGAGTTCTAAGCCAGACGCGAAGGAGACCGATCTCATCTCGACAAGCGCGCTGCTATGCCCGATAAGGCGCAAAAAGCGCGGGAACTCGTCGATGATTACCTGCTTGGCGAACCGGTTTCCAAACCGGTCATGATTGCCGCGCTCTTGGCAGATCGCTCCCGTGAACCGGCGGCTGCCGCGTTTTACCGCGCGCTAGAGGCAATCGGCGTTCGCGCGGCCGACGAAGCGATTGTCGCCCTGCGGCTTGTGCTGGCAGGGAAGCAGCCCTCCGACGGGGCCGTACGCCGCTTGCGCGCACTCGCTAGGGTCGCGCGCGCTGCAGCCACCGACGATCGTAACGGGGTGGCGGCGGCTGTCGCTGCTGACGCGGCGGTCCTCGGCGACGTGGCCCCCGGCACCGCACTGCCGGACATGCGGGCGGCGGTAAAGCACGCGTATTTTCGGGAACTGAACGTATAAATCAAAGAGTCCCGGCATTGTGCGCGGCGCTGACGGAACGGTTCGGAACGGTTGCTGCGTTAGGGAATCGTATGTCACGGTTGTCCCTTGCCCTCGCCCTTATCGCCCTAGCGGCCGTGCTCGGGCCGACCGCCGCGTCGGCCCGGACGCCGCACGGCGCCGGCGTCGGCCGCGTCCTGGCCGACGCTTCCAAGAGCCCTGAGCCGCAGGCCAAGGATGCGGGTTCCGTTGATGGTCAGGTCGCTTCGGTCGATTACGGCGCCGGCACCATGATGGTGACCGGCGGTTCCCGGCACTTGCAAATTCACGTGCTGCCGAGCACCAACATTCAGGGTCCGGGCAACGCATTCCACACGATCGCGGATATCAAAAAGGGCGCGCACGTTCGCGTTCTGATGAGCCAAGTCGGTTCGACGTACAACGCGCAGCTCATCACTCTGAAGTAATTCGATTGCGCTGATCCCAGCGTTGCGGGAGAGTAAGATGCGCGCACCGCTGCGAAAGCAGCGGCGTGGCGCACATCCGACTCGAGCGCATCGGCAAAACGTATCACGGCGTAAAACCGGCGGTCCACGCAGTGAAAGACCTATCGCTGTCACTCGATGATTGCGAGCGGCTTGCGATCGTTGGGCCCTCCGGTTGTGGAAAGACGACGCTGCTGCGTTTGATTGCGGGACTCGAGCGGCTCGATACCGGCAGCGTGCGGTTGGGCGGTCGAGATCTCGCGAATGTGCCGCCCGAAGGACGCAACGTGGCGATGGTGTTCTCGACCGACGCGCTCTTCGCGCACCGCACCGTTTTCGAGAACATTGCGTATCCACTGCGCGTTCGGGGTCAGCGCGCAGTCGAGCCTCGTGTCCGCGCCGAGGCGGCGGCGGTACGCGTTGACAACCTACTCAAGCGATATCCGCGGCAGCTCTCGAGCGGACAACGCCAACGCGTCGCCCTAGCGCGCGCACTCGCTATGGATTCCGCGCTGCTGACCATGGACGAACCATTCTCCCGGCTCGATGCACCGCTTCGCGCCGAACTGCGCATAGAATTTGCGCAGCTGCTCGGGGAACGCGGGCTCACGACGATCTTCGTAACACACGATCAAGGCGAAGCAATCGCCCTCGGGCAACGGGTCGCGTTGATGCGCGATGGTACGCTCGAACAGATTGGAAGTCTGCGCGACCTCTACGAGCGCCCCGTAAACGAGTTCGTCGCGCGCTTCATCGGCTCGCCCGCGATGGCGCTCGTGCCGGCCGATGCACTGGGCTTCGGCGAATGCAGCGGCGCCCTGCGCATCGGTGTGCGGCCGGATGCGGTGCACCTCGTAGCCGACGGCGAACACCGCGGCGTCGTACGCGCGGTCGAGGATTTCGGCGCCGATGCTTTCGCTTACATCGACGGATCATTTGGTTCGCTCGCAGCGCGTGTACGGCCGGGCGAAGCACTGCCGCGCATCGGCGAGCGCGTCGCGCTCGCCATTGACCGCGCTCGGACGTACGCTTTCGCGGCAGACGGAACGAACGCCGATGTCTGAACTCGAACGGCTCGCGGGTTCCGTGCTTTGCACGGGCGTACCGGCACCGAGTGACGACGCGGCACTCGAGCGGTTGCGGCAACTGGGTCCGGGCGGCGTCGTGCTCTTTGCTCGCGACGTGGTATCAGTCGGGGTCGCGCGTTCGCTCGTCGAGAAGCTCCGCGATGCGCTCGAGGATGATGTGCCGTTGTCGGTTTGCGTCGATCAGGAAGGTGGTCGGGTCGCGCGCATCGATACGGCGAGTCCCATGCCCTCCGCGATGACGCTCGGCGCTGCCGGCGACGCAAATCTCGCGGAGCGCGCCGGGGCGGCCCTCGGCGCGACGGTTCGTAGCATCGGCGCAAACGTGGATTTCGCACCGGTACTCGACCTCGCGCTCGAATCGGATAGCACCGTGATCGGCACGCGCGCTTTGGGCGACGATCCGGCCGCCGTCGCGGCGCTGGGAGCCGCCGTCGTGCGCGGGCTTCAAAGCACGGGCGTCGCCGCCGCGCCCAAGCACTTCCCGGGGCACGGCGCGACTGCCGCCGATTCGCACGTCGCCCTGCCGGTCGTCCGAGCGGACGCTGCGCTCTTGGCGGCGCGTGAACTCGTTCCGTTTCAGGCCGCTTTTGCGGCGGGCGCTCGGGCTATGATGACGGCGCACGTACGGGTGACCGCGCTCGATGATGAACGACCGGCAACGCTCTCGCCGCGGATCCTGCGCGACGTGCTGCGCGGGCAGCTCGGCTTCGAAGGCGTTTGCTTTACCGATTGCCTCGAAATGGCGGGCGCGGCCGCGCCGTTCGGAGGGTCCGTGCGCGCCGGTGTCCTGGCGCTCGGGGCGGGGGCGGACGTACTGCTCGTCAGCCATACGCTGACTATTGCGGAAGCCTTACGCGGTGCGCTCGTCCAGGCGGTGCGCGCCGGCGAGATTCCACTGCGGCGCCTCGAAGAAGCGGCAGCGCGGGTGCATGCGTTTCGGCTCCGCCACCGTACGGCGGCGGCGCTCGCTGTACCGACTGCGCAGCAAACGGCGACGATTGCGCGCGAGGTTGCGGCACGCGGAGTCGCCGTCCTGCGAGGCGACGTGCGGCTCGAGCTGGGCGTGCCCGTCACGATCGCGTCTTTCGAAGGAGCCTCAGGCGACGGCATTGCGGACACGGCAACGGAGCGTCCGTCGCTCAGCGCAGCATTGCGCCGCCGGCGGTTGCGCAGCGAACTCTTGCGCGTGCCGCTCGATCCCGATGCGGACATGATCGAACAACTCGTCGCCGTGCTTGCGGCGCAGCACGTGCAGGGGCCGCGCGTCTGCATCGTACTCGCGCGGCGCGCGCATCTTTTTTCCGGACAGCGGCGCGCAATCGATGCGCTGCTCGGCGTCTCACCGGACGCAATCGTCGTTTCGCTACGCGAACCGTTCGACGTTACATCGTTGGGACGAGCCCGGACCGTTGCATGCACGTTCGGCGACGAAAGCACGAATATCGAAGCGCTCGCCGATCTATTGGTCGGCGCCGGCACGGCGAGCGGATGTATTCCGCTCGTGCTCGCCGTCGCCCCGGCGTGAACGCCGATGAACGTCTTGCCGCGGGTTGTGGGCGGCGCTATACGGCGGCGGTGTTGCGCATCGAGCGCGGTGGTTGCGTCGTCTTCGAGCGCGCGTACGGAACGCTCGATGATATGGCCGACGCGCGGCCGACTTTCGTCACGACACCGTTCGATCTCGCCTCGCTGACGAAAATCGTCGTCGCGACGGCGGTTCTGCGTGCCGTCGCGGGCGAGGCACTCACGCTCGACGCATCGCTCGTGCCGTGGCTAATCGAATGGCGCGGCACGCCGCGTGCGGCGATCACGGCGCGTATGCTGCTCGCGCACACGGCGGGCCTAGCGTCGGGCGCCGACTATCGAACCCTCCTTGGCGAACGGATCGAACGGGCGGCGCTGCTGTGCGAGTCAGTCGGGTCACCGGGTGAGCGCGTCGTCTATAGCGATCTTGGGTTCATCGCGCTCGGCGTGCTTCTCGCGCGGCTGCATGGCTCGTCGCTCGCGGCGATCGCGGGTGAAACGCTCGGTGCGCTCGGATGCGGGGCAACGGCATATCGTCCGCGCAACGATGCACCGGGCGCGATTCCCGCAACCGAGTACGACCCGTGGCGCGGGCGCGTACGCGGCGCCGTGCACGATGAAAAAGCGTTCTTGATGAACGGCGTCGCGGGCCACGCCGGACTCTTCGGCCCGGCACGTGACGTCGCGGCCGTGGCGGAAGCGTATCTCGCCGCCGCACATGGACGGCCCTCTCAAGGGTTGCCGCCCGGCCTCGCGGGTGAAGCGATAGCCGAACACGGGGCTGATTCCGTGTTGCGGCGCGGCCTCGGCTGGGCGCTCAAGACAAGCGACGAGAACTCGTGCGGCGCAGCGCTTTCGTTCTCCACCTTCGGGCACACCGGCTTCACCGGAACGTCCGTGTGGGCCGATCCCGCGCAGGACCTCTCGGTCGTGCTGCTGACCAACGCCGTCTATTACGGCCGGTATGATTTGCGTGATCTGCGCGCCGCGGTGTGCGATGCCGCGGCCATGGAATACGGGACGTGCACGCAGTCGGCTTGATGTCCGGGACGTCGCTTGACGGCGTCGATGCGGCGCTGGTGGCAATTCATCCGCGCGGGGCGGGTTACGATGTGCGTCTCGTACGCTTTATAACCGTACCGTTTTCCCAGATCGTGCGAAGCCGATTGCTTGCAGCCTTGCCGCCCTGCGCACCGGACCCCGCGGAGCTGACTGCGCTCGATGGCTTACTTGGCGACGCGTTTGCAGCGGCGGCGCGCAAGGTCGCCTGTGACCAAACGGTCGACTTCGTCGCCTCGCATGGATTGACGGCGTACCACGACGGGATGCGCTGCGCGACGTTGCAGATCGGCGATCCGTTTCGGATCCGCGAACAGCTTGGCGCAACGGTCGTGTTCGACTTCCGTCGCGCGGACTGTGCCGCGGGCGGCCACGGCGCGCCGCTCGTGCCCTACGTCGATGCGTTGCTGTTCGCATCGTCCGAGCGTAACGTCGTCGCGCTCAACATCGGTGGAATCGCTAACGTGACGGTGCTCGAAGCAGGTGCGCCCGCAGCGGCCGCGCGCGCCTGGGACACGGGACCGGGCAATATGCTGCTCGACGCGTTCGTGCGCGCGCGCACGAACGGCCGTTACGATTTCGATGCGGAGGGAGCGTTTGGCGCGCGGGGCCGCATACACGAGCATGTCGTCGGCGAGCTTATCGTGCGTGAAGCGTCCTTTCTGGAACGTCCACCACCGAAGTCGACCGGACGCGAGCGCTTCGGCGCACACTGCCTGGCAATGCACGACGACCTGTTCGCGGAGATGTCGCTCGAGGACGGTTGCGCGACGTTGTGTGCGTTTACCGCCGCAACGATTATCGAAGGTCTCGCCGCTTATGGAGCGCCCCAGCCGCAAGTCATCGCAAGCGGCGGCGGCGTGAATAATCGCGCGCTTGTCGCGACGTTGCGCGAGCGGCTCGCACGTCGCGGCGCCGACTTCGCCGTTTCGAGCGACTTCGGCGTCGATCCGGATGCAAAGGAGGCGCTCGCATTTGCGCTGCTCGGCTATGAGACGCTGCGTGAACGGCCTGCGAACGTGCCGGTCGCCACGGGCGCGACGCATCCGGCCGTTCTGGGCGCCATAGCGCCGCGCGGGCTCCAAGCGGTTCTTGCAAAGATGCGAGCCGAGATTGCGGCGAACGAAGTCGTATGAATCCATCGAACGCGGTCGGTGTCGACGCCGGCGGAACGTCGACCGTCGCAGCGTTTTCACGGGATGGGATGTATCTGGCCGAGGCTCGCGGCGGCGCCGGGAATGCGAGCACGCTTGGAGCGGCGGCGGCTGCGGCGGCGATCCTATCGACCGTCTCGCAGTTGACGCAGGAGCCACATGCCCTGTTTGTCGCCGTCGCGGGCGCGGGACGACCCGACGTCCGCAGCGCCCTGCATGCCGCGCTTGCGCGTCGTTTCCCAAGCGCGCGTATCGAGGTCGAAGACGACACGCGCGTCGCGCTGCGCGCGGGGCATCCCGCCGGTTCAGGGGTCGTGCTGCTGGCCGGGACGGGCAGCGTCGCGTATGCCGAAAACGGCGACCGCCACATGCGGGTCGGCGGAGCGGGCTATCTGCTGGGCGATGAAGGTTCCGGCTTTTGGATTGGTCTTGCAGCGGCGCGCCTGCTGGAACGCGCGTATGCCGGCCGCATGCCATCCGACGAGACGACCGCGTTCGTCGCTGTGGCGCTGAACGCGCCGGATCGCGATACCTTACTCGCCGCCGTATATCCGCAACCGTTCGACGTTGCGCGCGTGGCCGCGCTCGCGCCGAAAATCATAGAACTCGCAGGCGCCGGCAATCGCAATGCCACCAAAATAGTTCAGAGCGCGGCGCAAGAACTGGGTGATCTGGTGCGAAGTGCCGCCCGTGCAAGCCGGCTTGTCGAAGAGTCGCCGACGGTCGTCTTTGCGGGTGGTTTGCTGCGCGACAACACGCTGCTCAGCTACTTACTCGAAAACCGAGTGGCGAGTGAGATTCCGGGTGCGTCGATCGTGCGTGCTCGCGAAGAACCCGGGCGTGCGGCGTTACGCTTTGCCGAAGCCCTCGTCGGCCGTATCGACGCGAATTCGGGCGTGTGGTGATAGCTTCGCCGACGGAAGCCGTCAACCCCGATACGCGCGGGATCGATACGCTCGACACCCACGGCATCGTGCAGATGCTCGCGCGCGAGCAACGCGTCGCAGCCGAGGCGGTTGTCGGCGCTAGTGATGTGCTCGCTGCGGTGGTCGACGCAATCGTGGCACGTTTGCGTGCCGGCGGCACGTTGCACTACGTCGGTGCAGGCACGAGCGGCCGGCTCGGAATGCTCGATGCCGCCGAATGTCCGCCGACCTTCGGTACGCCGCCGTCGCTCGTCGTCGGCCACATCGCGGGCGGCGAGCGAGCCATCGTGCGCGCGGTCGAGGGTGCCGAAGACGATGCTTCCGCGGGGGAAGCCGCGCTGCGCGGCACGATCGGCGCCTCCGATGCCGTCGTGGGAATTTCCGCGAGCGGAGGCGCCCCCTACGTGGTCGCAGCAATTAGAGCGGCCCGAGCCGCGGGCGCGCTCACGATCGGCCTGAGCAGCAACGCGGACTCACCACTTGCGCGTGCTGCCGAAATGCCCGTGACGATCGATGCCGGGCCCGAACCGATCGCCGGTTCGACGCGACTCAAAGCCGGAACCGTCGCGAAGCTTGCGCTCAACGCGATTTCGACGGCAACGATGATTCGGCTCGGCAAGGTGTACGACAACCTGATGGTCGACATGGTCGCCACCAACGTCAAGCTGCACGACCGCGCCGTTCGTCTCGTGCGCGCCGTCGGCACCGTCGGAGAGGAGCGAGCGCGCACACTGCTCGCTGCGGCCGACGGTTCCGTCAAGGTTGCGATCGTCATGGCGCGACGCAACGTCGACGCAGCAGCGGCCAGGCACGCGCTCGCGCAACACGATGGTTTCTTGCGCGCGGTCTTAGACAGCGCTCGTTAAGCACCGAATGGCTCTTCGACTCGCGCCGTTCGCGCTCGCGCTCGCGTCCATGGCATCGATTGCAACCTCAGCGGCATCGAGTGCAACTTCAGCGGCATCGAATATAACGGCAACCTCAGCGGCACCGAATGTAACGTTACGGGCGCCCGGCGCAATGCTATCGGTATCGCCGGCGCCGCGCGGGCCGGCCATTGCGTTCGTACCGCTGGACGACCGTCCGGTGACGTATCAGTTGCCGATCATGCTTGGTGCAATCGCCGGGCAGCCGGTGCTCACGCCGCCGCGCGCGACGCTCGGAAATTACCTGCGTCCGGGCGACGGTGAGGCGATTCTACGCTGGCTCGAATCAAGTCAGGCAGCGGACGTGAGCGCCATCGTCGCCTCGAGCGACATGCTCGCGTATGGCGGCCTCGTCGCCGCTCGCGTGCCGGGCGTCTCGGCTGGTGACGCGTACGTCCGTCTGCGTACACTCGCGCATCTTCGCAGCGAGCGTGGGATTCGGTTCGTCGGCGTCTTCGGGACGGTCATGCGGCTCGCGCCGACCGGAGTTCCACCGCTCGGTCTCGCGGAGAATTACTACGCGACCGGGCGAACCGTCGACGAGATACAAGCCTACGCAAACTTGCCGGATCCTCCGCACGCGGCGAGCGACCGCGCGCGTGCAGCGCGTTTGCGCGCCGATATCGGGGCGGCGCTCGACGTCTATCTCGCGACGCGCGCGCGCGATCTCGCGGTCGACGAGTGGGTTTTACAGATGGCCGCCGACGGCGGCTACGATCGCATCGTTCTCGGCCAAGACGATGCCGGGCCGGTGGGCTTGCACCTCAAGGACGTTGCGGCGCTCAAAGCCGCCGTTGCGGCTTTCGGGCTCGGCTCCCGAGCATCGATTGAGCCTGGTGCGGATGAACTGGGCATGGTGATGCTCGCGCGCGTCTTCGCGCGCAATGTGGCTTGGACTCCGACCGTCGCGGTTACGTATTCGCGCCCAAATGGCGGCGTGACGATCGATCGCCTGGAGTACGTGCCGATCGATACCACGATCGCCCGCATTATCGACGCGTGCGGTGCACGGCGCGTCGAAGGAAGCGCAGACATCGGACTCTACGTCCGCGTGCCCGGTACGGCGGACGATGATGAGCGTGCCTTCGAAGCGCGACTGGCCAATGACGCTCGGGAAGGTCGCAGCGTCGCCGTCGCCGATCTGTCGTTTCTGCAAGGCGACGTGGGGCCGACGCAACAGGAACTGACGCAGGCGCTCATCGCTCGCGGCATCGCCGGTAAAATCGATGCCTTTGCGTCATGGAACACTGACGCGAACACGGTCGGTACGGCGCTTCCCGAAGCGATTGCCGCCGGTGCCGGGCGCCGCGCCGGCCGCTACGATCCGCGCGCTCACGCGCAATTCATGCTCGACCGCTACATCGACGACTACGCCTTCCACCAGTTCGTACGCCCTAAACTCAACGCCGCATTGCGCGCCCGCGACATCGATACGACGTTACTGCTCCCCGAGATCGCCGGCCAAACGAGCGACGACGATCGCTCATCTCTATGGCGTCACTCCGTCGAATTGCTCCGCGACATCTATCCGCAGTACGCCGATGCCGCTTTGACCATCACGCTACCGTGGGACCGCACCTTCGAAACGCAAATCGACGTTCGGCTCAACCTTTTAGCGCCTTAGCGACCGCCGGCTCGGGTTTCGCATAGTTCCGTCAAGACGCCGGCGGTGCTTTGCGGATGAAGGAACGCGACGACGTTGCCGTGCGCCCCGCGCCGTGGTACGGCGTCGATCAGTCGCACGCCGGCCGCCGCCAACCGCTGCAGCTGGGCTTCGATGTTCGTGACGCGGTACGCGATGTGATGCAGTTTTGTGGATGCGTCGCCGCGGAAGCGCGCGATCGCAGAGCCTTCGTCCAGCGGTCGCAGCAACTCGATGGCGGAATCGCCCGTCGCGATGCCGACCGCCTCGACGCCCTGATCGGTGAGCGTTTCGCGGTAGAGTAACGGCATTCCTAATGTTTCCGTGTACAGCGCGAGCGATGCTTCGAGGTCGGCGACGACGATCGCGACATGGTCGATCGTCCAGTTTGGGCCCATCATGCCACGCTCTCCGCCGCGACGTGACGTCCGAAAACCAACCGCAAAACATCGCAGATTTCGCCGAGGGTCACGCCCGCGTCGACGGCTTCGACGAAGCGCGGCATCAGGTTCGCCGTGCCCTGCGCCGCCCGGCGAACCTCGTCGAGCCGCGTCGCCACAAGTGACGCATCACGCTCGGCGCGATAGCGCCGAACCCGCTCGACTTGTGCGCGTTCGAGTGCCGGGTCGATGCGCTGCAACTCGATTGGTACGGCATCTGAGTCGGTTTCTGCGAATGCGTTGACGCCGACGACGATCGCCTCACCGCGTTCGATCGCTTGCTGCGCGCGATAGGCGGAATCGGCGACGCGGCCTTGCATCCAGCCGCTCTCGATGGCCGCAATGCTGCCGCCCAAGTCGTCCACCTCGCGAATCAGTGCGCGAGCGCGCTCGGCGAGCGCCGCCGTCAGGGCTTCGACGTAGTATGAGCCGCCGAGCGGATCCACGACGTCGGCCACGCCGCTCTCGTACGCAATGATTTGCTGCGTACGCAGCGCGAGCCGCGCCGACTGGGCGGTCGGTAATGCGAGCGCCTCATCCTTCCCGTTGGTGTGCAGCGATTGCGTCCCGCCGAGCACCGCCGCAAGCGCCTGCAACGTAACGCGCACGACGTTGTTGTCGGGCTCTTGAGCGGTCAAAGTCGAACCGCCGGTCTGCGTATGGAAGCGCAGCATTTGGGAGCGCGGATCGCGCGAACCGAACTCATCGCGCACGATCGATGCCCAGAGCGCACGCGCCGCGCGAAACTTCGCGACCTCCTCGAACAGATCGTTATGGGAATTCCAGAAGAAGGAGATGCGGGGCGCGATCGCATCGATATCCAGTCCCGCGGCGCACGCTGCGCGTAAGTATGCCTTGGCATTGGAAAGCGTCAACGCGATCTCTTCGACCGCGGTCGAGCCCGCTTCGCGGATGTGATAGCCCGAAATCGAAATCGTGTTCCACTGCGGGACCTCGCGCGCGCAATACGCCATGACGTCGGTAACCAGCCGCATTGACGGTTCCGGCGGAAAAATGTACGTGCCCCGCGCGACGTATTCTTTAAGCACGTCGTTTTGGATCGTGCCGCCGAGCGCATCAAAGGCAATGCCGCGTCGCCGCGCGGTGGCCAGCAGCAGCGCGAGCAGAATCGAGGCCGGCGCGTTGATCGTCATCGAGACGGTTACGCTATCGAGTGGAATTCCGTCGAAAAGCGTTTCCATGTCGCGGACGTGATCGATCGCGACGCCGACTTTGCCGACCTCGCCGCGCGCCTGCGGCGCATCGGAGTCGTAGCCGAGCTGCGTCGGCAGATCGAAGGCTACCGAGAGCCCCGTCGTTCCACGCGCCAAGAGATAGTGATAGCGCGCGTTTGATTCGGCAGCCGTCGCAAAGCCCGCATACTGCCGCATCGTCCACAGCCGCCCGCGGTAACCGTCGGCGCGGGTCCCGCGCGTGAACGGATACCCGCCGGGCTCAGCAGGCTCCACGAAGACGGCAGCGACCTGCGCATCGGCCGAATCGTAGCACGGTTGAAGCGGAATGTCGCTTCCGTTCTCGCCGCGCGGCTGCGGGCGCCGGCGTCCGTCGCTTGCCATTGGTGCCGAATTTGCTCGCCTTGCACCGGACACCTCGGAAAGGGCCTCGCGCAGCGACCTCGTATGGCGATGGGATAGCACGATGGCTCGCTGCGGTGAAATCGACGTCGCCTTCCCAGCCTGTCCCGAGAGCTCACCGCGATTGCGGCAGACGCTGCGCACGTTTCTCGAAGGCTTGCGTATCGACGGGGAACGGGTCGATGACGTTTTGCTTGCGGCGGGCGAAGCAGCGGGCAACGCCATCGAGCATGCGTACCGCGGTCGCGACGGGATGGTGCGGCTGCACGCCTACGTTTACGAGCGGTCGCTGGTCGTCGAGGTTTGCGACGCGGGCCGCTGGCGATTGGATGGCGATCCGGAACGCGGCCGGGGACTCGGCATCATGCGGGCGCTCGTCGACCGCGTTTCAATCGAGAACACGCGCACCGGAACGAGCGTCCGGCTCGAACTCGCCCTTAACGCAGCGTAACGAGCGGAGCGTTCGTCTCGACCGTTTCGCCGAGCGCCGCGTGTAACGCGTCGACCGTACCGGCGCGGTGCGCGCGGATCTCGTTCATCATCTTCATGGCCTCGACGACCGCGACGACTTGATTCTCCCCGACCGCGTCGCCGAGCCCGACCGAGAACTCAACGACGACGCCGTGCATCGGCGAGACGACGTCGTCGCCCCTGCTTGCCGGCCCATTGGTCGCGCGCTTGCTCGAAGGTCGCGGCGGAAATGCGCGCGCGGGCGGCATCGTCGTTGCCGGGTTGGTTTGCAGCCGATCGAGCACCCGAACCGCGAACAGTTTCCCGTTGACTTCAACACGCACGAGATCCGAAGGTGGGACGCTCGACGCCGCGATTTCACCGGCAAGCAGCTGCAAGGGCTCAGCCTCGTGCCACGTTTGCGCGAACGCTTCGAGGGTCGCGGTCCCGTACGTTCCATCGGCAACGGGCGGCGCATCACTCAGTGCGCGCAGAAACCCGAGCGTCGTTGGAACGCCGGTAATCGTGTAGTCGTCGATCGTACGGCGTAGCCGCGCGCGTGCCTGATCGCGGGTCGGCGCCCACACGATCAACTTCGCGATGAGTGAATCATAGTCGGGCGCAATGGTCGTTCCCGCAGCCGCAGCCGCGTCGACCCGCACGCCGAGACCTGCGGGTTCGCGATAGGTCGTAATCGTGCCGGGCGCCGGCCGGAAATTCTGAGCCGGGTCCTCGGCGTTGACGCGCACCTCGATCGCGTGACCGCGGAAGACGATATCGCGCTGCTCGTAGCCGAGCGGTTCGCCTGTTGCGACGCGCAACTGCTCGCGTACGAGATCGAGCCCGCTCGTCATCTCGCTGATTGTGTGCTCGACTTGAATGCGCGTGTTCATTTCGAGGAAGTAAAACTCGTCCCCGGACACGAGCGTCTCGATCGTGCCGACGCTGTCGTAGCCAATCGCCTTCGCTGCGCGAAGCCCCGCTTCGCGCAGTCGCTCGATGACGCACTCCGAAACCAGCGGCGGCGTTTCTTCGTAGAGCTTTTGGTGCCGGCGCTGCAAGGAACAGTCGCGCTCGCCGACATGTACGACGTGGCCGTGTTTATCGGCTAGGATCTGCAACTCGATGTGCTTCGGATTGTCGAGATAGCGTTCGACGTAGACGGCCGGATTCTTGAAGTACGCTTCGGCTTCGCGCGCGGCCGTCGTGAAGGCCGATTCGATCTCGTCGCGCGTTTGCGCGACCTTGAGTCCCTTGCCGCCGCCGCCGCCCGACGCTTTGAGCGCAAGCGGCAATCCGTATTCGTCGGCCGCGTGCAGCGCATCGGCCAGGTCGCGCAGCGGCTCCGTCGCCCCGGGCACAACCGGGACTCCAGCTGCGACCATCGCTTGCCGCGCGCGCACTTTGTCACCCATCGCGTCGATGGCATCGGGATGGGGACCGACCCACACGAGTCCCGCAGCGATGACCGCACGCGCGAAAGCGGCGTTCTCCGCGAGGAACCCGTAGCCGGGGTGCACGGCATCGACTCGCGCGCGGGCGGCCACGTCGAGCAGCTTTTCGATGGCAAGATAGCTCTGCGATGCCGCCGCCGGACCGAGCAGAAACGCTTCATCGGCGTATTGCGCGTGGGGTGCGTCGCGGTCGACTTCGGAGTACACGGCAACCGTCGTGAGCCCGAGTTCGCGTGCCGTTCGCATGATGCGAAGCGCGATCTCACCGCGGTTGGCGACGAGCAGCTTTCTCACGGCGTGTGCGTCCGACGGCGGCGCTCGGTGTCGTCGTACGACGCGTAGCGACGTCCGGCGCTGCGCCAGCGTGAGACCTCGGGTTTCGGCTGCGCCCTTGGAAGAGCGGCGTTTGACGCAAGAGCCGCAACGATGGCCGCAATTTCGTCGGCATTGGCGTCGGCGGTCCCGCGGACCGACCGCGCGTCGAGGTCCCGGTTCACGGTGTAGCGCAGCGAACGGCTCGATTTCCGCGCGCAGCGCCGGGAGCGGTGCGGTTCGCGGGCGTGGCGTCGGGAAACGTCACGAGCCGGAGATGGGTTCGGGATACATCCCCATCGCATGATAGCCGGCGTCGACGTAGTGCACGTCGGCCGTCACGGCCGCCGACAGCGATGAGGCGAGATATACGGCCGTGCGCCCGACGTCTTCCGGCGTCACGTTGCGCCGCAGCGGCGCGGCTGCGGCGACTTTGTCGAGCATCTTGCGAAAATCTTTGACTTGCCGGGAACTAGCCGTCGAGATCGGACCGGCGGAGATTGCGTTTACTCGAATCCCGCGATCGCCGAGGTCGTAGGCGAGATAGCGCACGATCGACTCGAGCGCCGCCTTGACGATGCCGGCGATGTTGTAGTTCGGAACGATGGCGGTCGAACCGAAATACGTCAGCGCCATGATGCTTGCGCCGTCTGCGAGTACGTCGACGAGCGCGTGCGTCAGCGCGATCAGCGAATAGGCTGAGATGTCGGCAGCGACTGCAAAACCTGCGCGCGTCGTCGTATAGACTTTTCCCGCCAAGTCTTCTTTGTTGACGAATGCGATCGAATGCACGAGCACGTCGAGCCGCCCGCAGTCTTTCTGTATGCAAGCAGCAAGAGTCGCGAGCGATTCATCGGAGGCGACGTCGCACGGATACACACGGCCGCCGAGTTCGCTTGCAAGCTTTTCGACTTCGCTGCGGACGCGTTCGCCTTGAAACGTCAACACGATCGTCGCGCCGTTGCGATGAAGTTCGCGTGCGATGCCGGTCGCGATGCTCCAGCGATTTGCGACGCCCGTAACGAGGGCGACCTTTCCTTCGAGCAGATCCGTCATGGTGCCGGCAACGGCTTGGCGATCGCACCCAGGACGTCGGCCGTTCCCGGAATACGTTCGAGTTGCGGATAGCGTGGACCGCCACGGTAGTCGAGCGCGACCGTTCGATAGACCCCGCCGCCCACGAGCAGCAACTGCACCGGCGTCCCGTTCTCGGCCCTCCGCAGGGCTGCATCGATCTGCTCTTGACCTGTCAATTCGCGATCGTCGATGGCCGCGATCTTCATGCCGGGCCCGATACCGGCGCGTCCGGCCGGTGAATCGGTCGAGACATCGACGATCGTGCCGTCGCGTGCGGCGTTGATCCCGAGCGAATACCACATGTCGAGCGACTTACGGCGCCCCGCGACGAGGCGCGCGTACGCCGACGGTGTCGCGCGATAGACCAGTTGGTATCCCGCGTGCGCGAACGGGTTCGGCGGGTGAGGCGCGAGCGTGTAGACGCGGTCGTCGAGGAAGCGTTTCCAATCATAGGGCTGCACGGCACCAAGCGCCGCGATGATGTCGTCGCGCGTGTAGGACACGGTGACCGGTCCCGTATCGTGACCCGCGCCGAAGAACGCGCGCGCGACGTCATCGAGCGAACGCGTCCCGTGCGAAAGGTTACGGATCAGCACGTCGGCGTCGAGCCACGTCATCTCGCCTTCGGTGTAGTAATCTTGACTACGCCGCTCGGCCGACCAAGGACGGATGCCGCGCCTGATCGACGACGCGACCGCCGTGTCGATCAGCGGGTCATCGGTACGCCCGGGCTCGTGATCGAGGTACGCATACGTCGAGGCCAGCCCGTCGAGCCATTGCTGCTCGGTGCGCAAGCCGGCACGTTCGGCTTGCAGCTCGCCGTAGAACTGCGTCATCCCCTCGTAGACCCACAGCAGATCGTCGATCTCGGGAACTTGAAAGTTTGGCGTCGCGTTGTCGGCGGCGCGGCGGTATTTGCCGTCCCACGAATGGTTGAATTCGTGCGCGAGTAGATCGGCGTTCGCGGTCAGCGCAGCCGGATCGGTCAACATATCACCGCTCGATCCGTTGTCGCTCGATTGATGGTGTTCGAGACCCTCGCCCGGCATTTGATCCGTCAACGTCAACAGAAACGTGTAGTGATCGAAGTGGCGATTGCGGTAGAGTGCGTGCATCTGCGCGACGAGATTGCGGAATTTTGCAACCGTCGTATCGTCGACGGCGAGCTCCTCCGGCGTATCCGCGAAGGTGGCCAGCGTAAGGGGTACACCGTCCCACCTTCCCATGGGGAACATCCTGGCGTTGGTGCCCGCATCAAGCGGCGAATCCACCAAGACATTGAGCGTGATGGGCTTGAAGGTGATCTCGTTACCGCGCTGCGCCGCCGCCTCGAGCGCCGTCGCAAACTTCCAGTCCGGCGACGGCAGCCGAATGGACGGCACGATCGTGACGTTGCGGCTGCTTTGTGAGAAGGGCGTCAGCGTAACTTTATTCCATTCGAGCGACAGCATGTTCGGCGTCGCGAGCCGCGCCGTATCGAAACCCGGAGCAGGCCCTCCGAGAAAGGTAAAGTCTACGCCGAGCGGGCCTGCATTCGGCGGCACGTCGACGTGGAACGCGTAGAGATCGACCGGATCGCGCTGCCACCCAAGCGCCTTTCCGCCGGCAGCGATGGCTAGATCAGCGACGTTCGGAATCGGACCGTTGGGCGCAAACTCGCCCGGCAGCCACTTCGGATAAACCAGTGTGAGGGGGCCGGCCGCAACGCTCATCGTCTCGTGGACGCGCAACAGGCCCTGCACCGCATGCGACGCATCGACGTGCAACGCAACGGTATACGACGGTACCGTCTGCGCCCCGGTTATACCAGACACGAGCAGCATCGGTGATGCAATCAGAATCAACGAAACAAAAAAACGACGAGCGACCATGGAGCACCGTTCGGAGCGCAGGATGCGCCGCCCTCGCCTCGTTTGCTTGATCCACCTGCGCTTCATTCGAGGTAGCGCACCTGTACGGATTTGAAACGTGCGAAGTCTCGATCGGTTGTGACGATCTGCGCGCCATTCTCCAGGGCAATCGCGGCGAGATGAGCGTCGCTCGTCAGATCTGCGCGGACCCGATAATCGATGAGCAGCGCCCGCAGGAGCTGCCAATAGCGCGACCCCGGTTCGACGAGCGCCGTAATCGACGAAGAAAACCAGCCGTCCACGACCTCACAAGCGGTCTTCATGTCTAGCGGTCGCTCGAGAACCCGTGAGCTTGTTGAGATGCGCAAGAACGCAAGGACCACGTTTGATGTGAACCCGATCGTTTCGGAGCCGGATAGCGCGCTCCCGAACCAACGACTCGCGACCTCATGCTGCGGCAGTTGCCGATGGTGCGCGTAAAGGGCAACGTTTGCGTCGACCAAGATCACTTACGCCATGGCCCCTCGACGACGTTGAGCACTTCGTCTATGCGATCGAGGTCGATCCCAGCCAACGTCGCGCCGGTGTCAAAACGCCTCACCTCGAACGGCCGACGCTCCGCGCGTTGTAGTTCGGCTTCGAATCCTCGGCGCAATGCCGAATTCACCGCCTCTTTGAAAGAGATACCTCGTTCGCGCGCCGCTCGCTCGAGCTTTGCGGCGACGTCGCTGTCCAGCGTAATCGTGGTTCTCACATCATGATGCTACCTCGTAGGCATCAAGCTGTCAAGTGGTTTGAACTTTGCCTTGCCCGCGGCTACGGCCACCACAACGGATAAACGAGGGTGAGCGGCCGGCCGGAACGCTCATCGTCTCCCGGACGTGCAGCAGCCCATGCTCCGCATGCGACGCATCGACGTGCAACGAAAACGGTATACGATCGTCGCTTGTGAGGCGGTTGATCCTGAGGCGAACATCGGAAGCGAAGCAAAGAAGATAGCAGCGCTATGCGCGATCCCGCATGCAGTCCTCACGCTCTTCCCGAGCGTCGATCTTCTCCCATCGCGTTAATTGTTAATAGGGGAGACTCGGGAATCGGGAGCATCGGCCATCGGTACGTCGCCCTGAAAGCGTGATATGAAGGCGAATGGGGCAGGGGGGAAGCGATCAAATCGAGCGCCATTCGCGAAACAGCGCGACCGTTGCGCGCTCCGGGGGGACGCCAAGATCCCAAGCTGCGCATACCCGCATGACATAGTCGGCACGGTCGCCGTCGTCTTCGAAATCTTCCCCGTGCTCGATGTCGGGGTACACGCTATGGTCGATGTTCATCGAACGGTTACGCCGCGAACACGTCGCGAAACCACTCGCGCAGAGCGCCCGCTTCACGCCGTCGCTCCGGTTCAAGCTTGTCGAGGGGCCTTCGTGCAATGATACTTCATCGTGGCCAGCATACGCTAGATCAAGTGAGTTCCTCCGCGCGGACTGACCAAGCCGGTCAGCGATACGGTTGACGGAAAAAGCTTGCAGTCTCAACACCTTAGCAGCGCAGCGTCCTGGTCACGAAGACGCACCGCGGATCCTCGCGCACATTGCCATGTCGGTCAAACGGCCGTCCTTGATGCATGCGTTTCGCAGCGTTCCTTCGCGATCGAAGCCGGCCTTTTCGAGCACACGAAGCGATGCGACGTTCCGTACCATCGGCAGGGCGAAGATGCGCTGCAGAGCGAGCTGCTCGAACGCATAGTCACACACCAGCCGAAGTGCCGCTGACGCTATGCCGCGACCCCAATATTCCTTTCCGAGCCAATAGCCGACCTCGGCGGAACACCGCTCAATGTCTTGCCCCCGCTTGAGACCGATGCCGCCGACCACCGACTCATCGACGTCGATGGCGAAATCGTAACGCGGGCTTTGGGATGAGAGAGCATCGATCCAGCGGTTCGCATCCTCCATCGTGTAGGGATGCGGAAACGCATCGCGCAGATTCAGCCACACGTCGCGGTCATCGGCATGTTTCGCGATCGCGGCTGCGTCGAGACGGGTTGGTGCCCGCAAAGTGCACGCCTTTGAGCTAAGGCTTACGTCGATCACCGACCCTGGGCTGCGAGAATTTCATGATCGCAACTTTCTCAGACCCGGAAGGCCCGTTTGCTTGGTGACGCCCGCTGCAGCCGGCGACGTGGGGAGCACTACAGCGGAATATTCCCATGCTTGCGCTTAGGGCGCTCGACGCGTTTGTCGGCTAGCATGCGTAGCGCGCGGGAGACAGCCCGGCGCGTGCGGTTCGCTTCGATCACATCGTCGATGTAACCGCGGCTGGCGGCTATAAACGGATTGGCGAAGCGGCGTTCGTAGTCGGCGATGAGTTCGGCTTCCCGCGCCGCCGAATCGGCGGCGTCGGCGATCTCGCGGCGGAAGATTGTTTTAACGGCACCGGCTGCGCCCATCACGGCGATTTCCGCCGTCGGCCACGCAACGTTATAATCCGCCCGAATATGTTTGCTTGCCATAACGTCGTATGCGCCGCCGTAGGCTTTGCGCGTAATGACCGTGATCTTGGGGACGGTCGCTTCGGCGAAAGCGTAGAGCAGCTTCGCGCCGTGTTTGATGATGCCGCCATACTCTTGCGCCGTGCCCGGCAGAAAGCCGGGGACGTCGACGAAGGTCAAGAGCGGAATGTTGAATGCGTCGCAAAAACGTACGAAGCGCGCCGCCTTGATCGACGATGCGATGTCGAGCACGCCGGCCATCACCTTGGGTTGGTTCGCGACGATGCCGATCGTGCCGCCGCCGATGCGGCCGAAACCGATGACGATGTTCGCCGCGTGCAATTCGCCTAGCTCGAAGAAGTCGCCATCGTCGACGACCGACGCGATCGCGGCCTTGATGTCGTACGGTTTGTTCGGCGCGTCGGGGATGAGGTCGTCGAGCTCAGGACACAACCGCTCGGGATCGTCCTCCACCGCATACCGCGGCACGTCGTCCAGGTTGTTCTGCGGAATGAATGAGAGCAGACGTTGCGCCTGCTCTACCATCTCATCTTCGTCGGCCGCGATCAGATCAGTGACGCCGCTCTTGGTCGCATGCGTGTGAGCGCCGCCAAGCTCTTCGAACGTCACGTCCTCGCCCGTGACGGTCTTGATGATTTCCGGCCCGGTGATGAACATCTGCGAGATGCCCTCGACCATGATCGTAAAATCGGTGATCGCGGGCGAATACACCGCGCCGCCGGCGCACGGTCCGGCGATGAGCGAGAGTTGCGGCACGACGCCGCTCGCCTGCACGTTGCGCCAGAAAATCTCGGCGTAGCCGCCCAGGCTTACGACGCCTTCCTGAATGCGCGCGCCGCCCGAGTCGTTGATGCCGATCAGCGGTGAACCCGTGGTGACGGCAAGGTCCATCACCTTACAGATTTTTTCGGCGAAAACTTCGCCAAGCGAGCCCCCGAGCACCGTGAAATCTTGCGAGAAAAGAAAGACTTGGCGTCCGCCGACGGTTGCGCGCCCGGTGACGACGCCGTCCCCGAGAAACTCGCGCTCGTCGAGGCCAAACGCGGTCGAACGGTGCACGGCGAACATGTCCAGCTCGACGAACGAGTCAGGGTCCACCAGCGCCGCAATGCGTTCGCGGGCCGTGCGCTTTCCGCGCGCGTGCTGCTTCTGGTTTGCGAGTTCGCCTGCCGGGGCGTGGGCTTGCTCGCGTTTGGCTCGGAGCTCGGCGACCTGCCGCCGCTGCGTTGAGGAGCCCGAGGTCACCAAATGCCGAGCAGCACCTTGGCATCGTCGCTGGCCATCGTGCGGGGATCCCACGGCGGCATAAATGTAATCTCGACGCTGGCCTTCTTCACCCCATCAAGAGAGCGCACTTTTGATTCAACCGCTTCCTTGAACATCGGACCGACCGGGCACATCGGCGAGGTCAAGGTCATCGTGACCGTCACATCGTCATTCTGCGGGCCGGCCACTTCGACGCCGTACAGCAAACCAAGGTCGACGATCCCGACGTGCAATTCGGGGTCTTCAACGGTCTTGAGGGCTTCGCGAACTTCATCGGACGTCGGCATGATGGACCACTTCGCCGCCAATGTGCCGGTTCCGTCGCCGCCGGGCGCCGACAGCGAACGGCCGGGACGAGCCGCCGCTCGAAACTTCACAGCCCCTGCCGACGGTTATACATGCACGCGTCCGGGGTCTCCGGCGGACCGCAAGGGGGATAGGCCTCCAAACGGCAAGTCGGACCGTTAATAACCGTCGCGCGAAAGAGCGGACAGGGAGTCAGCCAGTATGTCAATGTGGGAACCTTTTACCGAGCGCGCTCGGCGCAGCATCGTGCTTGCGCAAGAAGAAGCGCAGCGTCTCGGCAACAACTATATCGGGACCGAGCACATCTTGCTCGGCATCATTTCCGAAGGCGAGAGCCTGGCCGCGAAAGTCCTTGAGACCCTCGGCGTCAATCTAGCGAAAGTTCGGCAGGAAGTCGAAGCGATCGTCGGCCGCGGCGGTCAAACCGTCCAGCAGGAGATGGTCTTCACACCGCGCGCGAAGCGCGTTATCGAGCTCGCCTTCGAAGAAGCGCGTCAGCTCAATCACAACTACATCGGGACCGAACATCTGTTGCTCGGCCTCATTCGTGAGGGGGAAGGCGTCGCGGCACGCGTGCTGACGAACCTCGGGGTCGATCCGGCCAAAGTGCGCGTGCAGACGACCTCGCTGCTCGGCGCCGAAGGACAACCGGTTGCCCCCAAAGGCAAGTCGAAGACGCCGACGCTCGATGCGTACGGGCGCGATCTGACGATGCTCGCGCGCGATAACAAACTCGATCCCGTGATCGGGCGTGCGAGCGAGATCGAGCGCGTCATTCAAATTCTGGCACGCCGCACGAAGAACAACCCCGCGCTCATCGGTGAACCCGGCGTTGGCAAGACGGCGATTGCCGAAGGGCTCGCGCAGCGCGTCCTCAAGGGCGAAGTGCCCGAGCCGCTGCGCGAACGGCGCGTGATCACGCTCGACCTGGCGGGCCTCGTCGCCGGCACCAAGTATCGGGGCGAGTTCGAAGAGCGGATGAAGCGCGTGATGGACGAGATCCGTGCGGCCGCGGGCGAGATCATCCTGTTCATCGACGAGTTGCACACGCTGGTCGGCGCAGGCGCGGCCGAAGGCGCGATCGATGCGAGCAACATCATCAAGCCCGCGCTCGCGCGCGGCGAGCTGCAATGCATCGGCGCCACGACCCTCAACGAGTTCCGCAAGCATATCGAAAAGGACAGCGCACTCGAACGCCGTTTTCAGCCGGTGATGGTGGGGGAGCCGTCGGTCGAAGAGACCGTCGAGATCCTCAAAGGCCTGCGCGACCGCTACGAAGCGCATCACAAGGTCACGATCACGGACGAAGCGCTCGTTGCTGCCGCCAAGCTTTCGGACCGTTACATTTCCGATCGCTTCCTGCCCGACAAGGCCGTCGATTTGATCGACGAAGCGAGTTCGCGCGTTCGTTTACAAGCGACGTTGCCCCCGCCCGAAGTGCGCGAAGTCGAAAATCAGATTCGTAAAATCAAGGCGGAGAAAGAGGCCGTCGTCAAGTCGCAAGAATTCGAAAAAGCGGCGGCCATCCGCGACCGCGAGGAGAAGCTGCGGCTCGAAAAGCAGCGGCTCGATAGCGAGTGGGCCGAGCGAAAAGCCCAGTCTTCCGATAAAGTCATCAAGGTCACCGAAGAAGACATCGCTTACATCGTCAGCGCGTGGACGCGCATTCCGGTTTCGAAACTCGCGCAGGCTGAGACGGCCAAGCTGCTGTCGATGAAGGAACAACTCCACGAGCGAGTCATCGGGCAGGACGAGTCGATCGAAGTCGTCACGCGCGCCATTCGGCGCTCGCGTGCCGGCCTCAAGAATCCCAAGCGTCCGATCGGTTCGTTCATCTTCCTCGGTCCGACGGGTGTGGGCAAAACCGAAGTGGCGCGCAGCCTCGCAGAGTACCTCTTCGACGATGCGGAATCGATGATCCGCATCGACATGTCGGAGTACATGGAGAAGTATGCGGTCAGCCGCCTCGTGGGAGCGCCGCCGGGATACGTCGGCTACGAAGAGGGTGGCCAACTGACCGAAGCCGTGCGGCGGCGCCCATACTGCGTCGTGTTGCTCGACGAAATCGAAAAAGCGCATCCCGACGTCTTCAACCTGCTGCTGCAAGTGCTCGAAGATGGTCGCTTGACCGACTCTCAAGGCCGTGTCGTCGACTTCAAGAACTCGGTCATCATCATGACCTCCAACGTCGGTGCATCGGGTATGCAGACGACGACCGAGATCGGCTTCCGGCCGCAGAAGATGAGCGGCGAGCAAGATCAAGCTGCCTACGAACGGATGAAGAACAAGGTACTCGAGGAGGTCAAGCACACCTTCCGCCCTGAGTTCCTCAACCGCGTCGACGAAGTGGTGGTTTTCCATCAACTCTCGCGCGAACAGATCGAACAGATCGTCGGCCTCGAACTCGCCAAAGTCATCCGTGAGATCAAGGCGCAGGAGATGCACCTCGAAGTCGTCGAGGAAGCGAAGATACTGCTGGCTCGCAAAGGGTGGGATCCGCAATTCGGAGCGCGGCCTTTGCGCCGCGCAATCCAGCGTGAAGTCGAAGACGAACTGGCCGAGGAGTTGATCAAAGGTACGTTCACCGCTGGCGACCGGATTCTCGCCGAAGTCAATCCCGACAATCCCGACAAGCTGAGATTCTCGAAGATTCCGTCGGTCGAGCCGCCTGCCGCGCCCACGTCGCCGGAGTTGACGGTCAACTGACGGATTGGTCATAGGACGGCCGACGCCCACGCCGCAGAGCGGCGCGGCCACCGCCATGTCGCGCGCCCGGGAGGACGCGGCTTGACGCCGTTCGCGACGTGGCGCGCGCGTTTGCCTGCAGTGATCGGCTCGTGGTTTGCGCGCGATCTGGTACGGACCGCGCTTGCGCTCGTCGATGCACGCCGCATCGTGTTGCGCTCGGTTGAAGAGCTCAACATCGAAGCGACTGCCAAGGACCCGCGCGGCTCGTTCGATGTCGCCGTTGAGTGGGGTGGCGGCACGGGACCGCTCGCGCTGCGCGCCGTCTGCTCGTGCGGCGGCAGCGGAATTTGCGAGCACGTCGTCGCGACGCTCGAAGCGGTTCGTTCGCAAACCGAACTCGAAGAGGCGGAAACTGAAGCGGAACTCGACTTGAGTTGGCTGCCCCAGCCGCGCACGGAATACAAACAGGCTCGTGCTCGGGCCGTATGGCCGGTGTTTTCATCACCCGACGGCAACTCGCTCGCGGCTGCGCTCGTGCTCGATTCGCCGCGCTTGCGCGGCGCGGCACGCGACGCCACCGCCGTCGTCGCAATGATGGATGCGACACCGCTCGACGATTGGGACGATGTCGATCGGGAACTCATGCGCGACGAAAGCGTGCAGGAAGCATTCGCCGGTGGTCGGACCGCGCCGCGCGCGCTCGCGCGCGCGCTCTTTCGGCTGGCGCGCCACCCGCGTTTACGGTTCGATGCCGAACCCTCCGCCGGGCGCCATCCCTCCGAGTTGCCCGACTTCCGCATCGATCTCCGCGGTGTGGCACTTCGGGCCGCGCGGCACGGTAGCGCGTTCGTGCCGCTCTTCGAGACGATCGAGGGCACTCGCATACCCGCACGCAATGCGTTCTTGCTCGACGGACCGCCGACGTGGATAGCGACGCCCCACGGCGCGTATCTGGCCGACGGCGGCTTCGATGCGAAAAAAGCGATCGACGCGGCACGCGCGCTTAACGGAGCGACGACGGGACCGCCGCTTGGAACGCGCGCGATCGCCCGCGTCGCCCCGTTTCTGACTCCCGAAGATCGCGGCGCGCTCGGCATCGACGATGCAGCCGAGCCTTCCGCCGAGATTGCGCTCGGCTGGACCGCCGGAACGCTCGTTGGCAATCTGACCTTCATCGACCGCGTAAGCGGTGCTCGTGCGCCCTATGCCGTGCTCGGCGCGATCGCGCCGCGCGGCGAGCGTTTCGTGCGTTTTGGGCTCCAAGAAGCAGCTGCGCTGCGCGATCGCCTCGTTGCGGCCGGCTTTGTGCCGCGCTCGGCGGACGGCTTTGCGCTGCACGGAACGGACCGCGCTGCGACCTTCGTGCGTGAGACGCTGCCGCTGTGGAAGGATCTCGATCGCCGCCTCGATCCGGGCCTGACCGACCTCGCGCGCGGCGACACTTCGCTCGGCATCAATATCAGCGCTGAACGATCGGGCTCCAATGCCGATTGGTTCGAACTCAAAGTGGACGTGTTCGTCGGCGGCGCGGGCGAAGCGCTGACGTCGGCGGAACTTGCGGCGTTGCTCGCGTCGGGCGGCCGCTATGCCGACGTTCGCGGCAAACTCGTCGATGTCGAGACGTTGCGGCGACGCAACGATCTCCTCTCCGACCTTGCACAGCGGCGGCATAGCGGTCTGGCCGCGTTGCTTGCGCTGCGCGACGAGCTCCACGAGAATTTCGAGGACGTGAGCCTGCCACCGGAAGTCGAGCGTATGCGCGAGCGACTGCGCGACTTCAAAGGCATTCCGACGATCGAACCGCCGCTCCTTACCGGCGGCGAACTGCGCGGCTATCAAGAACGAGGGCTCGACTTCCTGTCGTATCTTGCGGAGTTCGGTTTCGGTGGAATACTCGCCGACGAAATGGGACTCGGTAAGACCGTGGAAGTCATTAGTTATCTCCTTAAGCGGAAATTGCAGGACGGCGGCGCACCGTCACTCGTGATCGCGCCGACCTCGGTGACCCATACATGGGAGAGCGAGATCGCGCGCTTCGCGCCCGCTCTACGGACGCTGCGGCTACACTCCGGGAGCGAACGCGCGGGACGCTACGAGGAGATCCCAAACACCGACGTCGTCGTGACATCGTATGCGCTCGCACGCCTCGACGCGCAGCGGCTCGCACAGTATCACTTCCGCACTTTGATCCTCGACGAAGCGCAGAACGCGAAGAACCCGTCATCGCAGATCGCGCGCGTCGTACGCAGCCTGCACGCCGATCACCGTTTAGCGTTGACCGGTACGCCGGTCGAAAACTCGCTGCGCGACCTGTGGGCAATCTTCGCGTTCCTCGAACCTGGGCTGCTCGGTACGGAGTCGTCATTTCGCAAACGCTTTGAGGTGCCCATTTCCGAGAACGACGAACGCGCGAGCGCGACGCTACGTTCGCGGCTCGAACCTTTTTTGTTGCGCCGCACGAAAGAAGACGTCGCGCCCGAGTTACCGGACCGCACCGAAGTGGAGCTGGCCTGCGACCTCTCTCCGCTGCAGCGCCGGCTCTATCGCGGCGTCGCCGAAGCGGCGCGTCGGGACGTCTTCGGCATCGTCGAAGCGCAAGGAATCGGCAGCGCGACCGTCCACGTGCTTGCTGCGCTGATACGGCTGCGGCAGGTGTGCGCGCACCCCGGGCTACTATTCGAAGAGTACCGAAACGAACCCGAAGCATCGGCGAAGTTCGACGCGTTTCTCGAAACGGTTGATGAGATTCTTTCGGGCGGTCACCGCTTGCTCGTTTTCAGCGCCTTCACATCGATGCTGCGCATCATGCGCGCCGAACTGGAACGACGCGGCATCGCATATTGCTATCTCGACGGTTCGACAAAGGACAAGGATCGCCAGACGGAGATCGCGCGCTTCATGGCGCCTGACGGGCCGCCGCTTTTCTTGTGTTCCCTCAAAGCCGGCGGCGTCGGCTTAACCTTGACTGCCGCCGACTATGTGATCCTGTACGATCCGTGGTGGAATCCGGCGGTCGAGCGACAGGCAATCGACCGTACGCACCGCATTGGGCAGCACCGAAACGTTACCGCATATCGCTTGGTGACCAGCGGCACGGTCGAGGAGAAGATGCGAGCGCTCGCCCAGCGCAAGGCCGACCTCTCAAAAACCATCATCAAGGCCGACGGTGCGCTCGCCAAGGCGCTTACGCGCGAAGATCTCGAGCTGCTGTTCGCCGACCCTGATGAGGGCGTTACTTCAGCGTTGTTATGAGTCTTGGTCCCCAGCCGGCGAAATCGCCGTCGGCTTTGGGGAACCGAAAGGCGGGACGCTCCGTGGTCGGCCGATGTAAGATGGTACGTGGTGTAATCATGGTTTTGCGAGCCTCCCTCATCGCTCGTCATCAAAACATAGCGGCCAATACGCCGAAGGTTTCATAAGAATGTGGTTTATTTTTGTACGATCGCGCCGGAGCCGTTGATCTGCTGCGAGAGCGTTTGGGCGTGACCATGTACTTCGACGCTTCCGCTGCCGTCGATCTCGATCGCAAGTGCGGCTGGTGCGGTCAACGTGACGTCGCCTGAACCTTCAATCGTTACGGCCGCCGCGTTCGTGCGTAAGCGTAATACGTTGATGTCCCCTGAACCCGAGATCGTGAACGCTGCACTGCGCGCGAATCCGTCCGTGACTTCGATCCGACCCGAACCGTTCATCGCGAGCGCGAGATGGTCCGTGTCGAATGCGCCGATGTTGACCGAACTGCTGCCGTCGACATCGATGGCGTCCAGGGAGGGCGTTTCGATCGTCACGAGCGCGCCCTCATCGTCCGTCCACGATCCCTCGCCTCCGATCGTCAACGTGCCCCCGTGCACGTCGGTCGTCGTGTGCTGCGCGGTTACACGCGCAGCGTGAAAGTCCACGCGCGAACGCGACGAGCGCCGAACTTCCACGCGAACGCCGGTTTCGAGAACGATGCGGTGAAAGGTCGGTAGATCGCGGACGAAACCGCCGATGTTATCTGCGACTCGTTCGTCAGCTAGGGCGACTTGGACCGCTCGGCCGACGTGCGCACGCGCGAGCGCGCTGTTCGCTTCGTCAAGCGCCTCGCTCGCTACACCCTCAACGTTTGCGTCGCGTAATGCGTCGTCGACCGAAGTCGCGATCTGTTTACCAAGCGAGCCATCACCAACGGGCGCCGGGACGGCGAAGGACCCTCGCGAGAAACGATGCGCGAGCGCAGCGCTCCGTACGGTCGCTCTCGGAGTGCCTGCGCCTTGCTCGTCTGCGGCCACCGGTATGGCGGCGTGTGGCGTGAGGCTTCGGAGGCGGCTCGCGCGCTTGGGCGATGGAGCGCTTGTTCGGGATACGGGCGCCGCCGCCCGCAACGTACGGACGCTCGAGTGCGGGATGCCTTCGCGAGACCGCGTCGCAAGCGCAGAGCGTGCGTCGCGGTGCGCTTCCGTTCGCGCTGCCGGCGTTGCCGAAGTCGTCATACCGTGTTGCTGCGGCACTGGTGGCCGGCCTTGCGCGAACTCTGCCAGGGAGTGCAGGTCGTCGATCGCGATGACGGGAGCGCGGAAGGCTCCGGCTACAATGAGCGCCACGGCGAGCGAACCCAGAACCAGCGCGCTGAGCGGGGAGAGGCGCGGCAAGGCATTGCGCCGGGAATCGAGTAGGCGTTCGATTCGTGTTACGATTTGTTTGGAGGTGAAGAGTGCGCCGGGTGCGAGGATCGAACGCGCCGGAAGCCGCGTCGTCTCGACGAGCCTCCAGAGACAGGTTGCGTAACGGTGGGCGCGTCCGGTTTGGGCGACGACCCAGTCGTCGCAGGCGACTTCGCGTTCGAGCGAGATGCGGCGCACGCACAGAGCGACCAGCGGGTTGAACCAAAACACGCACGAAAGCGCGCGTTCGGCAAGGTTCGTCCAATCGTCATACCGGTTAAGATGCGCGTATTCGTGTAAGGCGATTTGGTCGACGTCGGCGCTGGGCTCGTCTCGCACGATCCCAAGCGGCAGAAGAATGACCGGCGCGCGAAATCCCACGGCGACCGGCACGTCGACCTTGGCGCTGACGCGCAAGCTCGCGCGCCGCCCGGCGCGGCTGCTGTGCTGCCAACGTCGCAGCTTACGCACGACCGCTTCATCGACGTTTCCTGCGTCGTGCTTGACGGCGCGCAGCGCGACGACGCGGCGCGTGAGTGCGCCCATCCGCATGCCGGCGACCGCGAGCCAAATGATGATGAGCGCGAGATCGAACTCCGGCGTCCGCCCGATGGTCGCCGCTGCTGCGAGCAATCGTGCCGGCACCGCTGCCCCATGCAGTGCCGTACGGTGCGGCGTAAGGGGTCCGCCCTGCGCACCTACGCGACCGGGCTGGTTCGGCCGCCGCGGGTGCGCTTGCATTCGCAGTTGTTGTCCTGCGCGCTGCGGAGCCGCTCCGGTTCGGAGACTACGTGGGGCCGGCTCGTGCTGCACGGCGGTCGCGACCGCGGCGCTCGGCACCACGTGATGCTGAACGTGAGCGAGCGAACTGCTCAAGCACGTCACAGGCACGAGCACGCTTGCGGCAAGCGCGATCCACCAGAGCACGTGGCGCGTCGTTGCCGTCGTATCGGCGATCCGAATCCAGGCCCAGACCGCGGCCGAGAGCACGGCGCTCGCTGCGACGCCCAGAGTAAGCGCGAGAATCAGCGCGTGCGCAAATGGTTCGAGCGTGGATGCAGCGATCATCACCGTCTTTCCGTTCTCGCGTCGAGCAACGCGCGGATATGTTCGGCATCGCGTTCGTCGACCTGGCCGTCGAGTAGCTTGAGCATGAGTTCGCGCGGCGAATTATCGAAGAAGCGTGAGACGACGTAGTCGATTACGCTCGTGCGCGCTTCGTCGCGGCCCACGCACGCTGCGTAGACGAAGGCGCGGCCGGCTTCACGATGCTTGACGTAGCCTTTTTTCTCGAGGATACGCAGGGTCGTGAGCACCGTATTGTATGCAAGCGGCGGATCGCCGACTGCTTCGACGACGTCACTGACCGTCGCGTCGATGCGCGCCCAGAGAACGTCCATCAAGCGTAACTCGGCTTCGGTCAACGTGGGAGATTTGCGCCGCGCCATCAACGTCGCTCCAAGTGAATCGTCCCATTGACGGTATGCACCGCGATGCGGCCATGGCCGGCACCAAGCGTCGCGTTTGCGGTATGGCCGACGAACGCGCCGTTCTGCGCCGCCAGCTCCACGCCGTCCGCCGATATCGCCCCATTGAGCGTCTCGGCGCTGAACGTCGCGTCGGCGTCTTTCGGCACGATAAGGTCGACCGTGCCGTTGACGGCGTTAAACCGCGCATTCCCGCGACCGGAGAAGCGCGCCTGGATCGAACCGTTGACCGTTGATGCATTTGCAGTCGCGCTCGTCTCGAGTACGATTCCGCCGCTGACATCGGTGGCATCGACGGCCGCATCCAACCCCGTCGCCTTGATTGAGCCGTTTACGTTTCGGGCGACAACCGTTGCGCCGCTAGGCACTCCGACGCGAAGGTCGACTCGCAAATGGTCGTGATGATACGGACCGCTATGCCCGTGGCGCGAACACGCGCCGCTCTGATCGCTATCGTCGCCGGGGAAGACCGCGCAAATCAGGAGCCGATTGCCGGTTTTGACCGTCCGAACGACTGGTCCGGGATCGCCATCGCTGCCGCTCGCGTGCGCGTGAACCGTGATGTCGCGTCCACGTATGGACTCCGCTACAATGGTTCCGTTGATGTCGTCGACTTCAACCGTCACTCCCGAAGCAAGCGCTTCGTGTAGATCGACGTCGCGAGTCTGCTCGGCGAGGCCGGGCGGCGGCAACGCGAACGCAGCGCCCAAAGCGATGGCGGCAAGCAGTGGAGCATGGCGCGTGCTGAACATGCGACAATCCTAGACGCTTTCCGCCGGCCTGTCAACTAAAGAATTAAGGATGCCAAAGAGTTTTCCGCCGTCGCGCCGTATCGGTCTCGCGTGGCGATGCCGAAGATCGCGTTGCTCTTGCGTCTGTTGGCAGCCATCGACGAAGGGCGCCATTCGCTCGCCGCCCTGAAAACGAAGCTCGATCCGGAGCAGCCGCCGAGTACCCGTACGCTTCGGCGCTATCTCGCGACGTTGGCCGACGCCGGGTTCCCGTGGCGTTATGACCGGGCGAGCGGCACGTACGGCTTCGATGCGGGCTACTCGCTGCGCCGGGTCGAGCTTTCGGGGAACGAACTCTTCGGGCTACTCGCACTCAAGGGCATCGCGACGTCCCTCGGCGGCAACATTGGCGCATCGATGGACGAGATGACGGAGAAGTTGACCTCCGTTGCCGTTCCCGGCATGCAGCGCGCTGCGGCGCGACCGGTCATGCGCGTCCATCTCGCCGATCCGCAGCTCGACGGCGAACACAGCGTCCATTTCGAGCTCTTGCAGAAGGCGCAGCGCGAACGCCGCAGCGTGCACTTCGCGTACGTCGATAAAGCCGACCGCCGCTCGCGGCGCCATGTCGATGTGTACGGATTCGTGGTGTCCGGCGGGCGCGTCTATGCCGTTGCCTACGATCGCGGACGCGGCGCCAAGCGCGTGTTCGCGCTCGACAACGTCTCCGAGCCGAGTATCGCGCCGCAACGCTATACGCTGCCCGACGATTTCGACATCGAAGCTTTCGCGGCGCGGTCGGTCAGCGGTATCTATTCCGGCGACTCCGTCGTCGTGCGCGTGCGGTATTCCGCCGTCGTCGCACGCGCCGCCGGCGCCGATCGCGTCGTGCGCGAGCGCACGCTCGTCCACTTACCGGAGGGTGGTGTGGAGATTGCCTACGTCGTCGCCGACCCGAGCGAGTTCGTGCGCTGGGCGATGAAGTGGGGCGCCGAAGCTGAGATCGTCGCACCTGCGGACGTTCGCTCAGAAGCAGCGGCACTCGCACGCGACGTTCTTGCGCGCTACGAACGCGAGCCGGCGACCACTCTGCACCACGGGAGTACTTCGTGACCTTTTTTCATCGCGCCGCCGCCGCGCTCGGTATGCTTACGTTCGCCGCGTTCGGGAGTATCGCGCAAGCGGAATCGCCGACGGGCTCGACCGTCGACGGTATCCGCTGCGAGCAAGCCGAAGGCGCCGTGTTGCACATCCATCAGCACCTCACGCTACTCGCACACGGTAAAGCGGTCGCTATTGCGGGCGATGTGGGGCGGCCGCTACTCGGAAATTGTCTGTACTGGGTTCACACCCATACGCCCGACGGCATCATCCACGTCGAGTCGCCGGTGTTTCGCAGCTTTACGCTCGGCAACTTCGTCGACGTTTGGGGACAGCCACTCTCCTCGACGGCCGCGGGTCCCGTCCGCATGCGTAAAGGCACCTTACGCGTGTACGTCAACGGCGCTCCGTATCACGGTGACCCGCGCAAGATCGAACTCGCGCAACACACCGATATAACCCTTGAAGCGGGACCGCCGTACCGGCGACCGACGCCGTTCACCGATTGGCAGGGCCAGTGACGCGGCGTTCGTAGAGCGTTGCGCTGCCCACGCGGCAGCGCACCCGGTAGTTACGTAACAGCTGCGCTCGAACGAAGGAAACGGCGCCCGGATCGAAGCGCGGCTCTGAAAGGTGGCCGCCGACCGCGACGAAGCGCGGTCCGCCGCGAAAAACATGTTGTAGTTCAGCGATGCCTCGTATGCCGGTCGTTGCACGCATGCGATCGTCCAGTAATAAGTCCGAGTCGGCAAAGCGCGTCGGCGCGGTAGCAGCGAGTGCATCGTACAGCAGCGGAGTGAGTTGGATGACATACAGTGATGAGCCACTCCCGAATCGTCGTAACGCCGTGACGATGCGATCGTATTCGGATTCGTGCCACGAATGATCGCCGAGAAATACCCGGTGTTCGACGAGCGCAGCTGCTTGCGCCGTCTCCCAATAGTCGTGCAGGGCAAACGTTGCAACGAACATGACGACGGCAAACGCGCGCGCGTGAGCACCGAGGATGCTGCTTCCAATGCGCAAGCCGATAGCGCCGAGCAGCGCGAGCGGCGCGATGATGAGCACGAAATGGCGATCGTAGAATTCACCGGCCGCCGCAATGACGACCAGCGCCGCCGCGAGCCATCCCCACGAGGCTGCGAAGGCTAGCCGGTCGTGCCGTCGGAGCGCAAAAGAGAGCGGAGCGAGCTCCACAGCCGGAGCCATAACTCGCAGCTGCTCCGTAAACCAACGGAGATTCTCGACCATCACACCCTGGCCGAGCGCCGTAAAGCGACGCCACGTCGCCGTGACGTTAGCGTCCCAGAGGGCGGCAAAAACGCCGGAATGCGCGTACAGCCCGGCTTCGATCGCAAACGGAGCGAGCGTCGCCGCGACCATGCCGGCGAGCGCGCCGAGCGGCCTGCGAGACGTCCACATCAGCGCGAAGGCGACGGGAAACATGAGCGGCAGCGCGGTCAGCTTCATCTGTAGCGCTGCTCCACACAGAAGGCCGCAACATGCCGTCGTGTATGCCACGCGATGTCGTCGCAGCGAGAGGACGAGAGCCCATGCGATCAGCGGCGCGATGAGCACCTCGGCATCGCCGAGATATCCTTCATTTTCGGTCGAGAGAAGCAGTGCGAAGATCGCCGCGTAGCGCCCGCTGCGCGTGCCGTCCTCGAGATCGACGAGCGGTCCGAGCCGCCACAGTGCGAGCGCCGTCGCCCACGTAGCAAGCGTCGCGAGCGCTTGGACCGCGATTGCCGGCCGCTCGCCACAGAGACGTAGCGCGAGCGCATAAAGCGCAAAGAGACCGGGCGGCTTGTACTCCCACGCCGCGATGTACGGGAGATTTCCGTGCAGCCAGGCGAAGGCCACATGCAGGTACACGCCCATGTCCGGGTCGTCGACCGGCAAGAGAAATCGATGCAGATGTACGAACGCCGCGCCGGCGAGCAGAGCTCCCGCGAAAACGACGTCTCGACGCGCCGGCGCTCCCTGCTTCACCGTCGTCTCGACGTCTGTGAAGGGCTCGCGAGAACGATTAGGTCGATCGCCTCTCGCGTTCCCGCAAACTCTCTTCGCCACAGAACCCGATGCATTCGCATTTCGCGTTTCGCGAGATCGAGCGCTTCGTTGAAATCGATGCCGTTCGTATCGGGCGCGCTCCAATCGACCGCCAACGCAATAGCGGCGTGATGTCGACGCGCATCGCGCTCGATCCGTGCGATCAGCCGATCGATCACATGCGGAGCTTTCCAATCCGCGGGATCGTCGGAATAGAACCACGGCGCGTTCCAGGTAACCACGCCGTGTACTTGCTCGCGCGATCCGCGTGCATAATACGTGAGTCCCGGTCCCAGATAGTCCGGACACGCGATGAGCAGCACCGGCTGCCGTATACGCGATCGAAGCGTCATTGCAAGCTGTGCCGCACCCGAGGTCGGCTTTCGAATCGTTGCGTAGCGTCGGGGGTAAGCCGCAACGCCGCCGGCGAGGACGTAGATGACCGGAAGCGCAGCGACTGAGCGTATGATCTTTCCGAGTACGGAATGGCTTGGGCCGCGAAGCCAGCTTGTAAACGCCGACAGCATGCTCGCGACGAACAACCATGCAAACGGTGCATAGACCGCTAGATGTCGCCCGTTCGGAAGCGAACGAGCGACGCCGACAGCGACGCCCGCTACGACGACGAAAAGGAGAAACAGCGTCGCTGCCGCGCTCGGGTTTGCGAACCGCAAACGCGCAAGCGTCACGAGCCGGATTGCGGCTCCAACCTCGACCACGCGGTCGAACTGCACGCTCATCGCACCGAAAGGAGCGAAGACCCCGAGATTGTCGTCGATGACGGCAATGAGCGGGCCTTGAGAGTGAACGTGCCACGCCAGCTGCTGACCTGCGGCGTGCAGGAACGATCCTGCGAACACGAGCGCGAGCAGAGACGCGAGCGCCATAGCACTTGCCAGCAGTAAACCGGCGGCATCGAGCCGCCGAAGCACGCGAACGAAGGCTGCGACGGTCACTGCCGCAACGACGACGTATCCGGTGAAATGCGTGCATACGAGCAAGGTCGCGCAGAGCGATAACGCGATCGAAAAAAGCCATTTACGCCCGAGCGTTGCGGCGCAATCCACGGAAAGAAAGGCGTAGAGAACGGATGCGCTCAGAAACATCGTGAGCCCGTACGCGCGCGCTTCGGTGCCGACCGAGACGGCCAGCGGCGCCGCTGCAGCCATCATAGCGGCAACCACGGCGGTGAGCCTGGCTCCCAGCCGCAGCCCACAAGCGTACACCACGATGATGGTGGCGGTGCCCAGAATGAGCGAAGGCACGCGCATCGCCGTTTCGGTCGTTCCCGCTAGGGTCGTCCAGGCGTGTTCGATCACGAAGTAGAGCGGCGGGCTCCACTCGTAGTGTTGCACGTTGCTCCACGCCCGCGAAAAGCTTCCCACGATGTCGAAGTACGTGGAACCTTCGTCCCGCCATAAGCCCGCGCTCATCAGTGGTAAGCGAAGCGCCAAGCCCCCCAGGACGAGCGCCGTCGCGGTAATTGTATCGGCGCGCTGCCAGCATCGAGCGATGCTTGCTACCGGCTGTGCATATCTCGACGGGGTCACATTGAAAACGGGAGACCGATGCGGCGCATCGAGGACGCTTAGGACTTTGTCAATAGCGGACGCAGTCCGCGCGCGAAGGCCGCGAAGGCGGCGTCCGTTTGTGGGTCGGATTCGGCTTCGGTATACACCACGACGACGAAGTTCCGGCCGTCGGGTAGGGACAGGATGCCGCCGTCGTGGGAGACTTCGTCCGTGTCGCCGGTCTTGTGGGCGAAGGTGTCGGCTGCGTCCCAGCCCCGGCTCAGCTTGCCGTTGAAATGCTGCGCGAGCAATGCCTCGTACACCCAATTCTGCGCGCCGCGCGCGTCGGCAGCGATCAGTTCGAACGCGCGCGCCGCGTCGCAGGCAGGGTGCGAGTTACGGCCGGAAGCCTGCGGGTCGTCGATCAGCGGGAGGTCACCGGAGAGCTTGCGATACACCGCAGTGCGCGACAAGCCGAGCGCGCGGCACGCAGCCGTAAGCGCTTCGCGCCCGAGGACGTCGATCAAAACGTTGGTCGCGACGTTGTCGGAAAACGTGAGCATGGCGCGTGCCAACTCGCCTAAACGGGCACGGTAGCCGGCGATGAAGGGCGACGGCGCATCATTTGAGGTGAGGTTTCCGGGAGAGACGACGACCTCGTCGTCGAGCCGGCGCGCGCCGGCGGCAACTTCGCGAGCGAGCACGATTGCCATAGGCGTCTTGATCATGCTCGCCGGGTAGATGGAGCGCTCGGAGGCCAAGTCGACGGGGGTGCGGCCGTCGTCCGGGAAGCGCACGGCGATAGAGCCGTAGCTCAGGCCGCATTCCCGGGCAAGCTGAACGACGGCGTTACGGTGTAGCGCGGTGTGCAAGCGGCCACTTGCACGCGCCCGAAACGCATGCTATGCTATGCGGGCAAGTACCTGCTTGAACCTGAAAGGCGTCTCCCATCCCCGAAACGATCACGGTCTCCTTCCCAGCGCCCTCTTCGCCGTCCGACCTGAGCGCCTTTCGGCGCGAAATGACCCGCACGCTCGAAGCACAGAAATGCAACCTTCGGATCGACCTTGCCGAGGTCGAGGTTCTCGGTTCGCCGTTGATCGCGGTCTTGATCGCAATACTGCGTGACGCGCGCGAACGCGGCTTGACCGTCTTACTGAAGACCGAACGCCGTCGCATCGTTGAGACGTTGCGGATTACGGCACTCGACAAGGTGTTCACCGTCGAAACCCCCGACGGCGGTGCCGTCGGACCGCAGGCGCGGCGTTACTCCGAGCATTTGGTCGCGTGATTGCCGATGTTCGCGGCGCGGGCGTCGAAGAGACGCGGTCGCGCATCTTGGCGGCGACGCGGGCCCTCTACGCACTGCGAGGCAGCCGCGGGACGACGACGCGTGAGGTCGCTGCTCGCGCCCACGTGAACGAAGTGACGCTCTTTCGGCACTTCGGAACGAAGGGACAACTGCTCGCCGTCATGCTCGACCACTACAACGACACGACGTCGATTCCCGAAGTGCTCGATGGGCTGCCCGCACATGCAACGCTCGAGGCGCAGTTGCGCGTGCTCGGTACGACGGCGATCGAATCGATGCGGCGTAAAGAAGACCTGATCAAGGTCGCGATGGCCGAAGAGATTGCGAATCCGCAAGCGCAACTTTGCGCATGGCGTGCGCCGACGGCTACGAAGGAGAGTCTGACGCGCTATTTCGCGCAGAAGATCGAGGCGGGCGAACTGCGCGGTGATGCGGCGTGGCTCGCGCGGATATTCATGTCGTTGTTCTTTTCGTACGTCATGGCGCGCCGGCTATGGGAAGACATCAGCGATCGCACCGGCTTCGGCGATACGTCGCAAGACGTTGCGGTAGAAACGATGGTGAACATCTTTTTGAACGGCGCGCGAGCGAACTGATGGAAGGCACTCGACCGGGCGCCGTCCCCGCGGGCGCGCGTGATGAAGGGCACGACGATACGCGCAGCGGAGCGAATCCGGCTTTGCGCTTGATCCTAATCGCCATCGGAATCGTGGCCGTGCTCGTCGTCGTCGCGATTGCAATCCCGCATATTGCCTACGCAACGACGCACGAAACGACCGACGACGCGACGATCGATTCCGATCAAGTTCAAATCACCAGCCGCATCTCCGAGCGCGTGGCCGCCATCCGAGTCGATACCAATCAATACGTGCGGCGCGGCCAGCTGTTGATGGTTCTGGACGATGCAAACGAGCGCGATCGGTATCAACAAGCTCTTGCGGCGGTCAACGCGCAAAAGGCCCAGGCTCGCGCAGCGCAAGAGAACGTGACGTTGACGCGCGATACGCAGTCGGCACAAAACTTGGCCAACATGGGTTCGATCGACCAATTTCGCGCCGGCATCACGAGCGCCGCTCAAAACGCGCAATCCGCCGCAGGGCAGATCGCGGTCGCGCAGTCGGGCGTCGACGCCGCTCGCGCACAGCTGAAGGTTGCGCAGGACGCGTTACCGGCGGCCTTGCAGAACGCGCGGCGCGCGAACGCCGACTTGCGGCGTACGACGTCGCTCGTTTCGACGGGCGACATTGCGGCCTCGCAACTCGACGCGCAGCGCGCGGCGTACGCATCCGCGCGTTCGGACTATTCGCAGGCGCAAGCGAGCGTCGGCGCGGCCGAGGCGACGCTCGGTCAAGCGCACCAACGTCTGGATGCGCAGCGATATGCGGCCTCCAGTCAACTCTCGCAGGTCGGCATCCAGCGCGGGCAGCTTACGTCAGCGCAGGGTCGTTTCGCCGAGAGTGACGCCCCGAGCCGAGTAGCGGCCCAACAGTCGCAAGCCGACGCTGCCCGAGCGCAAATCGGGTCGCTTTCGGCTCAGCTCAAGACGGCGGCCGACAATCTCTCGTACGCGCAGATTCGCTCGCCGATCAATGCGTATGTCGGGGAGAAGAACGTCGAGGTCGGGCAGACCATCGGCACCGGCGTTCCTCTGATGACGCTGATTCCGGCGACCAACGTGTACGTTACGGCCAATTACAAAGAAACGCAGATCGGCCGCATGCGGGTCGGCGACGAGGTCGACATCAACGTCGACGCATATCGTGGCGTTAAGTTCGTGGGCCATGTGTCCGACCTTGCGCCGGCTTCCCAAAACACGTTCAGCTTGGTACCGGCGCAAAACGCAACGGGTAATTTCGTCAAGGTAACGCAGCGTCTGCCGGTACGTATCCTATTCGACCGCGTTACCAACGGAGATCTGGCCAACTATCCGTTGCGTCCGGGTCTGTCGGTCGAAACCTCGGTCAAGGTCAAGTAACGTTGCTGCACCTTGGGGCAGCGCTGCTCGGCGCCGTATTTATGGCTGCGCCCGTGCCGCTTTCCGCGCGTCCGGCGGTGGTCGCATCTCCGGCACCGAGCGTCTCGGGCGTCGTGTTACCGCTCGTGCCCGCATTGCCGAGCATTGCGCCACAGACGCCGTCCCTGCCGAACGGAAACATCGCCGGCGTCACGGGTCCTTTTGTGGGCATCTCGCGCGATGCCGCCATCGGCATGGCGCTGCTGCGTAATACCGATCTCGCCGTTGCGCAATCGAATCGACGCATTGCGCGCTATCGCGTCGTTGCCGCCGAAGGTGTCTACGATCTGCAATTTCAGTTGCTTCCCGACTACGAGTTTTCGAAGCTGCCCGCCATCTCGATCTTTCAGACCGGACCCGGCGGCGTGCCGGCGCAAACGATCAGCGCGGGCGCAACGGGCGGCGTGTCCGCGCTGACCAGTACCGGCGGATCGTTCCGTTTCACGACGTCCGCAGCGCGCGTCGACAACAACATCGCGACCAACAGCTACGAGCCGTACTACCAGACCGCCCTCGCACTCGCATTTTCGCAACCGTTGGCGCGCGGTCTCGCCATCGACCCGAACCGGCGCGCGATCGAACTGGCACGCGTCGACGCCGATCTCTCGACCGATACGGCGCTGTTGGGCGCCTCCAACACGATCGACAGCGTCGCGATCGCCTACGACAACTTGCTCTCGGCCTGGAAGAACGTCGGAATCCAAGAGGCTGCGCTCCGTCAAGCGCTCGCCCAACGTCAATCCAACGATCGTCTCGTTCGGCGCGGCGCCGCGGCGCCGGTCGACGTCGTCGAATCGAACGAGCAGGTCAACGAATTCCAAGACAATGTTTATTCCGCGATCCAGAACGTCGCGAGCCTGCAGAACCAGCTCAAGATATTGATTCTGAGCAATCCCGCGGACCCCGCGTGGACGGCCAATCTGGTTCCGACGACGGCGCCCGACATCCCTCAGTTCGCGCCGCGGGTCGACGATATCATCGTAGCCGCCCTGCGGTTTCGTCCGGAAGTGGCGCAGATGCGCGAAAACCTGCGTTCGGCTAACGTCGACGTTGCGTATCAACGGGATCAAACCAAGCCCGAGATCGACCTCAATCTCGGCGTCACCGAGAACGGGTTTGCGGGCGTCCCGACCAATCCGGCAAACAATCCGTTCGTCGCCGTGATCGGCGCCGAAGTCCTCGCGCTCAATCAGTTGATTGCCCGCGCGAACGCGACCGCACCGCCGGGAACGGCGCCGCTTGCGCCGATCAATCCGGGATCGCTGAACGCGCCGCTGTTCCCCGGCTCCGTCGGCAACGTGGGTACGTCGTACAAGAGCGCCTTTGAAGGCAAGTATCCGACCTATGACATATCTGCGACGGTCGCATTTCCGCTTCGCAATCAAACCGCGAAGGCCGATTACGCGGCGGCGCTCGAGCAGCGCAGTCAAATCATCACGCAAGAACTGGCGCTCGTCCAACGCGTCCAAACCGAAGCGCGCAACGCCGTGCAAACGTATCGGTCGGCGCAAAGCCGCCTGATCGCGGCAAGCGCGGCGCGCGGCGCCGCCGAACGAGTCGCGGCGAGCGAGGTACGGAAGTTCCGCGCCGGGGCGTCGACGACGTATCTCGTGCTGCAGCGTCAGGTTCAACTTGCGAACGAGCGTGGACGCGAGCTGCAGGCACAGACCGACCTTGCGAACGCAGTCGTCGAACTCGACCGCGTTGCGGGCGATATCCTTGCTCGGAACGACGTCGACGTTCGTGCGCTCGGTTCGGCACCCGAAGGTGCGGTGCCTAATCTGCTGCCGTCGCCGGTGCCTTCCGGGCGGCGTTAGCCGGCTCGTTGGTCGCGAAGCTACACCGCCTCGCCGGCGGACGCCCGCAATTTCGCATCACGCGAAATTGCTACTCGCTGACTTTTCGCTCCCGCGCATCGTGCGCTCCGCGAAAAGCTCAGACGCCCCGGAAAGGCGGTGTAGCCTCGCGACCAACGTCGCGTCGTCTCCCTGACAAACCGCGGGCTGCTCTGCACGGGTGTCGCGATCACGTCCGCCAGCAGTGTGCTGATTGCAGCGACCGCCCCTTGGCGGTCTTTGGCGTCACGATCGCAGTGAGCTCGCTGCAATCATCGGCGCTCCCTACGCCTAATAGTGCCACATGTTACAGGCTTCACAGGCTCCTGGCTTCCGAGAACCTTCACTTCTCGCAAGTCAGCATGGTGTCGAGAAGCGTAGGTTCTCGACACCAAACACAGGTTCGACATTAGCGAGAGAAGAAGCTCTGCACCGAAGGAGGGTTCGCTCCCAATGCCTGACACGAAGGTTTACAAAGCCGGCGAGACCGTCACGGCGACCCTGACGCTCGAAGGCGGCCACGCCGTCCCGCGGGAGGTGTGGGTCTCCCTGGACCTGCAACCCGCGCCGGGCGCCCCGCCGGCGCCGCCCCGCACCAATCGCGTTACGGACGTGACGCTTCAAACGGCGAGGACGCCGGCGGCTACCGCGGCGGCGACCGCCGCGTCGGCGACCGCCGCGTCGGCGACCGCCGCGTCGGCGACCGCCGCGTCGGCGACCGCCGCGTCAGACGCGGAGCCGGTCACGCTGACCGTCCAGGCCGTCGTCCCCAAGCACATCGTCGGCGGCGTCTACAAGGCCACCAATGCACTCTTGTTCATGCCCGACGGCAGCCAGCGCCAGCTCGCCGAGCCCGATCCCGACGGCGACTGCGTCCGCCACATCGCCGACGACCCGCCGACGACCTTCGATACGCCCGTCATCGCGGACCTCGACTGAGCGTGACGCTTGCGATCGCGACGGCCGCGACGATCGGGCCGGCCTGGGAGGCGCTCGACGAACGGGCGCGAGCCTACGCCCAAGCCGCCCGCGCTCCCGCAACGCTGCGCGCATATGCCGCCGACTGGCTCGTATTCACCGCGTGGTGCACCGTTCACAACGTCGACGCGCTGCCGGCGGCTTCCCACACCGTCGCGCTCTTCCTGGCAGCGGTCGAAGGACGGCCATCGACCCTGCGCCGCAAGCTCGCTGCGATCGCGGTCATGCACCGCGCCGCCGGACATGATTCGCCAACTGAGCACGGCATGGTGCGCTCAACTTTTGCCGGCATCCGCCGAGAACGCGGGGTCGCGCCGCGGCCGAAAACCGCTTTGCTCGTCGACGAGCTGCGCGCTGCCGTTGCGACCTGCGGCGAGCGCCGCATCGATGTGCGCGATCGCGCGCTCGTGCTCATTGGGTTTGCCGGCGCGCTGCGCCGCAGCGAACTCGTCGGGCTCGACGTCGGCGACGTCGGCTTCGAAACGCAGGGCCTCGTGCTGCGGCTGCGCCGCTCGAAGACGAACCAGGAAGGAGAACTCGAGGAAGTCGCCGTGCTCTACGGTTCGGATCCGCAGACGTGTCCTGTGCGCGCGCTCCAAACGTGGCTCGCGGCGAGCGCGATCGTCGACGGACCGCTGTTCCGGGCCGTCGATCGCGGTGGACGCGTCGGCGGCGGCCGCCTCACGGCGCGTATCGTCGGCGAGCGGGTGAAGAAGATCGGCGCGCGCAGCGGCCTCGACCCGCACAGCTACGCCGCGCATTCCTTGCGCAGCGGCTTCGCCACATCGGCGGCGCGCGCGAACAAATCCGAAGCCGCGATTATGCGCCAAGGGCGCTGGAAGAGCATCCCGGTGGCCCGCCGCTACATCCGCGCCGGCTCACGCTGGCACGACCACGCGGGCGCCGGCATCGGACTATGACGCGATCCATGACGCCGAACTCTTGATTTTGTTCGACGTCGGTAATCCATGAGCGTCCCCAAAGGTTTGTACGTTGGCGATGTATGGCACCCTGTCAATAAGCACGTTACGGAACCTTCTCCGAATGTCGCGGCGGCGCGAACAGACTTCGAGGCCGTCGCTCGACGGCTTGCGGAAGCACTCGTGGTATCACCATCGGTTACAATTCGGCTCGATGGAGCCAACGTCGTTGCACCCCTGCTTGCGCAACGCTTTACTCCACGTGTTCTTGAGGAATTGCTAGACGAAGGCGCCTTGAGATTCGTTTTATTTTCGGGGGCTATCGTCCAGTTCGTTGATCCAAGCTCGTTTCCAATCATGCTCGGCGCCATCGCTCGCCAGCCGATACCAGCGTTAAACGATATCGAGTTTGCGACGAAGGACGGGTACCGTGCGGTTGAACTTTCGCTCAACCTAAAACGCCGACTCATTCGTAAGACGTTGTCCCACACGGAGCTTACGCCCGAAGCTGCACCACAGCGAGCTGTCAATCTCACCTTCGCAGCGATCAACAGAGGAGATGTGATCGATCGCGGCTTCTCGCCCGATCGACCCGCGGAGCAGACAATGAATCGCGACGAGGCGACGCGCCTGCAGGGCTTGGCATCAGAGATCTTTGAGACTACGGTGATCTTCGATCGGAAACTAGCGGTCGGAGAGGGCGACGTTCCTTGGGCTCGCGTAAGGCACGCGTTGGACCATCTCAAACCAGATGGCGACGGCTGGACGACGCTCGAGCGGATATACCATGCTGAAGCCGTGCCGTCAGTGCAGGCGTTGCTGGAAGCCGGCGTTATAACTTACTCGGACATTCTCCGCATACGTCGGCACAAAGCAACTGAGGGTTTCCGCGACTGGCTGTGGCGGCTCGATGGGAGCAACGTATCCGACGTCGCCGCAAGGTATCTGGACGTGATGAAGCGCGGGCTTGATCGCAACGACCGACGCTGGTTTCGAACCGGACGAGTTTCGCTGCTCAACGTCGTAAGCACCGCAGGTGGTACTGTCTTGGGAAGCGTCGATGGAACGCTCGGCGCGATCGGCGGTTTCATCGCGGGTGCCGTACTAAGCACTGGAGTTTCGTTGCTCGACGAGCTCTGGTTGCAAGAGGCACTTCAAGGCCCGAACCCCCGCCGTTTCGCGACGGATGTGCTTCGCGCATATGGCACGAGAGTTGGAATTCATGATGGCCCGAGCAGGTTCGACTGAGCACGATAGCATTGGCATGCGCCTTCAACTCACAAAATCTTGAAGTTTGCGGCGGTCGACGCGGGCGATACGGCCTTTGGCACGTTCAACGGCACCTGCCGCTTCAAGCTCCGCGATGGCGCGGGAGGCGACTTCTTTGGCGGTTCCGGCGACGTTCGCCACTTGTGCCTGGGTCATGCGACGAAGGGGCTCCAGCGACGGAGAGAGACCGGCATCCGGCGGGGCGTAGGGCAGAATTGCCAAGGCGACCCGCGCGATCGCGGGCTGAGTGGTACGATCGGCGAGCCGTTCCCCAAGCGCACGCGTACGCTGAGCAACGATCGCCGCGAGTGAACGCGCGACATCGACGTACTCGGCCATCATGCTGACGACGATGCCGGCGGGCAACAGCACGACGCGCGCCGGCGCGGACGTCGCGACGATCTGTGCGACGCTTCGTCCGCCGTCGAGCGTTTCGATGTCGCCAAACGTCCCGCATGGGAACACGTCGTAAAGGCTTTGCTCACGCCCAGTGCTCGAGCCCATGATCGCGGCAAGCGTTCCCGCGCGTAAAAGGCCGAGATACGGCCAGCGAGCGTCCTGCTCGACGACGACGGCCCCCTCGTCGAACACCTTTTCAGTGGCGCCTTTTTCCAGCGCTACGCGCGCCGCTTCGGGCGCATCGCAGAGCAGCGGACAGCGGCGCAGGAACGCTGCGAGCGAACCGAGTGGTTCAACGTGTGGTACACGACGCAGCTCGACTTCCCAACGAGCGATACCGAGTTGACGTTGCCGCCACACGAACCCCTCGGGATACAACGGCTCGAACTCCAGGCGCAGCGGTAGCGGCTCGTGATCCGTCTCGATCGTCAGTGCCGCCCCTTCGTCGAGCGCGTCGAACGCGCTCCGAATGCGCGGATGGCGTTCCCACGTCGGAAGAGCCCGGACATCGAGCCGCGCGGCGCAACGGACGGGCTTGGAACTCATCCTCGTCGCTTCGCCACCGCCGACGCCCCCGCCGCTTTCACGGCAATGATTTCGACCAAGAAGCGATCTCGCGTAAGCGTTAAAAGTCTGCTCTCGGCGCCTACATCCAATGATCGAGGGGGCTACTATCGTCGTGCGCTCGAACGACGCTGATGGTAAAGTACTGTCCGAAGGTGGCCTGCCCTTCCAAGTGACGCGCTAAGAGGCCGAGCGCTTCGAGTAGTGTCGCGTTCGTCAACGCACCGCAGTCGGTCGGGTCGAGGTGCGCCTCATCCATAAGCGCAGCCGCGATTCGGCGTGCCTCGACATCATCACCGCAGTAGTATCCCGACGTATAGCCCTTCAGGCCCTCGGCGCCCCCTTGCTTGAGAACGTGTCGCAAGGCAGCAGATGTGATGACATTAAGTGCCTTCACGACCGCTGCGCCGGGACACGCCCGTGCGACTTGCTCGGCGATCGAGGCAGAGCCGCAGCGAAGCTCCTTCACATTGCTCGGATTGCTGCAATCGATGACGGTCTTGCCGCTGAGATGCCTCGCGAGCCCTTCGGCATCACCCGCGGCTACGCCCTGAAGGTCGAGCAGAATGACGTCTGCCTCGACGGCTCCGTCCCGCTCGGCGATGAGGTCTAACGTGATGGCGCTGGTGTGATGGCCGCTGACCGCCCAACGTTGCAGGAGCAGTTGACTCTTTTCGTCGGCATTCATCCGCATTGTCAGAACCAGCCTTTCAGATCAAATGGCCGCACACGAGGGCACGGTCGCCGCGGATCGCTCGGCGCGCCGGCACGCGCCGCAGAATCGAGTGGCCCCAAAGCAGGACCGATTACCTCAGATGTACGGCAACAGATCGAAGTACTCGTCATCTTCGTTCTTCCCGCCGTAGCCTTTGCCGACGGCGCTGACCGTTTCAACGAAACGGATTTCTCGGATCCATTTGACCATCTTGAAACCGAGTTGATTTTCAACGCGGAGGCGTAACGGCGCGCCGTGCACCTCGGGAAGCGGAGCATCGTTCATCTCATAGGCGAGCAGACACTCCGGCTTGATGACATCTTCCAGCCGCTGGGTATCGTAATAGACGCCGCCGCCGCTGTAGCTGCCTTCGCCGAACGAAATGAACTCGACGACGCGAGCGGTTGGCAGCGGCTTCACCAAACCGATGACTCGCGCCATAGAGATGCCGCCCCACTGCGCGATTCCGCTCCAGCCCTGGATGCAATGATGCAGCGCGACGTGTTCGTCGTGCCCGAGTGTCCGCAGATCAGCGAGGGTCAACTCGACGGGATTGGCGACACAGCCGCCGACGCGCAGGCGATACTCGCGAAAGTTCCTTCGCGCAAGCTGCTTCCATTCTTCGGAATCGGGCATCTTGCCGTTCGGCCAAAAGTACGGTGAAATGTCGGCCCGTGTATACCGTTCATGGGGATCGAACTGCTTCAATCGGCTCAAGCCCAATTCGAGCGGAGTGATCAGCAGCTTGTGAAGGCGTTGAATCGCGCGGGGAAACTTCCAGGCGACGAAATAGGCGAGGACCCATGAAGCGACTACGCCGGCAAGCCCGACACAGCCCAGATAGAACCCGAGTGGCTGTGTGTTGTCGGTGCCGAGCACGATATGGTTGAAGTTCCGATGCGCCCCGGTCGCGAGCACGAGCGCGACGTGCACGCTCGTGAAGGCCAGATATCCGCACAGCAGCAAAAAGTGGATCGATCGGGCTCCTTGCCGGCCGCCGAAGATGCGCGGATACCACGGGAAGGCGTTGTCGAGGGCGGGCGACATCGCGATGCCGGTTAGGATCGAGAGCGGCGCCATGATGAAGACGACGGCAAAGTACCCGAGTTGCTGGAGCGCGTTGTACGCATAGTTGCCGTCGGGCTCGATCGGCCAGTGGAAGGTCGCGTAGTGGACGAAGGTCTGCCACGCGTCGGGGATGACCTCCCACGACGTCGAAACCAAACGCGGCCACTGACCGCTGACGAACAGCATGATCCCGTAGATGATACCGGTGAGAATAAAGCCGTAATCCGTGATGAAATGCCAGGATCGACTCATCCCAGGCGTATGCTTGTAACCCGGCAGAGCGAGCAACGGCGAGATGTACCGGGCATCATCCTTGGCGGTCCATACGCGATCAGTCGGCACGGTCAGCGGTGTGAAACGTAACCATTCCGACCCTGGCGTGCAGCCATTGTTCCAGTAGAGCCGCGGATGATCAAAGAGAATCGAGAGGCCGCTGCGGATCAAAAGAAAGATGAAGAAGATGTTCGCAAAATGCGTCCAGCGGATCCAGACGGGAAAACCGCGAGGCGCTCCGCTCGGGGCAGCGACCGTGATGCCGGCAACGGGCGACACGGCCGAGTGAATGCCGAATGCCAGCACTTGAAACCACGCGGCGGCGAGGGAACAACGATGACGACAATGAGCCAGATGATGTACCTGCGCCGCAAGAGGAACACCACTCTGCGATCCTCTGGTGCGTGAACGTCTCGGTGCGCTTTATCGAAGACAGGCACGAAACAGTACACCGGGCATTAGTGCAGTGGAAACCGTCGCGCGATGAAAACACGAACGCACGAGCTACCGCAGTCGGCGCGCAAGGAAGCCACGCAGTACGAGAGCCGAATTGTGCTCCTCATCGTGCGCAGCGTAGATTAAGGGGCTCTTCCGGTTTTCAAGTGGATTTCGGCATGAGGTCGAGCCCGCCGCAATGGAAGTAGATCGCGGTGGTGAAGTTGGCTTTATTTCGAAAGCCTCGCGCGGTGTATTTGACCCACTGAATG
>JAABUU010000876.1_pt1 | contig 59475 bp, 59 predicted proteins | sample 5559301 | NCBI WGS metagenome assembly JAABUU01 (sample SAMN10711884, study PRJNA513360) | rock metagenome | isolation source: Antarctica rocks | place: Antarctica: Victoria Land, Richard Nunatak white
CCCCAACCCCCAACCCCCCAAAACCCAAAAACCACCGGCCAAAGGAAAATCCAACCTGATACCCCAACCAACCCACCTCATCCCAGCCAAAGATAACCCAATCATCCGCCCCCCCCCTCCCCCTAATCCACCACCACCCAACTGCACACTCATACCCCTTGTTTTGTACGCTACCATACAGCCATTGAGATTCAGCCACGGCTGCGCGCTAAGACGGTGGGGGTGGTTAGGGCGCGTTGTTGAGGGGGGTGCGGGGGGAGGCGGGGGATGGGAAGGGAGATGTTTGCAACTGTATGAGATATGGAGCGCATAGAATTGCGATGCTCTTTTCCTTCTAAGACGATAGAGGAATGATATATAGGCATGACGGAAATCGAGGGATTTAGCGATGTAGATGGGGGGAAGGAGGGATGATGGATGGCGAGGGAGTGGAGGGAGAGGAAAGGGGGGAAGGACGGATACTGGAGGAAGGTGTTAGCATGACGGTTGTTGTTCGTGGTGGCGTTTGGCGCGCAGCAAAGACTGGGGGCTTTACTTGTCATCAATGGGTTCGTATGGGAGGAGAATATGCGGAGGGAGGGCTAGGTGCTGTTGACAGGGAGACTTGTGGGGTTCAGGTATGGTGTTGGAGCTGAGTCGTATCGTCGCTGAGGCGGAGGCTTTGCCTTGCGGCAAGCGACGGATGTGGAGGAGCAGTGGAGATGGACTGTTTGGAACAAGAACCTGAAGGCTGCAGAAGGGGTGTATATACAAAATCTCCGAAATCTACTCCGGTCCAACATCGATGCGTAAATCGTTGCAGAAAATGGAAAAGTCAACGAGAGCTCCAGCGTATCCCTTGAAGAGTGCCAACTACAGAGTATAGACAAACTCCGGATTCTCCCTAAGCGTACAAAGTCAGCCAACTTGTTTTTAGTTCGCTTGATTGTGGAATTAGGCTAGGCTAGGGAAACATACTTATCCGTCAAATCCAACCACTCCTGATTATCCAGCGTGCGATAATGCGGGTGTGCTCTAAACACGGCTTTCTTCTTGTTTTGGCTCCGGCAGTACCACCATATGAAGACTAGATCGACGAGGCAAGCGCCCCAGCAGCAGATGATGGTGATTTCGGCTGACACGTAGCGGGGAGCATCTTTGGGACGGAATGTTTGCGGACCTGGCGGTGAGTATTAGACTTGCAAGGATTTTGGTACAGGAAAATGGGGGGAGTACCGATAATGTTGCCCACGCAGTAGCTAATGAGATAGATAGCAGCAACGGTGGTCTTCTTGGTATAGCCCGCCACGTTCGACGCAATGAGTGACAACAGCGCGACAAAAGGCGTTGGACTTGCTTGGGTAAGATAGTACCCAGCAAGACGACCACCATTGTTGTGGAGAGGCAACGCCACGATCAGGATCATTCCGAGCATCGCGATGATCAGCCCGGAGCAGCTAATCAGGATTCTATTGCGGAAGCGGTCTCCGAGGTACCCGCAGACTATTAGAGCGACGACTTCTACAGCGCCTCCGGGAGTGCCGTAAAGGAGAGATTGTTCTGGGGTGTAACCAAAGGATACGATAAGCTGCGAGAAGAAGTTGCTGATGCCTCCATTCGGGATATCCGCCACACAGGCATAGAACGCAAATGCCCAGGTCAATGGGTCAAGTAGCGCCTCTTTGAGCTGATACAATTTAAAATGCTTATTCCCAATTCCTTGCTGGTTTATCCTGACTCTTTCGACCGCCAATCTTCGATCATCTTTGCTCAGCCATCGTGCATTGAGCTGGTTGTCGGGCATAACAAAGAGGAAAATGCAGCCTATAGCACTGGTCAAGAGACCTGTAACTAAGAAAACAATTTTCCAGGGGGCGATTGAAGCACCATGAAGACGGGTGCCTTTGGCGATACCGTAAGCGACAAGGCCACCGAAGATTTGGGCCCAGCCGTTAAAGGAGAACCAGATTCCAACGCGGGTGCCTTGTTCTTTTTTGGTGTACCACTATGTTCTTTAGATTGAAACCTGCGTAGACGACGCGAGAGGACGTTACCTGTGAAGTGAATAGAGCAAAGCCAGGCGTTACAGCAGCTTCGAAAACGCCTAGGAAGAATCGCACAGCAATAGCCCCTTGGTAGTTCTTTACAGACGCCATGCAGCATAGTACGAGTCCCCACATGATTATGCAGAAAGAGGAATATTTGGCAAGAGGTAGTGATTGTAGCAATCTGTTTGTTGGGTACTCCCATGCCAAATACCCTACTCACAATTAGCAATATGTATTGTTCTGTCAAAGTTCCAGACGTACCAAAGTAGAACATGCTACCGAGCCATTGATAGTCGTCGCCTACCAGCTTTATATCCTTCTTTATGCCCATAACACTGGCGTACGATAGCGTAGTTTCTGCATCCTGTTCAGCTTCTCCCATCTGCCATTCCATTGATTGATCTCGTACTGTCGAGGTAATTGAGTCCGTATATGACACACAAGAGCTAGAACAGCCCCATCAGCACGCGGTCTGGTTGATCGGAGACCGCAAATCACGTACGGGCATAAGATGCATATCAATCTTCCTCAGTAGCCGCTTGTTCGTCGCTTCGTCCAACACCATAGTCTCGCCCTCATGGCCCTGAAAGGCCTTCATGGCCTCGTCCGCATCATTGGCATGCTTGATGATCTCGGCGGGGATATCGCTAGAGTCATACGTGGGCGCGAATTCGAGGTCCGCCAGAGGCGCTTTCTTCTCATCCTCCATGATGGCTGGAAGTCTCCAGAGAATTAAAATATGAGCATCGATATATATATGTATATATGCAGGTATATGAAATGGCGGAATGAAAACGACAAGCTTCTAAGAAAGACGAGACTCCACCGCCAAGCCTAGATAGAGGAGTATATAAGGTAGATATAGAGGAGTATATAATGTAGCAGATACGGAGGGATATGAGATAACAGATGCCGCACATGGTACCCATGCAAATGGAAGATTGTGACGCAATTGGGACAATCAGCCCAGTTTAAGATAGGCAGATAGAGACGGCGTTTGGTGGGTTGATCAAACCCCTCAGTAAAGTGCCACTTGGACGGATAGGGAAGGTGATAAGACATAGGCTATATCGTGGGCACGCGAGCTAGTTAGTATTTATTAAGCTTGTTTGAGAGTTGTTGACTTCGAGGGAGTTCGGATGGGCTTGATTCGGAGTTAAGGAAGGTATCTCACGCTTACCCTCCCACTGAAATGCTATGGCGAGGCATCAGAAAGGCCGGTGAACATTATACTGCTCAATGTTGTGGCACCACTGTTAGAAGAGCCTTCGAGACATCAAGAAAGTCCCCACGACAGGTCAAGTGTCCTAGGTTGCCAATATCTTTAGTGATTTTCTCTTCCCTTCAAAGCCACTCCACCACCAACTACTGGCCTGCCCTCGGCTCAATCCTCAAGCCTCTCTCCTACTATACCGCCATCATAGTTTCGCCTCGCCCTTGAGTACATCCTTCATCAATCCCAATGCCTCCTTCGCAAACGCAACCATATTCCCCTCTCTATCCCCTCCCAACCCGGTCTCGAATTCCTTTGTGAATGTCCCTTTCTCCGTCGCAACAGCCAGCGCTACATAGCCCCTAAATCCATATAATCAGCCACGATTCCTCCTACTTCCCTACCGCTTCCAAGCAGAAGACTCACGGTGTCCTATTCCTCGTGCTCCCTCCCGTCGGCCCTGCCGTCCCACTTTCACAGATTGTATACGTAGATCCCAGCTTCTTCCTTACATTTTCCGCGAGTCCAGCCACAATCTCGGGTGTGGGCCCACTGTAGCTCTTGATGTTTTCATCCGTCCAGCCTGCAAAGGCGACGCGGGATTCGAGGGTGTAAAGGGTAAGGCCTCCCTTGTAGTAGCCACTTGCGCCGGGAGTGGAGAGAACGGATGCGGAGATGATGCCACCCGCAGCCTTGTCGAAACGGGAGACGTCAGCGTAGGATTTTGATGATGGCCGATGGATGTGGGCATACGGTTTCGGCGACGGAGATGGTTTCTTGGCGGGATTTGAGGAGGGAGGTGACTTCGGTAAGGACTTCTTTTAGCGAAGGCGGTGGAAATGGTGACATGGTGCCTGTGGTTTTAGAGCGGAAGGATCTGGACGGTAAACTGAAGGAGAGGGTTGAGTACTCTTGGCGGAGAGTAGGCACGGGGTATTAAAGTCGTTAAGGTAACCGATGGAAGAGATAATTACTGCTACCTTTCGCTTGCAATCTAGGAGTGAAGTCAAGGGATACTATCAAACACATGATTTTACTTATTGCTCACTTGTGTGCATCTAATGATGCTTGGTATCTTCGATTTGTCTATCCATACCCCATAGGAAAATACTTGAGTGGTGTAGGACCCATACTCGTCGACACGCTCCACCAATTCATGTAATTTCCCGGCTAATAGCAAACAAAGCATACTCTCGTCCGGATATCAGGCATGTGCTAAATGCCAGTAAATCCTGACTTGATATGATTTCCGGGGTATTGACTGAATCTAGCCACGTAGAGCTCCTTGATGGTCTCAGTGGGTCAAGTACTTTGACAGGAGTAGTACTCACGGTTGTCCGCATGATAGATCCGCTGATGGAGACAAGACCCCCAAACCGAATCAAAGCAAACGTTCTAGCAAATATAGCCAGCGCATCATGTGAGATATCGAAACAAAAGCTAACAAGCTGTAGTCTTTATAGACCAGTGACAAACAGGATGATCTGATTGTCGTACCGGATGAAGAGGTGATAACCACGAAACAGCTTCATCAGATAAAGATTCTAGGGATTAAGGAGGCAGAAGTATGACCCAGAAGTATTCAATGGAAGGGGTTGAAGATTACGATAGAGCTTCTCCCAGACACCACGCCAGTCAGAGAGCCCAGCCATCACGAGCACGGTACGATCAGGCAAAGCACAACCATCGATCCACCGAAGCAGCACGATATGGCGACAATAGACGTGGCATGGAAAGAAGCCACCATGGGAGGTCCAGCCATCTGCAAGATTTCCCAAGCGCCTTGCTTGACGATGCCCTGCATGATCTCCAAAGTGTCTTGGAAATCGCGGTAGATTTCTATGCTAGTTTCGTTGAAAGTTTCGATAGGGATATTCAACTCATCAGACCGTACGCCGGATCCCGAATCATGGAGCACTTATGGGTGAACAAAGTCACACTACGTGAAGGGCGAATCAGAACTGGGGGCCGCGCGCAAGCTCGACGAGAAGAGGATTCCACTTTAGGGCGCCTAACCTCGAGCCAAACGTTTCAAAGCATCAGCGGAGAGGTGAATGATTGTTTTCGAGCTGCCATCGAATCTCGCACATCAAGTTGCGAGAGCAGCAGTGAAGCCCAGAGTGCGAGCCGCGTCCGGAAGAAGCTAGAACAGACATACAGAGATGTTTTTAAACTGATGAGGACTGCTCTCCAACAAAGAGCCGATGCCGATGCGCTGGTTACCGAGCTGGAGTTGGTTTTGACGTTGCTGGAAAAGACGGGACCCCAACGGAGTCGCCGCGATGATAGAGATAATCATAAAGAAAATAAACATGAGGACTATGACAAGCCCAATGAGGATGGCCAAGGTGGCTTCGAGCAGGGGCAAGGTATTTTGCCAACGACTTGACTCGGCTACTCATAACTTACAAAGCGACAGAATACCAATAGGTAGTGGGAAGCCGGATCGTTAATTCCTGTGGTTTCAGGTTTCAAAGACCTGGCCAATCTATTCTAGTGTCAGCGTGTAGCAACGCCAATGTTCTCGTATGACCTACCAAATTTTGTTCGCTCCTCGTTTCGTCTACAAACCACAACTTCGTCACCTATCGCAATGGTGCTCCCAGAGGATACTTTCGTTCCAAGAAATCCATATCGTCCGAATATCGGACTATACTTTGATCCAGAATCAACTCTTCGGTCTTTCATTAGCTTCTTAAGTATGCTTCCAGATTCATCCAACGCTTGGGTTCCCGTAGAGTAATCAATGTTGATACTGATGCATCTCGCGCAATTCTGCGTCAAAACCATTTGAATGCAATCGTTCTCTTTTTGCGGAGTGTCCTTGTTGCAAGTTATGTTCAATTCTCCCCAGAAGTCCTCATCATATGCTGCAGTAGACCCCGAAAGTACAATACTGGGCCTGAACTTGGTAATATCCATTTCCATACCTGCTGGCAGCCGTTCTGAAACATCATTGAGTGACTCTTCAGTCACAACTAAGTAAGGAGCTACGTCGGCAAATGTAATGCCCTCATCCTTTTCAGTCTTTGAATTTGTCAGACCGGGGACACTAGCGGCTATGCTTGCTATCCAGGATCTGCTGGTATTTCGGTTATTCGTAGCATCTGGAGACAGATTTCCAAGCACCCGCCGTAGGTGAGGTCCTAGATATACAAGCATCACCTCGTAGCCAAAACATGACGAGAACCACGAGTTGTAAAGCTCGCCCATGTTGTACGCTTTGGTGGGGCTTTGATGTAATGAAATATCTACCACATCTAGATCGGAAATCGCTGGCGTTAATGGTATATCCATACTTCTAGCCTCTCCGTCCCCCGAGGGACTGAAAGTCACAGTAACCATATCAGCAGTGGTATCATTGTCCCCTGACATCCTAACATCTTGAAGAAACAGCACCAATTCGGAGAAGTTGGTAATAGTCATGTTTTCCAATCTGCCGTTGAAGTGGTGTTGACTGCGGGGGCAAGGATTATCTCCATGGATTCTAACGAGCATGAAGCGGCGATCGTAGGGGAAACCATGTTGCGAGAGATGGCCCTTTATCAGAGGAACACTGCGCAGAGATTTGATGGGATAGGTGTAGAGCTACAAAGACTTGCTGATTAGTTACACCCTGACATTGCACGCAACTTTTCCAAGGTATGGGGGGCATACTTGACTGATCTTCATGGTCAAGGTGAACTCCAGTCACGGAGGATCTAGGAATATTCGCTGACCTTTGAGAGATTAAAACCTTTGTTAGATTGAAATCCCTAATAGTTGATTCCGAACAGGTACTTCCCCTCGTTTAGTCCTGAAGGGCGCACAAGTGCGGGGCACCGGGGACAAGATTCCGTCCTCTGTACTCCGTAGGGCACGAATATGTTTACTTGGTCTACCAGGGAGTTAATACATAGCGTGCGGGAGCAATACGTTAGTTTCTCCACGCCGCTCTAACCATTTAGGTACTATGGCAGCTCTGGAGACAGTATCTTACTCAACGCTTTTACATCACATTTAATCAATCAATCGATCAAGATGATTCTTTACTTAAGATGAAGCTTACTTCAAATTTTACGAAGCTTTCTCCATCTTTTACGCTTATTCGCAAGCAATTAACTCCAGAGCTGTCATAATAAATCGTTGGAGCGGCGTGAAGAATACAGCGCTTTGCTCCCGTACGCTAGAGTTTAACTCCCTGGAGGACGAGTAAAACATGTTTTTTGACTAACTTCTTTAGGCTAGCTCAAAGCATGTTTTAAACACGCTTCTTGAAGGAGGTTTAAAACACAGAGGTGATTTATATTTATAATAGCAAATTGTCAGGGGTTAATTAGCCTGCAGATTGACCCCTTTATCATGTAAAGGAAGCTTCAAAAGCACCTGACCGTCGATGATGCTATTCAAATAGTGTATTGCACTGATTCAGATGACTCTGCTGACGACTAGCTTCTTTGATCATCTGCTGACGACAGTGTAGACATTGCACGGTATCTCGTCTTTCTGATACGATAATCTGCTGAAAGTTGTTAGCAACAGTCTGATTGACTGGTCTATCATCTCGTTGCGGCGGCATTGAGCTATGGGGGATGTCAAAAGGCCTGTAGGCTGTAGCTGAAGCAGCTGAAGCCTGAAGATGACAGCGAGGTGGCGACAGCAAGGTAATCCTCCAATCAATGGCCCTTGTATGCTTACATAATTAAAAGTGTTGTTTAAAACAGTAAAAAGCCGCTAGGAGGTTTTAAACACGCTTTTTGTAGAAAAAGCGGTTTTATTCGTGCCCTAGTCCTCTGTCACTTTGACAGTTGGTGGGGGGTTGGAATAGCCGAGCCGGGGCCGGAAGTTTTTTTTCTTTTTCCGGCCCCAGCTCAACTTTTTTCATATGCGAATCGCAAACATATGTTCAAAAACATTTCAACCCCGAATCAAATTTGCCAAACTATATGTAAGTAGTACATTTACAGCATATGAGAAGCATATGCAAAGCATGAATTCCGTTCTACTTTGCCGCAAGGGGTTCAGAGCGACGTGTGACAACATGCATATGCGAAGCTTACCTTATGCTATGCTTATCTTTGCTCTTGACATCTGCAACGATGTTCTTGAGGCGCTTGCTTAATCTAAGAAAGATTTTAGCAAAGCATATGCTGAAGTATATACGAGTCGACGAAGACGACGATGAGAACCTGAAGCGGGGGTTCGGGTTCGGCTCGGCCTGACATAAGGTTAGCATATGCACAGCTTGAACATACCTATGTAATTGCACGTTTAATTTTTGTGACCTCGCTTGATCCTAGATTCGGCATCGGCATACCTTATGCTTCGCATCGGGCCGGAATAATTTTAGCCCGACGTCAAGTCTCGCATATGCGGGGCTCATGCAAATTACAAAGCTCGGCCCGGTGCCAAGAATTTTTTCCGGCCCTGGCTCGGCTATTCCAACCCCCTACCAACTGCAACCCGGTCTTGTTTGATTCTGTCGGTCAACGAATTCAGCATCTACAATATTTCGGGGTTTTCGAAAGAAGTATCGAATCGAACATAAAGAGTCTCAGAATCTACCATTAGAATGGCTTCAAAATTCCAGACTATTATCTTCTCAAGACTTGATACTCCACCTCATTGCAATGGAGGACTACGAAATCACCCTCAAAGGTATGTTCACCTCGCTTGGGCCCTGTGGGCCATAGGCTGACTCAACACCGTAGACTTGCTTGGCCTTCAGGCAGCGGTGTATGAATGGGCAGATAGCTATGACTCCAAGGTCCGAACTTGTGCGTCGCTGAACGACCATCGGCATTGACAATTTTCAGGACTGGGACAGACTGCGAAAATGCATTGCCCCAACCATGAGGGTATGGCTCTAAGCTCCAGCTAAGCTCTTGACGGAAAGAAAAAGACGCTGATCATGCCCAATGTTCATAGGTCGATTATCGCGACTTCCTCGACAAGATGTGGGAGGCTATGCCAGCTGAGGAATTTGTCAAAATGGCCTCGGACCCTCACGTACTCGGTGATCCGAGCTTGAAGACCCAACACTTTATCGGCGGCACGAGATGGGAGAAGGTGTCTTATACCGATGCAATAGGGTACCATCAGCTTCGCGTACCGCATCAAAAGTACACCGACGCCTCTTGCAAGGAGGTTGTCGTCAAGGGGCATGCACACAGTTTCAACAAACATTGGTATAAGAAGATTGATGGTGTCTGGAAATTTGCAGGACTCGCACCTGAAATCAGATGGTTTGAATATGATTTCGACAAAGTATTCGAGAGTGGCAGAGACAACTTTGGCGAGAAAGAGCAACTCGACGAAGTGAAGGCGGCCAGCGGTATCCCGAGCGAGATCCCTGTCGACCATGAAGACAAGCCTAATCAAACGAAGGAGGCGGGAAACGGTATTGAGGAATTACCTGCGATACAGAAGGCACAACTTGATGAGTTGAAGATAGATGATGCAACTTCGATTGAGGCCTCGATTGAGGCTCTTGTGAGCGATAAAGAACCACTCGATGGGATGAAGGCGACGGACGGTGTACCCAACGGAGTTTCTGTGATGGCGTAAGCAATTTGCATAATGAAATCTCGGATACAGTAGCCGTTGGGAGCGAACTGCTGTCCATGCGGGTGATATCTCATCGATGTCGGCAAGATCTATCTCTAAAAGATACACATTTTCTTGCGAGGGACGTTCCCGCAACTACTCTTGATTTATAGCTCAATAATTGCCGTGAAAGTTTAGTTTTGAACGAGTCGTCTCCTATTCCACATATCCACAACTTAGTTATCAGATCATTGATATGATGCTGGAGGTTTGAGCGGAGCCCTTCATTGAGCAAAGATCAGGCTAGGAACGTTAGTCGTTACGAGTCTTTGGTGGCCGTTCCTGACTACCATTAACTTAGGCGGCGTCCTTTTGCGGTCGATACGGCTGCGAGCTAATGCAAGAAATGAGGTATAGTAGGTAACTGCTGGTTGAGCTGGACTCACAGCGGATACTGAATGTCCACCACCACTTTGGCTAATACAATATCCTCCCACCGAACAGGTACTCACACATGCGAATCCACAATCTTATCATGCCGTATCCCAACCATAGGGCACAACAACAAGGCTTGTATAAGCCGCATTACGGACCTGAACCTTTCTGCCAAGCATTGTATAAGGAAAGACTGACACTCAAACCCATCCGAAGGTCGAGTGGCAAAGTTCATGCCATGCATAGTACTGTACAAGTTATCAAGGTATCTCCGCCAAAAGTACTTAGCAAACGCGACTTTGTAGCTGATCACATATTCTTCATCATGGTATTATATTGCTACTGATCTCAAGTAGATGTCTGACTGCAACCCCGTTCCAATTGCCCCACCACAGTGTCCTTTTTAATCAGATCCGCGGCTGAGGCAAACCCATACATGAGGCGACTTATGTCGTGGGCACACTGATGGCATGGGGTATGCCTGCTCAGGAACTGGCCGATTTTTCCCTGTAACCCCAGTCACGGATCGATATAAGGATCCGCCAGACTCGAAATATCTCAAACACGCCTCTCTCCAACAGTGCTCACAACAGTATTGCTCTTGACATCCCCATGCCAGCTTCACCTGCAATGGTATCGTCATGCAATATCACTAAAAATAGGCTCAAGCTTTATCGCGAGCAGTTGAGCAGCGTCTGGATGCACATGATTCATGGGATGGAGCCGCTTACCAGTCACTAGGGTCAGAATAAAACCGCTTTTTCTACAAAAAGCGTGTATAATACCTCTTAGCGGCTTTTTTGCTTCGCTTTTTTGGTTTTTTATTATGTAAGCTAGACATGGATTATGATAGGAAGGTTCACCTTGCTGTTGACCCCTCGCTGTCGTCAGTTCTACTAGCTAACCTGCTTGCAGACCCCTATCTCTCTACCTCCATCAATGCCTCCGCAACGTGGCGGTAGGCCTTTGAACCAGCTCGTCGTCGATAACTTCCAGCAGATAATCGTACCTGGAAGGCTTACTACTGTTCAGTGCCGTCACTGTCATATGACCGGAACGAACGCTTAATCGGCCGAACCTAAAAAGGAAGCTTCGCTATACACAGAGCATTGAAATTGATGAGGAGAAGCTATGTGAAATGGAGGATAGACTATTGCAGAAGGAAATTGCTATGGCCAGGCTAAATCCTTCAAACAATGAGGTGCTGAAGGAATTTCTGAATAGCATCATCGACGGTCAGATGACTATGAAGCATTCAAATAACTGATGCTATTTATATAGACCCCTGTGTTTAATACAGGTTTCAATAAACATGTATCCCTTTGGCTGCTGTCGGGAGGCCACTTTTAGCGTATTCGCTTAGTCCACCAATAGGAACCATAGAATATCACCCTGAACTGATTTTATTGATGCTATTCAGATGCTATTGTGATATGCAGCCCGACAAGGACCGTTTCCACATAGAGGGATATCACAGATGTCACAGCCAAAGATAGAACGCTTTCTCCGCTTGCTACCACCTAAATTTGGTGTAATTACACCGAGAACTTGTCGTTTCCTAGGCCTGACTGTTAAGCCTATCTCCTTGCACCCACGACAGTCCTCAGAGCTCTTTCTTTTGCAGATTTGATGATCATCTACACGTATCATTGAACGTTCAATTGCAGGCTCAATTGACGTTCTTTTTCGCTTCAGAAACTGCATTTGAGAGGCCTGACTAAGACCTGTAGCCAGAGCCGTTCTGAACTCGCTATGAACAGTGTATTTAGCCTCCTTTGAAACATCTGAATGCAAAGAGAGTTTGTAAGCATTGTTAATGCTGATTTCAATGAGAAACTCGTACAAGGCTTTGTGTCCTCCTGATCTACATCGACGGTTGTATGCGTAGGTATATTGACCCAACTGACGTTTGAAGGCATCTGAATAGGCTCAAAGCGATCGCCTACAACAGTGATAGAACGCAGATTAGGAAGATCAGTTCCTAAATCAGTTGAATCAGGTACTACATCGCAGGAAGGCATTATCAAGAACAATAAGGGGCTTTGTTGACGTTGTTTCTATTTACAAAAAATAACCTTTTTGACCGAGCCTTACCACATCTGGTTAGGGTTAACCTTAAAAATTAACCGAAGGCAAACAGCAGCCAAAGGGATAAAACATGCTTTTTGACTATCCTAATTCGGTTAGGCAATAAGCATGTTTAATACAATTCTGACCCTACCAGTCACGATAGGTTGCCATTTCTCGGTTTCCTAATTTCCAAAAAGAGACACTTACCAGGGTAGTGCGGCTTCTAGCCAGCTCGGATTGTGGGAGACTGGGAGTGTAATAATCAGAACGCAGTCTACGTACATGTCAGCACAGTCCCTTGACAGGGTTAACCATTGCAGGCGAATCTCGCTAAGAGAACCCGTACTACCTTGCCGGGGAAATTATTGTTAGCGCGATCTTCAAATACAGGGGAATGGATTGGTCAGCACTGCGAAAATTATCCCTGACTGTGGCTTTTGCGTTAACAATAATTACCCCAGATACCGTAGTAGGCTGCGAAGTCATCCAGAGGGTCGCTAACCCGAAGGGGCTTAGCTACGGAAACACGTCTGAGGTCCTGACTCAACTCTCTAGCGGGCAACGAGTCAACGACTTTGATTGATACAAGCCCTCTCTATGAACCAGAGATGAATACTAAGCGTCCCTGTCCTCGTACCACAGGGACCAGTAGTTTCGACCCTGATGCTCTTTTTGGAGCTTGGCGAGATGGGCGGACATTTCTTCCTGTGAACAATGACCTTCGATCCGCCATATTAACAACGTTCAGCTTGCCGCAAAAAGACAATTACATTTACCATGCGATAGCAAGCGTTACGCTGGCCCAAGTGCAACAGGCTATTGAATACGGAGGAAAGAATGGATTGCATGCTTGGTATATTGATGAAGATGGGAAGCCGGTATAACTCCTCCAAAACCTGTCAGTTGCGATCGAATAGCGCTGCAATATCTAGACGTTCTGATCGCTAGGGTCATATCGTCTCTCTGTAGCTACCACCGCCACCTACAGCGGACATCATCGCCTATACTTCCATCTTTGCCTCTAAAACCTCGACACCCAAGCTCCTCACTAGCCTCGCATCGAATGCGAAGAAAGGCTCCCTCCGTGCCAGCATAGCCCAATACTTACAGTCGCAGCGACTACTACCTTCTAAGTACGTGATCACCAAGTCGAAGACACACATCAATCCTTACTACGACTACTGGTGCTGGTCGTGTCAAAACCTGGAATGGGCAGGTCCAGAGCGAGCGACGGTGAAGATTAAAACAAGCCATTATATACTGCCCATATTCATGCATCACTTTGGCTGTGTTGTCCCCAGCTATGAAGGCCTTGAGATAATAAAGCAAACCACACACGGAAGGAGAATTGTTGAAATCGGAAGCGGCAACGGATATTGGGCGTACATGCTTCGTCGCCATGGGGTGTCTGTGGTTGCAGTCGACAATATTCAAAGCGAATATCGAACTTTGTGGATTGGTGATACCATAACTAACGACGGCGAAAAGTATCTCAAAGATGAAAAAGGAGCCAAGGATGCTGTTTTGCTCCTCGTATATCCAATAGTGGCTTCGGACTTCACCCCGAAGATATTAGAAGCTTACAGCGGTGACACGATATGTGTTGCTGGCACACAGAACCGAAATGGATATACCGCATTTAAAGACCGGATGATTGATGAACACGTTGCGATGGGGAAGGTAGGATTTCAAAAGACGGTACAGATACCCTTGCCCTCTTTCGCAGGTAAAGACGAGGCGCTTTTCATTTTCGAGCGTCAGAGCACAATGGAAAAGTAAATTCTCGACATGATAGGTACAGCAAGACTCAACACGATACTTCTCACTTTGCAGCTTTTCTACATAGCGATTTTTCCTGAAGCATAAGCAGTGGTATTTGTTGTGTATGTTGTGACAGTCACGAATGAATTTTTACTCTTCGAATTCTCTGCTCTTGACAAAGTCCTTCTGTCAATTCTTACACGACCAGCTTCCCCGTAACGTCAACCCAGACCTTCCGTTCCCTCTTTCTAATTGATCATCTTGCTTTTTCAATGAAATGTGTTTCGGTCAGCGAGCACTGTTATTTCCGAACTACTGGAAGCCTCACAGCACTTAAGGACAATCAACAAATCAATTAGACAAGACGCATCGCAATGCAAACAGCGCTTCGAGGAACTGAACCTGCAGAAAACGAACACTGGGCTGCACTAACGAGTAACGGTTAGACTATAAAGGTTGAATTACATCATTATGATACGAGTAGATGTTGATGTGTTGACGCGTGGATAGCGAAACGCTGGAACCGGTCCACAAACACAACCAGTGGATTACAGAAATTCACTATAAAGAATTGCAAAGTACCTTGACTTTGAGCATACGTAAGTAGACAGTTCGAATAATACTCTGCACACAGCGAGTACATCCACGATAATTCCGAAACAGTGCTAACAGCTACTGTTCAGCATTTCATCAGCCTTGGCTTTACCAAAAACTCTTGGCCCTCGCGACTCGAACATGTCATCCCAACTAGACCACCCTGAAACCTGGACTACAGGCGCCGACGCCCCAACCGAGAAGCAAAAATCCTTCCTGTCCACGCTCGCCACCTCGAAAGGCGTAGACATGGACCCCTCCAGCGTGAGCAAGGGCGAAGCCTCACAGAAAATCGACGAGCTCAAGAACAAACAAACGAAGAACCCAGACGCCACTGCGGGCCAGCCGATTCAGGACCCCAACACGTGGGCGACAGGAGATGATAAGGCGACAGGCAAGCAACAAGGGTATATCGCTGTAATGGCGAAGGAAGCGGGGGAGAAGGTGCCTGGCGAGGGTATGGGTAAGACGGAGGCGAGTAAGAAGATTGAGGAGCTAAAGGGGAAGACGGGGATGTGAGAAATTCTATATTTTGCAGGAGTACCGATGGAAGGGGGTTCTTCAGGGTTAAGGAGATTCTGGTACGCGGTACACGTAAGGTAGGTTCTCGGAATCCACGCTGCCGGATCTTTCTAGCCCTGGGTATTTGGGAAAGAACTGGACAATGCGCGTTAGGATATGAAGGACGAACTAATAGGAAAGAAGAACATAGACTAGTTTCCATTCTTGACAGCACTTTCAACATTGATCCCGGTCTTGTCTGCTTACACGGGCGTAAGGGACTATATGAAGGTTCTCTCACTCTCGTCTCCCATACACATTATACACTATTCTAGGTTCAAGATGTGCTTATATTTCCCATCCCGGATATTGTTTGCAAGACTCGGGGCCCATCTTCCGGTACCCGCTTATCCAACGAAGATCCAGCAGCCCACACAAAAATTCCGATACTACGTCTCGCACCTATCGTCGTTGACACAAACCAACACGTCAGCAATCATTCTTGTCACAATCAACGCAGTGTATCCACAACCAAGGTCTTGCAAACAGCGGGGTACACATACCTACATCCGTCCATCCAAATTGATGTTCTTCAGCGACACACTGCAGGCGTAGGGCAAAAGCCGCCCAATAGATCTCACGATAGGAAGTGATATCTGTGGGATAGCAAGGTGAGCAGCGGATACCGGGGAGCTCCTCGGGATGGAAGAACCCTATGTTCGCGTCAGCCTTGATTCATGAAAGATAACTCGATAGCGGAAGAGCAGCAAAGGACAGCTTATATCGATAGAATACCAAGGTCATCTGAATGACCGAAGGGAGTCTGACCTAGCATTACAATGGCAACTGTACACGAGCCTTTTTCACATCGTCCTCATCAGTATAATATACTATCTAAAAAGAACCCCCCCCGGGAAATGGCTTTGGCTCACCACTTGTATATCTTCTGGGCGTATTCATTTTTGGTAACCTCGACGTGGGGTCTGAGCCTGGCCCGAGAAACTCGAAGTCATGGTCGCCATGACGGTCGGATTCGGTCAGGGCCAGGCGGAGCAGGGCAGATTGACAGTCGAATGGATTCCAGCCTTGGGAAGTCCACTTTGGAGTATTAACACAATTGTAGGGGGGGTTGCCTAGGTTGCTGGTAATTGGGAGATTGTTCCGTTGAAGGCTACTTTGGTTTGATGTGAGGAACGAGAGTGCTGGAGGGTTGATTGCGGCTGCGCTTGCCAGGTGGATAAAGGGAAAAACGAGCAGGATGGAGATTGCAAAAGAGCAAAGGGAGAGTGGAAAATGGGTGGTCATTTTTAACAGCAGCACAGGCTTGGAAGAGAAGTTGCCTGGCCAAGATAAGCAGGAAGCTATACCGACAAAATATAAGGAATTCAAAGTTTTAATTTTGCGGCTAAACTGCAGAAGCGCATCGCGTTAGGGATATGGGATGCGATAACAGCAACCGTGAGATCTGGGACAATAGACGGGCGATTGGGGTAGGACGTGTTGAGTTTGCGCCTGTGAGAACAAACTATGCGAATCACCTTATGTCCCGTTGATAATAGCCCACGCGGAACCTGCTTGGGATATCGTAGGAGGTTATCAAAACTATGGGGGTCTGAGACGCCTTTGCAACTTCGAAGACCCGAAGACGATGCTATATCTGTATTCCTAACGTGATCTAGCTGTAATCATAGGATGTAGAGCTTGAGGTCAGCAATATGACTTTCGTAGTAGTAGTAGTAGTAGTAGTAGTCGCGCAGATACTACCGTTCCCCACTCTTTGGACACTCACTGTCATTCTTCGACGAAATCTGATTGAATACTACATACAAACGAAGACTCTGAAGATGCGCTTGCTTTGTTCTTCCACCGCCGAACCTCTTTATCCATAAACAGGCAAACAAAGACGGCGGTGTTTTCAACCATCGGAATCATCCCCGGAGGATTACGGTGCCAGGTGAATGTCATTGCCAAGGGTCAAGTCAATGGCTTGCCACTCCATGGTAACAGTTGTTCGCTAGACAGTCCACGGATTCGTGAGACTTCCCTGATCTTTTTGCATCAAGGTAGAGCAGATTAGAGCATGTGAATTTCCATCTGACGATGATGAAATAGAGATGTGGCAGTGCAGGGCTGCTAAACCAGCCTCTTTTCCCCGGTAGCGTTTGGCGTTAAGCCTAACCGAGGTGTGGCTTGATGGCGAAGATGATGTAACGCGGTCAAGGCGGAAATCATATCCTTGGTTGGACCATCAACAGACTCATTGAGCGAAAAAACCAAGGCACGAGGGCACATGAAGGCAGAGTTTGCCGATTACGTCGAATTACGTGGTGCAATGAATCTATGCGTGCATCTCTACCATAAAGTCTCTCATCACCCTTCCTCCGTCATGCCCATATCAATCTCTCTTCTCTATTTGAACTTACAACATCAGTTCCCTTACACTGATCCTTGATTTTCATCCCTTCGCCATGGTCTCTAAGGTCGGCGCAGCGCTACGGGCTTCCACCACCTTCATCCGTGCACTTCAGTTCCTCATAGCAGCCCTCGTGCTAGGCATTTTCTCCTACTTCCTGGCCTGTAAGTCGAGCGATCTTGCTTGACGGTGCAGCCATGTGCTGATGTCTAAACAGACCTTTCGACGCACCACACACACATCCCAACATGGATGAGGGCGGTTGAAGGCATGGCTGGGGCTGCCGTTATTTACACTGCCTTTGCCGTTATCCTGACGTTCTTCCTCGGGGGCATCACCTTCTTCGCTTTCCTCGCTCTACTGCTCGACTTGGCTTTCATGGGTGCCTTTATCGCCATTGCGGTCTTGACACGTGGTGGTGCTCGCTCGTGCAGTGGCAGGAATGTGCCTTCTCCTCTTGGATCCGGAAACTCCAAAGCCTGTAGGCTAGAGACTACGGTTTTTGCCGTCGCCATCATTGCTGCGTAAGCCGACACCTCTTCCGAAAGCTTAATTGTCAAAACTTGCTAATTCTACCTTCAGCTTCCTTTTCCTTATCTCTGCACTAATGGCTGTCCTCTTAAGCAGACACCAGAAGAAAGAGAAAAAGTTTGGACCAGGCCCATCCAACAATTATACATCAGGTTCCGGCAAGAAGGCGCCGTTCTGGAGTCGCAAGAACAACAAAACGCATGATGCTGAACTTGGTGCAGTTGGAGCCGGCGGCGTAGCTTTGGCAGAGGAAAATCACCACCATCACAATAACGGGAACATTCGTCCTTCCCACGACACTGCTATGACTGGATCTACGGCAAATGCTCCTGATAACGCTTACGGAAATGTACATAACAAGTATGACAGAGAGCCGACGGTTCCTGCTATTGGAACTGCCCACACACCACATCACGGTGCTGCGACTAGCAATCTTAATGCTGCTTATCGCGAGCCTACCACGGGCTCCCACCCTGTTATTTACGATCCGCAACCAGAGGCTGCGATACACCACGGAGGCTTCCCACATACCCATCCCGAGTCTGAGGAGTTGGGATATAACGGGCGCGCAGGGAACTATGGAACCAGTCCTGGTCATTACTGATGAAGTGGTATGGATACAGCCTTGCATCTCTCATCTGCCTCACTACCGTATGACCGTTATGTATTACCGCACATAAGCATCTCTAGCAATCTCTTGTGTCTGTTTGTAAAACATGATGCTTTGATCTATGTCAGCAACGAGTTAGCAGTTTAATAATAAATTATAATATCCGCCCATCGAGCCACATTTTAAGTTTTGCATGTTGGTTTGTTGGTTTTTCTAGCAATTAGTGTAATTTGGTCTTCAAATGCTTTATCGATTCACCAAGTTCTCAATATCGTATATGTATGATCATACAATTTTGACATCTCAACATATGGCCATTGAAGATGACTTTCCAAGAATGCATTGATATTTGTCAATTAAATGAGAATATGTCACAAGGAAATGATAGCAAGTAAGTCTTTTCAACAGCTTTTTATTCAGATATCGAGACTAGTGTGATGATTGCCTAAGAAGGACAATGTTGAGACTGCCATGTAGAAGATAATCTAGCTGTCCAGCTTCGAGCTGGCTCCCCAACATTATCGTCCTAGCTACGCCGGTCACGCCACCGGTCGCCCGTTATCAATCGATATCGATAAAGTGGTCCACCAGGCGTCCATCCTTATGGTGCCAGCGTCTTATTTCGGGGTTCCACCATCTTCCTCTGTTCCGCTGCTCTTCGTATATTGCCGTGTCCGTGAAGCGGAGTCCTACAGCTCGATATGCTGCATCCATGCCCGGTTGTGTAAAAGCCCCTTGCCGCCGAAGCTCTTCGAACATCGCGCGGTCTTGGTCGAAATTCAGCACGTGAGTATCAAGCTGCAGGTTGCCTGCCATACGTGCTCCGCCTGCTAGGAGCTGCTGGTATAGCCGGTGATCCTTGAGAGCGCCCTGGCGCCGAATGTCGGCGAGTCTTAAGCGGTGGTCGCCATATTCAGTATCGCGAGTCGAGATGTCCAATCTTTGTGGATGGAAGCGACGGTCGGTCATCGCGGTCATCGCGGTCATCGTGATGTTCATACCTTCGGCCGGCATCTCGATTTCAAGATCATCTAGATCCAGGCCTCGTCCAGTGTAATGTAATCTTGTGAACAGCTTATGACGACAGAACGGACAGGTATTGTTATTTGCCTTAGATTCTCCCACCCAAAGCAGAATGCATTCGCGATGGATGCCGTTCTGGCAGCATGGCAATTGGACTATTGCGACACCATCTTGATCATCCGCATAATCTTCGCGACAGGTGCCACATGTTTGACGGTCACTTGGTAGCTGGGAAGGTTGACGGAGAGGAAGCCCAGCTACGTATTGGGATCCAAGGATAACGCGACCGGCACCAGATCCTACATTCACATCAAGTGCAGGTGGGTGAACCGCGCGAACGGGCATTCCTGCATAAGGGCGCGGAGAGCGATGCCAAGGAGGGAGACCCGTAGGATGGCTGGGGAAGCCGACTCCGTCATAGCGGACTCTCTCATAAACTCTGCCATAGTTGCTCTCAAAAGTCTTTCTCACTAGTCCTGTGACGTCCGTCTCTGGGGCTAGGGTCTCGAGAGCGCTCTCTGCGTCGTCTGCTGCCAAAGATGGGCATTGTGTACTCTGACGGTAAACGTTCGTTGCTTGAGTATTTGACATGTCGTGTTTGGAACTTCTAGAGAAATAAGGAAGGATTCATCGCTTTCTCTGGTCTTTGAAAGTGAGCGCGCATTTTTAAGGACAGTTACTTTTTCTGTGAACAATGACTGACGAATGATTCAATATATAACACTACTCGATCCTAAGCGAACCAATCCTAAGCGAACCGTAGAATCCTAGACGCATAGCTCAAATGTCGACACTAGCTTTGTGTTGAGGTTGGTATTCTGTTGGACAAAGTGATAGCCACGGTGACGACTTTAAGAGCATCTAGCGACACACAACAATTCCCAGGTTCACATGCCAATCCTACTGACAATAATTAGGTGTAATGAGGCGAGCAAGAGCGAAAACCGCAGAGTAGGTATCATACCCATTCCCTATATAGAGATCCAAAAAAACCCGGCAACAGTACTGTCAATCTTTAGCGAACGGAATGTTTGACATTGGAAGATGATATAAGAAAAGTTTAGTCTCAACCTCTCAGTCATAAGCTATCCCGCGATATGAAAAATTGTCTCACCGCTGGCCAAGATCAAGAAGGTCGTAAACAAGACCTGCATATCGATTGAGGTCAGCCCCAGCATGGAAAGCCTCCCGAAGAAGGTTTCGCCCAGCCTCCTCGCAGAAGAGCGCGTTATCGTCATGCGTCCAAGTTCCGCTGATGTTTCGCAGGCTGAAAGATTCGTCGCCAAGCCTCGCAAGCCACTCTGTGCGGTCCTCTAGTTCCATACGCAGGACGAGCTCCCCCCGCTCCCGGAGCTGGGCGAACAGCGCTAGTTCTTCCTGAACACTAAGCTCGAGCCCGTCGAGCACGATGTTCCGCGGTGGCAGATCCGCATCGTCGCGGCGCAGCTCATCGTACAACTCGAAATCGTTGCGCACGCAGCCCGCAGAGAAGATGTCGTACACGAATGCAAGACGTTCTTCAAGTTCTCGTTCAAACCGATCAAGCTCTGTTTCATCGGTTTCAAGGAACGCCGCTAGGTTGGCATCGTCTTCGCCGTCTTGTGGACGTCGTACGAGAAGGCTCTGGTCATGTTCGAACAAGAATTTACGGCAGGTCGGGCATGTGGTCTTACCTGCTTTTTCCTCCGACAGCCACTCATTGATACAGTCGCGGTCATAGTTGTGGGCACAAGGTAGAATGACGGGTTCCTCGTTGTCCGGATTGTAGGTAGTGAGACATAGTGCGCATCTTCGATCTTCGGCAGCCGCAGGCAGAGAATCTAGAGGGACTGTTGGGAGTAAAGCGACATATAATGACCCAGAGATGGTCTGAAGCTGCGTCTGATGTCCTGTCTGAAGACCGTCAGCAATTCCTGACCCAGTGAAAGTGTCGGATGTGCCTCTTTCGGGTATTGTAGCATCGGACGTGGCAGCGTTCGATGAGCTAGTGTCGGACATGTTAGTATCGACCATGTCAATGAGACGTATAATTTGACGAAGGATCACAAGAAGCAAGCAAAGTGGTCAAGTTTTTACAGTGAAGAAGTATTTGACCAAAGTCTTGCAAGCTGAAAGGAAGTTCTTTGAAAGCATTTTATCAACAATAGTATTATTTACGCACAAAGATATTATTACTCAAAGGCGGGATATCCTATCACAAAGAAACTAGGGTCTCCTTCCCCTCTTCGAAGTCTGGCATGTCGAGGTCAGTCCAGTCCAAAAGCAAACAAGTATCATGCAGGATCTTACGCGGGGAAAGCGATACGCAACAGCCAAGCGTCAGGAAATTGATCCCAAGTCCCTGGAGTACGCCTTATGCATTCGAGATGTCTGTGATATTCTTCGTTTGGAACATGCGCACTGCGGGGACGTTGTCCCTGTCGCTGGCGAATGTCCTTCAAAAGAGCGAGCTCTTCGTGACAGTCCAGTTGCGTCGCCTCTGGATCGGGTGCTATGCGGAGAATTCCCTCCCGGTGGAGCTCTGCATACAGATGGAGGTCTGTTCTGATGGCTTTGAGATCGATGAGATTTGCAAGCCATTGCAAGCTGCCGTCGTCATCTTGTGGCCACTCCCACTCACCCTCTAGGACAGATTCGTCTTCTTCTTCGTCTTCTTCGTCTTCTTCGTCTTCCTCTTTCTCTACTTGCTTTCCAAAAAACTCTTGACGGCAAGTCGGGCAACTATTCTGATTAGCGCCCTTTTCGGACAGCCACGCATTAATACATTCCCGATCGAAACAATGACCAAAGCCGCATCCCATTTGAATCACATCCCGGGTCGATTCTTGTAGGTCGAACGCAGTTAAGCATATTATACATCCCTGATCGAATGAGTCTTCGGAAATCAGACTCAGAGAAACCGTTGGCCTTTGGGCGACGTAACGTGAGCCTACTTCTTTAGGCACTCTATCGTGCAAATGTGAGTCGGAAAAATCAGTCGGATCGGAACCTGATGTGTCACTCTTATCGGAGCCGGAAGTATCTGTCCACTCGGAGTCTGAACCTGGGTCAGCGTCCAGCATATCAGCATCCGGCATATCGACGTCCGAGTCCGACATATCGACGGCACTTTCTAATTTTTAGAATTGACGGCACAGAAATAGTATCTGGATGGATTCGATATCAAATTTGCCGTTATGCTCGGTAATTCTGAATTCGCAGGTCTGAACGCTTTAAGGAATAAATGAAAAGGAGACCTTGATATATCTTAACAAGATGGATGCATTGTCGCATCTGTTGAAACATGAACAGTAACTGGAAGTGTCGAAATCTTGACACCGAGCACATCGAACATGCGACAATGGACAGGTGGTAACGAAAAGTTCATCTAGATGTTCGGGGTCCGCAATTCTTGCAAGCATGCTCGAGACACACCTGGAAGTATCTGGACGAAGAACAAAGAATCATAACACAGCTCTAAAAAGTTCGCGTGAAAAAAAATAGTCAAACCGTGATTCACATCTGATACAATACCTGAAGATACGACTTACCAACGCCTAGACCTTCATCTCTACCCTTTCGAGAGTCCTTCATTGGTCTTGAGAAGCAGCACTTTCGAGTAAGTAACTGAAGGCATGTCCAAGAATCGACCGCGGAGGGCCATTCTACGGCAATTTTTTAACAAAGAGTGGAGAAACAACGTCATTCTGTTATGAAACCAACGATACTGAATTGTGTTTGCAACATCCTGGCTGCTACACGCTGAGTGGCGCGCACAATGCCATTGCGCAGGAAAGGCAATAATTGCGTTGTCTAATTACCACTCTTGTAAAGAAAGGATATGACAATGCCGTCTGGAAAATCAGTATATAAACCCTCTAGACCTCGGCTCAAACCAACCAAGCAGCTGCTTCTTCTACACTATATACACACTCTCCTTTGTCGATATATATATATATATATACCCAAATATCCTCGGGGAAATACTGACCGACAATATCTCGGCCCCCCACAGATACCGGGCACACATACAGCGCGCCTATCAGATACACGCAAAGCCTGGAAAGGCGACCTCTTCGAACCTCTCAAATTACGAGAGTCGGTCGCTGTAGTTGTTCGTAGGCCTCATCCAGCTCTGGACCGTACCGAAGCACGCCTTTGAGGGAACATTTGCAAACACGAATCAGAGAACGTCGTTTCAGTGGCCGCCGTAGTCCCCTCGCGACTGCCGAGCTCCCCGAGACTCTTCAGACACTGGGCCCTTACGGTCGTTTGATCACAACTGCACTTGTTCGCGGGCCATCATCCAATTGCCCTGACGGCTCGAACATCGAAACCTTCGATCCACCAGCCAGCCGAACACGCACAAGACGCTGCCAGCGAAATCAACATCTCTCATGTACCCTCCTCATCAACCTCAGGTGCAGAAATACCGCAGCCGAAATGGACGACTCATGTGTAATCTCCGACTCACTACCCGAAGACGTCCAAGCCACGGCAACCCCACGTAAAAACTGGTGGAAAGTCACCAACTGGAATCCGAAGACGCAGACGACACTGCAACCGAACAACCCCACCCTTGGGATGCCTTCGCAGATCAGTAACATGCTGAGCTTCCATTCATCGCAACGCAAGACTCGCTTCTAAGAAGAAAAGGTCTCGTGAGGATGCCTTCGTAGATCAGTACCGTGCTGAACTCCCCATGCACCGCGACGCAAAACTCGCCTCTAAGAAGAAAAGATCTCGTGAGGATGCCTTCGTAGATCAGTACCGTGCTGAACTCCCCATGCACCACGACGCAAAACTCGCCTCTAAGAAGAAAAGATCTTATGTGGAGTCCGAAATGTCAGTTAATCTCACCCGCCCTGCGATTCTCAACTATACGGTCTACCGAAGGTTCAACTCCTTGATGGTCTTTATCGACTAGAGTATCCTGATGAACCGGACAAAGACATCTACAAGCGACGTGCACAACTCAACCGTCCTCCGATTTCCTACATGCACACGCGCTAGCTCCGTCTGCTTGGTTTCCAGACTTCACACGCTCTAGTGGCTATCAATACCTTCAGCATGAGCCTTTCGGTCTACTCCCACGAAGATGTAGATGGTAAAGACAATTCAATAAATAGTATTCAACAAAAAGATGGTCAAAACAGTTCAAAAAATAGTAATTCTTTTATTTTCAACCTTACAACCAATGTAAACATGGTTTGTATCTTTTATACATGAAAATTACAGGTGGGATAATATCATATATACTGAAGTATGGTTACTGAAACAGACTTAGGCAAGCGAGGGAATAAGTAGTGTACTCTCAAACGAATTGTCAAAGAAAAGGAAGGAAATATTGGGTCGAGAAAAGATCGGTAGAAGGCCTTGATAAGGAATAAAGATTACAAAGATCTGAATATCACCAGAGTACGACGGTAGCACGGGGAGATTCAACAATGATTCTTATAACTCTTTCTCACCCGCAGACGAACTTCAGTCATCAGGAAGTGATGCAGTGTTTACCTTGGCGTCGCATCGCATCGGCGTCGCGTCGCATCGCACACCAATCCCGATCAAGATTAGCGTATCAGGCTTACTCTAACCAGTTCCAACTTCAACTTTATATTGATGAATGATGAACAACGAATGAAGGCAGTGTAATATCTTTATCTATTCGGAAAGCGAATTATGATCAGCTTTAAATTAGAGTATCCTTGTCAAGAGTGCTTGCTTGTCCTCGGAACTTAACGTGGATTTTGGCTGGCTCTCTCAGCCTTGCGGGCAATGGCGTGTCGCATCGCATCGCGTCTTCAGCTTTCAACCGTCAACAGTTCAGCTAAAATGTTTCCTCTGTATGAGTCTGCAATCTCTTCATCAGGCACTCTATGCCTTCGCTGACTGTCTTCCGTTGCCTGCTACTGCAGCGAAGTGCCATTCGTCATTTCAGTCTTAGTAATACGGCCCACAGCCCCTTTCGGTACTACATAACACATCATGCTATATATCTCCCATCATGGCCCAAATTCTTCTTTCCGTTTTCCCTACCTCTCATCAACTACTTGTATATACCCTTATCACAACTGCTCTGTGTCCCTCTCCGTGCTTGCCGTTGGTGTGCTTTGCCTACCTTTCCCTAGGCTTCTACTGCGATCTTCCTACAAATCTCCAGCAGTGCCATCCCAACTCCAACAATTTCTCTCTCACATATCGATATGGGCATATTCAATGGTGGGCCAGCGCCCGTGTGCCCGGAACTACCTACCCCACTCAACGGCAAGTAACCGACGTCAATCAAAGGGTACCGAACCAGACACTAACAGTGTTGCCAGATATCTCTCCGATCGCAGGCTCGCTGACGCTCCACCGACTTAGCATGTACATAGCCGGTATTAGCATGGGAGTCGCTATTCTGATATCCGCCACTCTCATCTTCCTTCATGCTACGCACCTAAGCCGCCCTGCGGAGCAGATAAAGTACGTCTTGAGACCTTTACCCTGCCACGCCTATCCTAACCCTTGGCCAGAATAATCCGCATCACCGCACTCATTCCAACTTTCGCACTTACTTACTTCATCACTATTTATCTCGGAGTTTCCGCCATCTATCTCGTGCCATGGGGCAAAGCATGCGAGGCTATCTCTCTAGCGAGCTTCTTCTTCTTAGTTTGCGATTATCTATTCCCGAGTCCGAATGGATCGGATGGGGAAGGTCAGTCCTTCGAAGTAATTGAACACAATTTCAAGTTGGGCGGCGCGGCAGCTTCAGGCGTAGATCTCAATGGCATCAGAGTATGTTTCCAAAACTTTTACGAACACCGACATTGCTAAATCTCATACCAGAGAAACCGCACCCTCGTCTGCCAATACATCGGTGTAGCTACTCTAGTCGCCCTTATCACCGACATTACGCAGGCTACTGGATATTTCTGCCGCAGCTCGAATAGCATTCATTTTGCTCATATCTGGGTAAGGAGGAACTGCGACATCATCCAGACCTTTTATTATAGGGTATAGCTGACGTTTCACGTAGTTGACAATCATCCATGCTATCTCAGCCGCCGTTGCCATCATTGCTAATATAAAGTTTACGAAGCAAATGCACCCCCGACTCCACCGCCAAAGAATAGTGTCGAAACTTGTTGCATTCAAGCTTATAGTCGGACTCGACTTCATACAAACAGTAAGGCCTGCTACTCCACATTGTCTCTCTGCTTGGCATAGCTAATATACTACAAAAGCTTGCTTTCTCCATCGCGGGTGCCCGATTCCAGCCAAACAGCAAGCTCTCCTACCTGGGTTTGACCGTCTATCTCCCCGCCATCATATTCTGCGTCGAAATGACTATCTTCTCCTTACTCTTCCACTTCGTCTATAGCTACCGACCTTATATCACCAATCGCTCGGCAGGCTTGGCATATCGTGGTGGTCCGCTGGGGATTTTCGCCATTGGGAAGGCTCTAAACCCGGTTGATATTTTCGGCGAAATTTTCTACAGATTCTGATCTTGTTCTCGGGCAGGGATAAGAGAGGGTGGTAGGAGGGAAATAAGCATGGAGTACTAAAGGCTTTTCATCTATTACGGGAGGAGTTAAACTGTGCAGAGCCCTTGGTGTATTTTTTCTGGAGTCTTTTTTCCCGCTGTCAAGCAAAGTTGTATACTGACATAAATATAGCGGCGTTAGAAATGATTTTGTTAGACAATTACATTGCGCAGATACCGATGATAGCTCGATCGATGCATCAAGCGCTTTGTATGCTTTATCATTGCCGTCATCAGAACAGATTCCAACCTATTGGACGATCTCCATCAAGAGTCACTACGGGTTATCTTTCCAAGGTACCTTAGGCGATCATCGGGTCACATGAGAGCTCGGCTATCAACTGTTGCTGTACGGCTGGAAAAAATCTCTGTTAAAGAACAACACTGTATGATGATAGAGCACTCTACAGAATCGTTCATGAATCCTTCCTTCTTCTTCTTTTTCCTTTGATTGTTCTTTCTCTTCTTCTTCTTCTTCTTCTTCTTCTTCTTCTTCCGCCACTATGTAAGCTAAAACGAACGCTGACCTAAAAGCCAATGTAGTACCCTATCAAGACTCTGTTTTCGTCGATGATCAACGCTTCAGGAATCTATTTTCTCGGGAGGCCGTCGAGTCTTCCTGAGACCAACTGATCAAAAGTATCTCTTACCCGTCGCCCCCTTCCTCTCCCACAGATGCTCCGTGGTTAGAAGCCTAAGAATTTAAATTCTCGGCCGTTTCAAAGATTTGAAACTGACCCACTTCATTCATTCAGATAACGAGCACGCTGGCTTCATCCATATACCCACTCCCCTCGCCTACGACCTCCTTCCCAACACCAATGTCGTCCCTGAAGTCTCTAACGCCTACATGGTATCTTTTCACCACTAATTACACTGCCTCCGAGACCTTCAGATACAGTACATAGACCTAGCAACAGCACCGAACAGATCAGCGACCTCTCTTGTGGAGCTGCATCATGCAGAGCACTGTTTCAATTACGTCCGGCAAGGGATTATGTGTGCCGCGAACACGACGCTGGAGGGGCCGGATCAGGAGCCGAAGGCGGGAGAGAGTCCTTTAAGGGGGTAGGGAGTAAAGCATTGGTGTCGGGATTGGGGTGGCCTTATGGAGTGGATAGAAGAAAATGCGGCCGTGGGGAAGAGGCGTGGTGGGAGGAGTTCCTGAACAGGAGCGGGGACTGCTTGTGTAGTATCCATACCTTTGACTTGTTGTAGACAGGTGGGAAAAGTCATACGTAGTGCTGACAACATGTTTCTACCCGGAGGAGTCGATAGAGTATTGGTACAGTAACTCGTCGCACTGGCCGTGATTGTCTTATTGCTTACTTGGCTGAACTGTCGTAATATTCTGGCACCACACGTAGGGAAGTGCTTCAGGATAACCTGTCTCTCGGTGGTTGAACCATGCACATCGTCGGCGTCGGTTGATCGTCTCTTGGCCAACGGGAGCACAACCTTTTTTATGAGGAGTAATTGGCGTAATATTGTTACAATAACCCCGCTCCTAGGCTGCAATATCCGAATCTTATATGTTCACAATGCTTCATATGTCTTCAGTTCACCCTCTAGTCTATGAGATCGGTCGACATCACACTCACATCTCACTCATCATCAGGAGGTATATCCCAGAGGGATAAAAGAAAGACTACTTCAAGCTCTCCCCCGCCGTCCGCCATGTCACCAAACAACAAGTCCATAGATTGGATCCTCCCTCGACTCGTCGAGCAAATCAAGTCCACCTTCACCGAAGCCGAATTGAACCAGCTAGCTCAACCACCAATTGCGAACGAAACACCGACAGGCAGAACGAAAGCTCTCGAAAGCCTCGCCGCAGACAGTGTCGTTGCGAAAGAAGACTCACTCGGGCCCGACCACACCGACACCCTCAAAGCCATGCACACATTAGGACTGGTGCAGTCCGAGGCCGGCTCGCCCGCGCGAGCCGAGCAGACCTGGCGCAAGCTGTTAACCATCCTGGAGCGCGACAGCCCCTATTCCGCCCTGGCGGTGAGAAGCAATCTCGGATTCGTTCTAGTCGAGCAGGGCAAGTACGCCGAAGCGGAAGAGATTGCGCGGCAGCTGCTGCCGGTGCTGCAGAAGCGGTATGGCAACGATAGTCCGCAGGCTTTGGGGACGCTGAGGCAGTTAATCGACGCAGTAGGGGGGCAGCGGAGGGCGGAGGAGGCGAAGGATTTGGTCGAGGAGGGGTTTGCGTTGGTTGGGTGGATGGGCGAGGGGAAATTCAAGGGATATCAGCAGGAAGAGTTGGAGGCCTTGCAGCATGTGGCTGCGAGGCTTGAGAAATAGCTACAGTTGCACTAATTTCGCTTACTACGCGTTTTTCGCATTTCATCTTTCATTAGTTTATTTACTTTATCACTTCATTTAAAAAATGTTACACATTTCGTTGTTCACAATTTCTTTGAGTTGAATTTGAATCTAAAGATCTCAAGTTTCCTTCCCTCTATATTCGTTGAGGCTTGTCGAATCTCGCACAAAAACAGCGTTGTGTGATGAGATCTATTCGAGTCGATTTTAAATACCGTCAAGCATCATTCATGAATGAGAAAATGCGACTAGAAATGAAAGATATGTGATGATCTCAACCAATAGCTGTCTAACTAAATTTGTATCAAAAAAACTGAAAATATCTGAATAATGTCATAGTAAGACTTAAATGATGGTTTCAGTTCTTTCTTCATTTGAATTCTATATCTTGTCACTAAACACTAAATCACATCTCTTTCTTAAACTAAGTGAGTGCTTGTGTAAAGATGATTTCATCAAAGTCATATTGCACTTGCAAAAATTCTCAATAATGTCTTGTATTTCTTTCGTGACTTTCAAGTAGTCTGAGAATCAGTCTCAGGCTTGTGAATGAACATGTCACAAGTTGTCAGTTCATGATTCGCACTGATGTTTTGTGCATATGCTAAGCATATGCCTGTTCTGTTCTCTAGCTATTTTAGCTTGATAGTATCAATTCTTGAACTCATGATTATCAATCATATGCAGAAAGCTGAGACGAGATTGAAATAATTTTGAGCTCATGATTATAAGACTGAGAACTTTAATGTTCTTGCAAGTCAGATCATGTGATTTTAGCGTGTGCACTTAAGTTTCTCGATTGACATCAAAAGTTCTAAAAAGATGATTTTCTGAATGTGAAACTTGCATTTATCGATGTTTATCTGTAGATCAGCTTCTCGTAGTCTATTCAAGATCAATTGTACATGTCGCTTATGTTTCTTCAAGATCTTGCTGTAAATGATAATGTCATCTAAATAGATTTGACAAAACTGATGTAAATATTTGAACAACACGTTGTTCATATAGTGTTGATAGAACGTCGATTTATTGATTAATTCAAAGAGCATTACATGATATTTGTATGAGTCGAAAAAGATAATAAAGATAGTCAAATCTTCGCTACTTGAATGCATGTGTAGTTTATTGAACATGACAATGATGTTTAATTGAGTCAGATATTTGCTTTCTTGTATATGAATGAAAGTCTCGTCTATCAATGACAAAGAATAGCGATTTCATTTGATCAAAGCATTGAGCTTTCTATAATCAACGCAGAAACACAGACTATCGTCTTTCTTTTCGATGAACAAAATGAGCGAGATGTATGATGCAAAGCTGAAGAAAATGAACTCTTTGTTCAGATGTTCAATCAAATACTTCTTTATCTTCTGAAGCTTATGATCATACATCTGATATAGTCTGCTTCGAGAAAATGTTTCTTCATTGATCAATTCAATTTTGTGATCATAAAAATGATGCAATGATAGCTAATTGATCATTGCTCAATCGAAGATGTCTAGATAGTCATGATATTCAGAAAGAAGCTTGACTTTGACTTGCTTGAGAACTTCAGCGTGAAAAAACTCATGCAGATTCACTTCTTCAGACTTGTTTTCAACTGTAATTATGAGTCAATCGATTTTCAAGATGATAACAGCAAAGATCTTGACATTTGATCATTTGATTAACATTCTATATGTTGCTGTCTTTATCATTGCTATGTTCATTGAATCTGACGTTGATTTAGAAATTTTGACGTTAGTTAAAGTCACATCACACAATTTTAACTGTTTAATTAGTTTAACTGACTTCTCATTAAACTGACTGAAAGAGAGTGATTTCAGACTGAATTGAAAGATAGTGAAAGATCTCTTCAATATATGAGTAGAAGTTAAACTCTTTTGCTTCGTAATTATCTTGTTGCTTGTAGATAGAACAATTGATTTCAAATTGAGAATGAAATTCGAAAATTGAAGAAAATTAATTTGCATGTCAATTACTAGATTAATTTTGTTCATTCATGTTTTTTCAAGAATTATTTGATGTTGATTTAATTGAGTGATCAACATAGAAGCTGTGTCAATTGTATGATCTTGAACAGTCAGATTTAAATAAATGACATGAGTAATGAGTTTTTTAGCATAATGATCATCAAATTCTTGAATTGACTTCGCTTTGATCAAAGTTAAAGACTTGATTTGCAACTGATCATAAACAATCTGCGCAATCACTTCATTAATGAATGAATAGTCAGCAGCTTTGATGTTAATCAATGTTATGAGCATATCAAGATTGATAAGACTGAACAAGACTGAAGCTTTAATCAATTCGCAGTGCACGCTAGCGAGTACTCTGCGTAATGATTAGAACTAGTCAATGATCTGATCGAGATCTGACTCAGATTTGATTCAGATATGACTCAATATCTTTTTTCTTTCTCAATATTCTTTTCTTTCATCAATATCTTGTTCATCTACATCATCTTCTTTTCATGTCACAAACACATTTCTTTCAAGTCTAGCGCAGTCTCTGAATATTACATAAATAGAAGCTTTTGTATCAATCTTCTTCTGTATTCTTAATATTCAGTTATAGCTATTTTTAAAGATCAAGCACTATCAACTCTGATCTTCATTGATTGTATCATCTAAACATGATTCTGACATTATATTAAGAATTTCGTTAATCACATGATATTGATCTCATTATTCATTCAACATACTCATACAAATAAAACGAGTCTAAAGAAATTCATTTATCTGATGATCGACGCAATTGAAAGACTGAACAACACTAAAGAGTTTGATAGAATCAACGACAAGACTGTTTGAATCGCTAGACAACTTATCGCTCACTAAGTACACACAGTTCAAATCGATCAAAAGAATTGACTCATTCTTAATGTTAGAAATCAGCATAAAGTGAGTCAATATGAGTGTCATTTAACTAGAAGATAAATGCTAAGAAAGAAAGATAGCTACAGAAAAGAAGCTGACTACATATGTATGTTTCTCAGTCGACGCTAGACTCAATAAAGACTAGTCAAGATGACAAAGCTAGAATAAATCTGACAAGACTAGAAGACTGAGTCTGACAAGACTAGAATCGTGACATTACTTCTTCTTCTTGACTATTCATGTTCACATGAATATTGTTTCTTAGTGCGCTTTTCTTGAATATTTGATATGAAAGTCGTTAATCATCTCTTGAGCGTTCATAAATTCATCGTCGTCAGCGTTATATCAATTGAGATCATTGTCATAACTCTTTCATTTGACTCGATATTGAAGTCGTCTTTTATAGCATCAAGAGTTCAGTATATCATTGATTTTTCATTCATCTTCATCTTTTATTACTATTGACTTCGAAGATTCATTCTTTTGATCAGACAGAGAATCGTTGACAACAGAACGAAGCAGATCAGAATGAAATACATCATGAACATGCATAGACTCTGATAATTTCAGTTTATATGAAGAGTTGATGAGATTTAGATTGATGAAAGAATTGAGCATTTTGTCATTCAGCTTCTTGAAAGATTTCGCTGTAATAATGTTTCTTTCATTCAGAAACATCTTTGATTTGATCTTATAATTGATCTTCTTTCTATGCTTGTTAATTTAATTCATCATTTGCTCTTGTGTTTTGATCAGAGCTTCGCAAGCGAAGATCAGTGTTTTATTCATGTGATTGAATATATCTTTGACTTGAGCAATTTGCAGACGTTCACGAGTGCTTTCATACTCGATGATGTCAGAGTCGAAGTTTATACAAGAATGAAAGTTCTTGTTCATGAAGAAGAGAGTCAAGAAAATGACTGAAAACAAGACATTATTGTTGACAAACTTGATCATGAGTAGTTACTTGAATCAGTCGTTCTGCATGTATGAACAGAAGAAACAAAAATATCGCTCGACATTCTGATTGACTTGTTCGCTTTGATCATCGATCTGAAGATGATAGATGATGAACAATCAAAGAGAAATGCTCAGTCGTTTGCAAAGAAAATTTCAAAGAATGAAGATGAATTGAGAATCTCGATTGAATACAATGAAGCTTGATAAATCGTGAGTTTAATATATTCATTGAAGCAACATTTCAGCTGTTTTTTCGACTGTGATATCTTTATCATCAGTGATGCAAGAAATATAATGTCTTTCTTTCAACAATCTGCAGATGACAGTCAGAATAACGTTGTAGTCATACAAATCAAATAGATTAATAATGAAATTCATGACTATGTTCTGTCATCGCTGTTCAGATATCAATAGAGATTAAAGCAAGTCATTTGATTTATCTTTAGATGTCTTTGATTGTTAACAAACATAGCAGTTTTGAATATATCAATCTACTGTCTTTCACATGAATGATCAATAGTAGTTTTGTTTGATGATCTTCATCATTCTAAGAATATTGAGATGATCTATTGAGAATTGATCATGCATTTCACGAATGATTCATTTGCAGAAGTTCATTGAACGAGACTCATAGCTGACTGTCTTTGTATAAAATTTCATTCTGAACTTGACAATTCTTCAGCTTGATGTCTTTGCATTGTGCTTTGTCTCTTTCTATTGCTTCGCGAAGTAGAGTACAATTCTTGTCGATTTCATTCACGTCAAGAATGTCAGAGACTAGGTTTGAAGAACTATCAATATAATGTATGATAGCTATGATAGAATCAGATCTAGATACAAGTAGTGTACAGAACGAAAGACAAGAAGAGAAGAAAGCAAGATGAGCTCAAAGCAACTATATTACATGGGAAATTAGATCTGCTAGCGCAGTCGCGAAAGAGACATGTAGTCACATGACTTTCATGCAACTCGATCGAGCTTTCAGTCTAGCATCATGACAGTAGCTCTCTTCTTAAAGACTAAGCTTCTGCGAAGCGACTGATCGATCGAAGAATGAGGCGAGATAATGATAATGAGAATGTCGAAGAACAAAAGAAAACTGAGACAGTTTACTGTCATGCTGAACGATCGAGAACTAGATACTGAAAACGAGAAACGAGAACGAGACTAGATAACTAAGACGAGACGAGATCTAGACAAGAACTAGAAGTCGTTGCATTGATAATGAGAAATCATGCAAGGTTGAACATGAGGTTCAACGATGACAGAGTTGACAACATGAAACTTCTCTAGAGCAATTTGACAGTTGTCGACGAGATTGAAAGATTCTCAGATAGGGAAATAATCTTCTCAATCGATATAGTACTTGAGTAGCGAAGAACTATAACGTTGATCGAGCTTAGAGTTCAGAATACGATTGACATATCAAGCTCATTCATCATTTTCAGCGACAACGAGCTCGCGAGATTCTTGACGCTGATCGAGCAGAGAGTCGATAGTCACATGACTCAGAAGAGTGACATGAAAGACAGAATGAATCTTCATGAATTCAGAAAGTTCAAGCTCGACAATCAGAGAATTCTTTTCAAATACACGTTTAACTTGAAAAGAATTGACATGATGATCATCTAGCTTGATCGTAGAATGAGCAATGTTAAGATTCTTGACATTTAATCAGACTTCATTGTTGACAAAGTATCGAGGGCAAGAGCGACGAGAACGATTGACATTGACTTCATAAATGACTTGAGCGATTAACATTTCATCGCGAAGATGCTCGATGAGTTCTTTCATTTTCTTAGTGAAGTTCTTGACATCAATGAGCTTAGCTCGAGACTGAGCGAAGATGTCAGAAGACAGAGATTTCGAAGATTTGAATTCTAGACGAGAGTTTTGATCTGAATTAGTCAGAAAGAGCGAGGCTAGAGTGATTGTCGAGAGAGCGTTATTAGCAGAAAATTCAGCATTCGAAATTCATTTAGCTCAGTCATTCTGCATGTAGTTAACGAACGCACGAAGATAGTGTTTCATAATGACGTTAGAACATTTCATTTGATCATTCGTCTGAGAATGATATGCAGTGAATAACTTAGCATCGATCTTAAGCATCTGACATAAGTGATTTCAGACATTGAAGATGAACTGAGTGTCTCGATCTGACAGAAAGAACTCGAGTAATTCGTGATGTTTTCAAACATGAGCATAGTATGCGTTTGTGACTTCTTTCACTTTCATGATCACAGTGAAGACTAGATGTCTCATCTTTGATAAGACGATCAACAAAGACAAGAACATATCTATAAATTATATTCATGAAGATGCTGAGCGAAAGTGAATCTACATAGTTCATAGAGACATCACGTCATCGACGTTGAAATACTGAAAGAGAACGCAGTCATTCTTGAGTTCTCTGACGAAATGGTTTGAAGCGAATGCATACATGACAGTTTCAAACAAAGCGTTGAACATACTTGTATATGTTGAGTCATCAATAGACACGACTGACTAGATCGTAGCATTTAGCTCTTTCTGAATGTTCATCTGCAACGCTATCGTGAGCTAGCTGAATGATTCATAGACGAAGACGATTGAAATTAGAAACGTACTTTCTATCGCGAAAGTATAAGAAGTTGTCTAGATTCTCACATTCTGCGAGAGAGATTTTGCTGTGATATTGTACTCTCTTGCGAAGTGCTTCGAGAATCTGAGAAGCGAATTTATCACTATCTTCAACTTGATTTCATAGAATCTGAGTGAGAACATCGACAGAATCTTCTTCTGAATCAAGAATCTCTTGATCTAACTGAGATTCTGAATCTTCGACTTCAAGTTCAAGTTCTTCGAATTCTAAATTCATTGAAGCTAAAGCGATGAAAGACAAAGATTGTAGTGAAACTAGATGTAATTGAATAAAATCTAGAGCAATGATTCTACATTGCAGATCAATGATTCTGAGCTCAAAGACGAGATTCTGCAAGTCTTCTTGAATTCTGAGATCTAAAACATGAAATTTTAGCAATGTCTGATGCTGATGTAAGTGACGAGAGTTCTGAGTATTCTTCTTCTTAGAGAGATCATCTGATCGACGAGTCAAGACATCTGATTTGTCTTCGACTTTTTCTGAGTGATAGATGATACGATAGTTGAATCGAAACAAGAACTCGCTTCAACGAGCTTGATGACACTACTAAGTTGTTTCGTTGACATGAAATATTCAAGATTCTTGTGATTTGTGATCATCTCAATCGAAGTTGATGAGTCTTCAAGCTCGAAACATCACTCTTCGAAGACGCGAACAATGATCATGAGTTCTTTGTCATAGATCTTGTAATTGCACTCAGCAGAATTATGTTTCTTGAAGAAGTACGTGACGAAGTGAAGTACATCATTCTTGTCGTACTGTGATAAAATGTCTTCAGACACATAGTCTGAAGCATCGATTTCTACTATGAGTTTGAGATCTGAGTTGTAGTGACGAAGAATAACATCAGACGTGAAGACTTTGTTCAGAGTATCAAAGACAGCTTGACAATCAGTGAATCACTTGAACGTGACATTCTTGCGAATGAGTCGAGTTAACAAGACAGCTATTTTACTGTAATCATAAATAAATCTTCTATAGAAGTTGATGAAATCGAGAAAGCTCTGAACGTTCTTCACGTTAACAAGAGTAAATCAATTAACGATGATATTCACTTTAGCTGAGTTCATTTTGACTTTTTTGATGATGATGATTAAATCTAGATACGAGACTTCGATAACATGAAATGTGCACTTGATGATGTCTATCTGTAGATCGGCTTGAGCTAGCTTCTGAAGAACACGATTGACATGAATTTCGTGTTCAACTTCATTATCGCTATAAATTAAAATATCATCGAGATATGCAGTACAGAATTCATCTAAATACTTGCAAAGAGTGTCGTTAATGTAATTTTGAAACAAGGCAGACTCATTACACAGATTGAAGAGCATAACTAGATACTTGAATAGTTCGAAACGAGTACGAAACGCAGTCAGAGATTCATCTTTCTCTCGAATACGTAATCTGTTAAAAGCAGCAATGATATCAAGCTTGATAAAGATCTTGACTCAACTAAGACGATTCAAGATTTCGAAGATTAAGAGCAGAGAATAGCGATTTTTAATGATGATTGCATTAAGATCTCGATAGTCTACACAGAAGCGAAGATCTTCTTCAGCTTTCTTCACAAAGAGAACGAGAATGATCGCTTCAGAGCGACTGACTCGAATGAATTCTTTATCAAGATTCTCATCTAGATATCGACGAAGTTCTTGAGCTTCGTTATGACTCATATCATACAAGGCGAAGACTGAGGCTTGAGCATCTTTCTTAAGATGAATGACATGATCATGAGTCTCGTGCTTGAGCAAGATATCGATCTCTTTCTTGAAGAAGACGTGTAAATGCTTTGAATAATGATTGAGCAAGAGCGTGATGAAATCGACATTCTTACTTTGTTGATAAGCTTCAAGTTCTTCTGCGATGATGATTGTGAACAAATGAAGTTTCTTCTTCATTTGATACAGAGCTAGACGTTGATCTCGATCATAGATTCAAAGCTTGATGCTTACATGTGAGAATCGAATTTCTGAGTTCAGACAAAGATCGACAAAGAGATGCAGAATTGAGAAACAATTGAAAGAGACATTGCTCAGAAAAGCATCTATCTGATCGAGAATGAGACTAAAGAGTTCGAATTTCTTGAGACGTGCAACATGATCAAAGCTACAAACTCTCAACTCGACTACATTGAGATGTATAGAAGAACGTTCGACTTGATGAGCTGATCTCTTGATAGAGATACAACGAGACGAAGAATTTTGATACTTGATCTTAGATTGATATCTCTTCTGAATAGTTCGAGCGATACGACTAGAGATGTTTTCTTCGACAGCGAATGAGACAGAACTGCATTGACTGAATTGATTGAGTTAACTGAATGAACTGAATTGTTTCTTTTGAACAGTTTGAATTCGAGATTGTTTCTTGTGAACGACTAGAATGCTAGATTGCTTCTTGCAAGCAGATTGAAGACTGAGTGACTTTTTGTAAGTCGACTGAGCACTGAGTTGCTTCTGAGAAGTCGAGACGAGACGAGATGACGTGATTTGATTAATACTGAGCAGAATTTCTTGATTTTCGAGCTTTCATACTCGTTGAGACTCTTTGAGAAACAGAAATTCTTCTTCTCACATGACTTCATGTATTTTGACAGAAGTTTGACAGCAGTGAGCTAGAGAGAAGAACGAGAACATAGTGAGAGTATTAAACTTGAAGCTAGCGTCGATTTCATGACGACGTAGTCAAGAAAGACTCATAATAATGAAATATTGATTCAGATCAATAATGTATAAAAACAGTCTTTCAATATGATCTTTTAGTGTCATGATGATTTCGACTACATGAATGATGTCTTCGATCAAAGCGATTTGATCGTTGAAGTCTCGAAGACGACGAAAGTAGATGAAAGAATGCAGAGAAAGATTGTAATGTTGCGCGAAGAATTTGTCAATAAAAGCATAGACGAAGACTTCAGAGTCAATTAAAGCGAGAACAGATATTCTAGATTGAGCGTGACGTAGTATACAAGAAACGATCATATGACTGTTTTTAAAGAAAAAATTGATTTCAAACAATTCTAAGACTGATTTGATGAAAAACTTCTTATAAGACTGAAGAAGAGAAGAGAACGAGAATGCTAGAAGACAATAGAATATGTATAATGATTTCTGAGCGTGACTTTGCTCAAGAACTAGACTTTTTTCGCGAACAGCGAAACATCATCGTTGATACTGACATCATCGTTCATATCAGTAACACGAAGAGTGAAGAATTTCTTGTTTGAGCATTCTTTGACTGTTTTACTTGAATGTTGCAACTTGCAGTAGTAGCATAGCTTTCATTTGTTGCAGATATCTTTTACTTCAGAGATAGCTAGAATCTTGCTCTGAACTGCTGTCATAGCAAAGCTAAGATTCATGAGTTCATCATCTTCTGAAGAGGCAGTGAAAGCAACAGACACGACAAGAATTGACTTAAAGCTCGAAGAATTGATGATCGAAATCGTGAAGAACTTGAGCTTCGAAGAGATGAAGCTAGAGATCATGATACGAAGTTGTCGATGTTTAAGCTGCTGAAACTCTTCGTCGATTTTCGAGAAAGCTTGAATGTATTTCGAAAAGATGAAGAACTTCTTGCTCTCGATGATTCGTCAGAAGAAGATGATCAGTTGAGTGATGTAGCTGATGTTGCGCTTCATGCAGTCGATCAGCGACGCGTCTTCTAACGCGAAACGATCTTTTTTCTGGCAAAAGAGTAAATAATATTCGGCAAAGCTCATAGAGTCTTGCTTAAAAGTTTCGCGAAGATACGTGCAAGCGTCTTCAGCTTCAAAAAAATTGTCACAACAGTGACGAAGAGTTCGTAGATATTTATCGAAGATAGCAAGATTGCAGATGTCATTTGTTTGATATGACATCATGAGAATGTGAGTCTTCTTTTCAATTATGAGACAAGACTCAACGTAGATGATCTTGACTTCATCGATGATGTATCGATCATGATTCATGTGCATGCGCTGCTTCAAGCTCTGCTTTCACGCATTCAGCTTGTCTCTATCTTCATCGTATTCAACAATATCTGAGAGCTTTTCAAACAATCGAACGGGAATGACTGCGACAGTCACAGACGCTGAAGAGAGATGTATAACAGAGATCAACGATAAAGATTGATTTCGAAGAGTTTAAGTCACTGCTTGAGCTATCAGAGAGACTAGGTTTTGCGAGTCTAAAGAAGCATAGGTCGAAGAGATTGAAACAGAAGAGGCGAAGAACAAGAGAGTTGCATTAGTGACTTTACGAGCTTGGTTCTGAAGCTTCTGAAATCGACGTAAGACTGTCGCTGAATCGTTGATGACATGTCAAGCGAACTCATCGACATTGAGTTCGTTCTCGAGAGTGTACTCGAGATGCTTCATTGAGTGATCGAAATGAGAAGATATCTTGAATCAACGAGAAAACGAGATGAGATCGCAACGCGTGAAAGCGTTGCAGAAATTGTAGATCTTTTGTAATGTCAGAAACTAGGTTTGAAGAACTATCAATATAATGTATGATAGCTATGATAGAATCAGATCTAGATACAAGTAGTGTACAGAACGAAAGACAAGAAGAAAAGAAAGCAAGATGAGTTCAAAGCAACTATATTACATGGGAAATTAGATCTGCTAGCGCAGTCGCGAAAGAAGCATGTAATCACATGACTTTTATGCGACTCAATCAAGCTTTCAGCCTAGCATCATGACAAAGAACTTGTTTATAGATTGACTCGCTGATGTTCTTCTTTAAATCAGCAATCTTCATTTGATTCAACGTCAAAATAGTGATTCATGTTATGAACATGTCTGAATCAATCAGAATTCAGATTTAATTCTAATCAATTTGATTAAAGCAAGTCAGAATGCTATGTCTAGTTTGAATCTAGCGCACTTCTTCAAGTCATTCTTAGCACTTCTTCTTGTTGTTCAACACTTTCTTCATTCATTTCTTTCATCATTCTTTTAAACAAACACATCTGACATATTACATCACATCTGTATCGAGTCTAGCGCAGTTTCAAGTCATTATTTATAAAAGAGCTTGCACTCTTTCTCTTCTGTATTCTTAATGTCTTGTTATAGTTATCTTTAAAGAGCAATATATACATATCAGTCTTGAGTCTCTTTGATTGAATGATCTAGACATGATCTCAACATTACATTAAGAATTTCGTTTATCATATGATACAGATACTCATTACTCATTCAATATACTCATTCAGACAGATCGAGTCTAAAGAAATTCATTTATCTGATGATTGACGCAATAGAAAAACAGAACAACACTAGAGAATTTATAGAATCAACAGCGAGACTGATTGAATTGCTAAATGACTTACAGCTCATTAAGTATGCATCATTCACTTCGATTAATAGAATCAGCGATAAAGAATCTTCGTTGATTGCTAGAGAATCAAATTGATCAAGAGAATCAATCAATCTTCAAATCAAACAACAAAAATAACTTCATCTTCTATTGTCGAGCATCACTCTTCGCTCAATCTCTTTCTTTAAAAACACTCGTTCAATTCAATCTTTTCTTTCTTCTTCATCATGTCTCGCTTCTTCAAAGAGCATTTCGAAGCTTTATTCTTCATTATCGAAGATAACGACTCATTCATTGAAATCATAACATCTTCTATGACTATGAAAGCTTTGAAGAAACGATGCGAAGAGCTGAAAGCTAGACTACAAGCTAGAGAGATTATCTCGTCATCATCAATCTACTCTGAGTGTTCTAGATTTCAGAAAATACTCAATTCTTCGTTGTTCACTGATGAAAAGAACTCTATCTGAAAAAACTGATATGAGAAAGTTCAGAACAAGCTGAAAATCAACGTCGATCTCTTTTCAAGTGAACGAGTCAAGCTAAGCTACGTACATTTCAGATTATTCAATGATGCAGCTGAAATCACTCAGTCAAGACGTGAACATGACTGTTTCAACTTATACAAGATCGTCAATGAGCTTTTGAAAGAGTTAACTCAGTTGTTCAATGACTCAAATAAAGAAGTCAACTTTCATAAAAACTACTACAACTTGATTCAAGAACAGAAGAAATTCAGCAAGTTTTATACTCAATTTCAACGACTATTCTTCTATTTAGACTATCAAGAAAAACAGCTGATCGTTGATCTAAAGAATAAAATAAATCTTCAACTTTGATTCGCTTGAGTAACTCAATTGATTCAACTCAATACTCTGAAAGAAATTCGTTTCTATCTCATTCAATTGAATAACGATCAACGAGCTATTTAAGAGATCAAGAATAGAGAAGCAATGATCAAAGCTTAAACAACTAAACAGATCATCTTCGTTGAAGAATCAGTCAAAGCTATTCGTAGAATCATAGAAATGAAGATGACTGATCAGTCAAAATCACGTGACGCTGTTTTGATTAATGTCAAAGAAAATGACTTACTAATTGAAAACTGCTTTCTTTGTCATAAGTCTGATCATACTTCTAAAAAATGCTTGAATAGATCTTTCAGAATTAATGCATTAAATGATGAGTTTGATCATTCTTCGAACTTCGATTCAGAGTCTGATTCAAAAAACTAATCATCTCTTTCAGAATCATTGAAGAGATAGAGATCATTTCTTTGTGCAATTTAATCGACGAAATTTCATCTATCAAAGAGAACTACTTCGAAAAGTTATTTCTAGTCTATGTCATTCTATTCTCGCAAGACGAATTCTTCAAGCTACGATCTCTGATAGATAGTGACTCGACGATCTACATCTTGATTCATACAAAGCTAGTTGATCAAATATGTCAGAAGCTCAAAATTCAACTCATACAACTAGCTAAAGAGAAGTTAATAAAAGAATATGACGAAAAGCTGACAAAGAAGATCATTACTCATAAAATTCTACTCAATCTCACAGTCAAAAGTCATAAGAAATTGACTGTTTCAATGTTAATAGCTGATATAAATCATCATGATGTCATATTAGAAAAGTTCTGAATGAATAAAAATGAAATACTACTAGATATGCAAAACGATGTCATCATTTTTTTGAATCAATTAAAAGCTTTCATTTCTGTTTTTTCGATGTCAGTCAGAGCTTCACACTCAAAATGATCACGATCATCAAATTCTTCTATCAGTTCAGCTTTCAAAGTGCTTCAACGACTCACTTTTACTGCTTTGAAAAAGAACTTTTCTATGTTCAGTGTGAGAACTGCATCTTTTCATGCATTGATTAAATAATCAAAGAAGAATTGTATCAAGATTTTCGCTATGTCAATCAAAGATATTGATAGAGAAATAGTCTACAACACTCAATGCAAACTGAACATTCTAAACGTTGCTTTCATCAATGCATCAGCTCAAAATCTAGAAGACATCAAAGTCAAGCTATCTTTGAAATATCAGAATTTTCTTGACGTGTTTGATTGAGCTCAAGTTAATAAGCTATCATCTCATCGTTTATATGATCATAAGATAGAACTCACTAACGATGTCACTTCTTCTAGATGTTGAGCTTATTGAATGTCACTCTACAAGCTTCAGAAGATCAAGAAATATCTGAACAAAAATCTGTCAAAGAATTTTATTACTTCTAGCAAGATCTCATATTTCTCACTCGTTTTATTCGCTCTGAAGATCAATGATGATTTTCGCTTCTGCGTTGACTATCGAAAGCTCAATGTCATTATCAAAAGAAATCGCTACTCTTTATTGCTCATAGATGAGATGATTGACAAAATCATTGACTGCAAGCATCTGACTCAACTGAATATAATTTTCGCTTTCAACAAACTTCGTATGCACTTTGATAGTAAGAATTATACAATCTTCATTATTACTCTAGAAGTGTATAAATTAAAGATTCTATCATTCGAATTAACAAATGATTCAATCTCGTTTCAGCAATATATGAATGATGTTCTATGAAACTTTCTAAATGACTTTTGTCAAGCTTATTTAAACAACATTCTCATATACAACAAGACTCAAAAGAAGCATAGATAACATGTCAAGATGATACTAGATTGTTTATGAGACGTTGATCTGCAGATAGATATTCAAAAGTGCGAATTCAACGTAGAAGAAACAGTTTTCTTAAAGATCATAGTATCAGAACAAGATCTTTGCATGAACTTTATCAAAGTGAAAGCTATAGTCAATTAAGCTACATTTACTAATCTAAAAGAGATACAAAACTTCATTGACTTTGTCAATTTGTATTGATGCTTCATTAAGAACTTTTTGAAACTAGTCAAGTCATTCATTCAGCTGACTCAAAAAAACACATCTTTTGTTTGAAATGAAGTCTGCATAGAAGTCTTTGACAATTTAAAGAAGCAGATCAGCTCGATCTCAGTTCTGCGTCATTTCAATGTCAAACGTCAAGCTATTTTGAAAATCGATGCATTCAACTATGTAAAAGACAACATACTATCTCAGTATGATGACGAGAATGTGCTTCACTCGATAGTCTTCTATAGCAAGAGCATGATTTTAGCTGAATGCAATTATCACATCTATGACAAGAAATTGCTAGCTATTATTCAATGCTTTGAACATTGATGACTTGAACTAGAAGATACTGAGCTATTTATTCAAATGTTTACTGATCATCAGACTTTGAAGATCTTTATGAAAAACAAACAGCTGACTAGACGACAAGCAAACTATCTGAATATTCTATTGAAGTTTAACTTTCAGATTATCTTTTAATCAGACAAAATAAACATCAAAGTCGATGCTTTAACTAGAATGTCGTTGATCAATAGTTCTGAATCAGCTAAAGAAATAAATGATCGTTTTCAGACTATACTGATCTTGAATCAAATAGATGTTCTATTGATTGAGTTTGAAATCAAATCTGAATACAAGATTAATCTTTATCAATACGTACATTTAGTCAATCAGAAGAATGAACTATGCAATGAGTATCAACAAGCTATGAACAAAGATGAACTGAAGCTTCATGACATGAAGCTAAAGAACTGTCAAATCATTGACAACGTTTTATTCAAAAAGAATTTACTATGAGTATTAAAACAAATGCATATGAAATTGCTTTGAAAGATTCATGATTAATCATCAATCTTACAATCTGACATTAAACGAATGATTGATCTAGTTCAACGCTTCTATTATTGATCAGATTATCAAGCAACTATTCAACAATACATTTGAAACTGTTATGTTTGTCAGCGAAGCAAAGCATCTCAAGATGATACAAATGATTTGCTTCAGTCTCTATCAATTTCTCAGCAGCGTTGACAAGATATAGCTATGAACTTCATCACTGAGCTACTTCTATCGAAAAACTATAATATCATTTGCACAATCATATATTGTCTCTTCAAAGAACATCACTATGTTCTCTGTCATTGAAGAGACGATGACATCTCAATTGAAGAAACAGTATGAATCATGCTATGAAATGTTTATCGACTTCATGATCTACTCAGTTCTATCGTTTTGAATAAAGACTTTCAGTTCATATTGATCATGTGACAAAGTCTTTGTAAACAATTAAAGATCAAAGTCAATTTATCAACAGTTTATCATTCAGAGATCGATGATCAGTTGAAACAAGCTAATCAAGATGTTGAACGCGAACTTCGAATTTACTGCAATTACATACAGAATGACTGAGCTAAATGACTTTCAATGATGAAATTTAGTGATAATTTCAATACATTCTCGACTATCTTGATGATTTCTTTCTACTTCAATAAAGACTTTCACTCTCGAATGAGTTTCAATTCAAATACAACTGATTACAAAATAACTCATCAACGTATTGAGACTAGAAAGATCGATGACATTATTATTTAAATGAGTGAACTTCTTATCTTTGATCATCAACAATTGAGAAAGATCAAGCAGATCACTGAAGCTCAGATAAACAAGCATAAATGAGACATCATCTATGAAGTAAATGATCAAGTTTGATTAGTCTTCGAAAACATCAAAATCACTAGATCATGCAAAGATTTGAAAGAAAAGCAGCTCGATCTTTATTCAATCACAGTTAAAGTTGAGATCTTTTATCATCTTCAGCTATCTAGAAGCATGAAGCATATACATTCAATGTTCAGCTTGAAGTATCTACAATCTTCATCAAACAACTCTTTATTGAAACAGCATTCTGAGTTCTCTAGATCAATGATCATTGAAGAGAATGAAAAGCACTGAGAAGTAGATGATATATTGAACTTCAGATGATATAAAGAAAGACTACAATATAAGATCAAATGAATCAAGATAGATTATGATGATGAATGATACTATGTCGATAAAGAAAAATTCAATGACTCAAAGAAAGTTCTGAATGAATTTCACAAGCTATACTTGAATAAGTTGCACTAAATTAAAAACACGATGAATTTTTTTTGCTTTTATTTCTTTTCTATTCATGCAAACATGAATGTTTGAAGAAAAGAGTAATGTTATGAACATGTCTGAATCAATCAGAATTCAGATCTAATTCTAATCAATTTAATTAAAGCAAGTCATGATGCTATGTTTAGTTTGAATCTAGCGCATTTCTTCAAGTCATTTTCAGCACTTCTTTTCATTGTTCAGCACTTTCTTCATTCATCTCTTTCATCATTCTTTTAAACAAACACATCTGACATATTACATCACATCTGTATCAAGTCTAGCGCAGTCTCAAGTCATTATTTATAGAAGAGCTTGCACTCTTTCTCTTCTGTATTCTTAATGTCTTGTTATAATTATCTCTAAAGAGCAATACATACATATCAGCTTCAAGTTTCTTTGATTGAATGATTTAAACATGATTTCAACAATTCATTGATAGCAAATGCGTTCATCATTGAAATTTCTGAGCATGAAGTCAGCTTGATGAGTTAATGCATTGATCTTAATGTTCTGTTTGTCAGATTGATACATTATCTTGAAGTTGAAGTCAGCTAACTTCTGAACTCAGCGCATCTGATGTTTACTCAGCTCTTTATTCTTCATTAATGATGTCAGAGCTTAATGATTGATGAACATCTTGATTAATAACTCAGTCAATTTTAGCTCAGATCATCAATGCTTGAATGCTTGAATGATCACTAGTAGCTTCTTGTCATAAATCTTGTAATTGTACTCAGCGAAACTCAGATTCTTGCTGTAGTAAATCATTGAATGCAATGTTTCTTCATCATCATACTGAGAAAGTATGTCATCATTGACGTAGTTGAATGAGTCTGTTTCAAAAATAGTCTTTTTATTCTGATCAAAATGACGAAGAATAAATGCTTCAGTCATTCGTTTCTTCATATGATCAAAGATCATTTGACAAGCGTGATTTTATTCAAATATCATCTCTTTTTGAATAAATTGAATCAGAAGATGAACAATCTTTGAAAAGTTCTTTATAAAACGTTGATAGAAGTTGCAGAAGTCAACGAAGAACTACATCTGAGTGAGATTTGTAAAAGTAGATTATTCAACTACTGCTTGTACTTTTCTGAGATTCATCTTTAGTTCTTCAATGAATAGCAATAGTTTCAGAAAGAAGATCTTCTGAACATGAAACTTGCACTTGTTTATATTCATCTGAAGATCAATCTCTTATAGTCTATGTAGAACTAATCATACGTGTTGCTTATGTTTCTTCAGTGTTTTGCTGTAAATGTTAATGTCATCTAGATAAATCTGACAAAACTAATGAAGATAGTTAAATAACACGTCGTTCATATAGTGTTAATAAAAAGTCGAGTCGTTGATTAATTCAAAAGACATCACGTGATATTTGTAGAAATTAAAAGAAGTGATAAAGATAGTCAAATCTTCGTTATCTGAATGCATTTGCAGTTTATTGAACGTGACAATGATGTTCAATCAAGTCAGATATTTGCTTTCTTGTATACAAGCAAAAGTCTCGTCTATTAATGACAAAGAATAGTGATTTCGTTTGATCAAAGCATTGAGCTTTCTGTAATTGACGCAGAAACGCAAGCTATCATCTTTCTTTTCGATGAATAGTATGAGCGAAGTGTATGAAGCTGAGCTAAATGATATGAAGTCTTTATTCAGATGCTTGATCAGATAATTCTTCATCTTTTGAAGCTTGTAGTCAGACATATGATAGAGATGACTTCAAGAAGATGTTTTCTCGTCGATCAACTCAATTTTATGATCATAGAAACGATGAGAGAATAGTTGATCAGTCATCGCTCGATCAAACACGTCTAGATAGTCATGATATTTCGAAGAAAGCTTAGCTTTGACTTCTTTCAAGATCTCTTTATGTGAAAGCTTTTGTATATTTACATCTTCAAGTTTATTTCTAGCTGTTTTTAGAAGTTAATCGATTTTCGTGATGATGATCGCGAAAGTAGTCACATTCAATCGTTTGACTAGTGATTTATATGCTGCAGTCTTTATCATTGCTATGTTCATTGAATCGAAAGATGAAGACTTGACTGAATTAAATGATTTCATGATTTGACTGAATGAAGATGACTTCTCGCTGAGTCAAGTGATGACAGAAGAGATAGATCTCTTTAGTATTTGAGTAGAAGTTGAACTCTTCTGTTCTATTGCAATTTTCTTGAGAACAGAAAGAAGAATTGAGCTAACATCAATATGAGTCTTTGAATCAGAAAATTGAAGATGATCATCTTTCATATCAATCGTTATTTCAATCTTATTCATTCATGTTTTTTTGAGAATCATCTGATGCTGATTCAATCAAGTAATCAGCGTAAAGACGAAACGTTTCATATGATCTTGAACAGTCAGATTTGAATAAATTGCATGAGTAATGAGCTTTTTTGCATAATGATCATCGAATCTTCTTATTGACTTGAGCTTGATTAAAGATAACGATTCGATTTGCAAATGATCACAAACATTCTGCGCGATTAATTCATCAATGAATGAATAGTCAGCTGCTTCAATGTCAATCAATGACTTTAATGAGTAACTAATTTCATTGCTAGATAGTACACATTCAGTAGTCAAAGATTTCAAAGCAAAGAGATTATTTGAACTGCTCATTGTTGAAGAAATTAACACATCTTTTATTGTATCTTTGATGAAAGTCACTAGTTTTTTGCCTCATTCTTTGATTTCTTTGTAAATAATTTCTTCTCTTCTTTCAACATGATGATCTCATTGAGACAAGAGATGAATGCACGAGATGTTGAAGTATTAATCTTCAGCTCAGAGCAGTTCTTTGAAAGATGACTCGATACTTTGCAGTTGAAGCAGATGATTGACATTCTTGATCATTTAGATTCAAGAATGAAAAAGTAGCGAATCAAACATAGCTAGTAGTCAAGACTGAAGTCAACGAAAGAACAAAATGTTTTTTCGAAGCTGCTATCAATTTGACTGTTCATTGCTTGTCATGTAGCTGATAATTGACTTATTGTTTGTTATTTACATCTTGAAGAAAGATCTTGAGCTTATTCAGCAAGCTAAACTCTATGAGACAAACTGACAACACATTCTGAAGATGATTGTTGATTTTATTCTGAATGTTGTTCATCAAAGTGATATCATCGTAGTTCAGAAAGCTGAATATTCTAGTGAATTTTGAATAGAAAGAGCTGAAGAGCTTGTTGAGCTGCTTCAGAGCAATGTATTCATGACAACACTTTCAAATTAAATTCTGATCTTCGTAAATTTCTTTCAGATGTTTCAGTAATTCTGATAGTGACTGATAGAATGAGAAAGTATCAACATAATGCTTTGCATAAATTTGCTGATCAGCATCGTCTTTTAGTCTGAAAATCACATAAACAATATGAATCTTTTCAGTAGAGTAATGATTCGCGTTAACATTGAGCTTGTCAGTTATTTTGATGTTTTATGTCTCTCAAATAAAGTCATCTGTTTCAATGAAGATGAGTGAATTCAAAAGCTTGATGAACTTGTGATGATCATTTTCATTATCAGATAGAGTAGAAGATTCTTGTTGAAAGTGAGCTTCTTTCTGATTGACTCATTGTTTTGCTCTGAAGTTCAATGACTCGTCTTGTAGCTGACTGATCTTTTTCTCTAGCTCATCATTTTTATCAAAAGCAACTTCTAGTTGTTTTGCTTTCTTTTTGTGATTATCTTGTACAAGAAGTCAGTGTTCATTGAGTTGTAAAGTCAAGTTTCGCTGACTTTGAAGCTCATTCAGCATATTAATGACTTCATTGAGTTGATTGCTGACGCAATGACAGCTTTCTCAGCTTTAACTGAAGCATTGATGAGTAGAAGTGAAACTCTTCTACTGATAGTGCTTCTAAGCAAATGAGTTGTTTGAAACTCAACTGACTCATCATCACATGTCATGATGAGAGAAGATAGAAGTTGTTGAGATAAAAGTAAATGAAAGATTAATGTTTTAAATTGATGTTTTTGATGAGTAAAAATTCAAAGAATCTCTTGTGAATTTCAAATAATAATTGAATGCTTTATTCAAAGAATTTCTTGCAAAAAGAATGATGAAAATGAGTGTAGAATCAAAGAATTTCTTGCAATCTAAAATGATGATGCAAATTTGAAGAATTTCTTGCAAATTTTTCTTACTGAATAGATTGTTTTGTATCGTTTATTTATCAATAGCAGAGTAAATGATGAGCATTTATCTAATGTTAAAAGTCAGCATAGAGCGAGTCAATATGAGTGTCATTTAACTAGAAGATAAATGCTACGACAGAAAGATAGCTACAGAAAAGAAGCTGACTACATATGTGTATTTCTCAGTTGACGCTAGACTCAATAAAAACTAGTCAAGATGATGAAGCTAGAATAAATCTGACAATACTAGAAGACTGAGTCTGACAAGACTAGAATCGTGACAATTTTTATGAAACAGATGAGCAAAAATAAGCTGTTCAACTCAATTAAGAGAATCAACAATAAAGAATCTTCGTGAATTGCTCAAGAATCAAATCAATCAACAAACAAATCTCATCTTCTTTGTTGAAGATTAAACATCATTCTATACATCTTTCTTTTGCAATCATCAAGCATCATCATTCATTCAATTCTTCTTTCAAACAAATCTCATCATGTCTAGTCATTCATTTACTGAAGAGCATTCTGAGAAATTTCGAAATCGTTTCTCTCAAATCTCTGATGCTGATTCATCGAAATCATCAAGTGCTGCATCATTCATTCATGAAGATGATGAATCATTTGCTGAAACAATAATACTTCTTGTGTTCTACAAAATTTGAAAAGCTCAAAGTCTAGTTCTTGATAGAGAAACAAATCAACTCTACAAGTTAAATAAATAACAAGAAGATGAAATCAAAGAGTTGAAGACAAGACTTCAAACTAAAGAAAACACTTCTTCTGATTTCATTTACTCTGAGCATTCTAGATCTTAAAAAATATCTGATTCTTCACTGTTTACTGATGAAAAGAACTTTACTTGAAAGAATTTATCACAATTCTAGTCTTGTCAGACTCAGTCTTCTAGTCTTGTCAGATTTATTCTCACTTCATCATCTTGACTAGTCTCTATTGAGTCTAGCGTCAACTGAGAAACACATATATGTAGTCAGCTTCTTTTCTGTAGCTATCTTTCTTTCTTAGCATTTATCTTCTAGTTAAATGACACTCATATTGACTCGCTCTATGCTGACTTCTAACATTAGATAAATGCTCATCATTTACTACTCTGCTATCGATGAATAAATGATATGAAACAATCTATTCAGTAAGAAAAATTTGCAAGAAATTCTTCAAATTTGCATCATCATTTTAAATTGCAAGAAATTCTTCAATTCTACATTCATTTTCATCATTCTATTCACAAGAAATTCTTTGAATAAAGCACTCAGTTATTACTTGAAATTCACAAGAAATTCTTTGAATTTTCACTCATCAAAACATCAATCTTTCATTTATTTTTATCTTAACAACTTCTATCTTTTCTCATCATAACATATGACGTTGAATCAGTTGAGTCTTGAACAACTCATCTGCTTAGAAGCACTGTCAATAAAAGAGTTTCACTTCTACTCATCAATGCTTCAGTCGAAGCTGAGAAAGCTGTCATTGCATGAAACATAAACATCGAAGAACAACTGTTTCATTAAGTCAGCAATCAACTCAACGAAGTCATCAATATGCTGAATGAGCTTCGAAGTCAGCGAGAGTTGACTCTACAACTCAATGAACACTGACTTTTCATACAAGATAATCACAAAAAGAGAGCAAAACAACTAGAAGTCACTTTTGATAAGAATGATGAGTTAGAGAAAAAGATCAATCAGTTACAAGATGAGCAATTGAACTTCAGAGTGAAACAACGTCAAGCTGATCAATTTATGTCTCGTCAAGATACTCAGTCAGCTGAGCAACGAGTCAATCAGAAAGAAGTGCGCTTTCAACGAGAATCTTCTACTCTATCTGATAATAAAAATGAAAACAATCATCACAAGTTCATTAAGCTTTTGAATTCACTCATCTTCATCGAAACAGATGATTCTATTTGAGAGACATGAAACATTAAAATAGTTGACAAGCTCAATGTCAACGTGAATCATTACTCTACTGAAAAGATTTATATTGTTTATGTGATTTTTAGACTAGAAGACGATGCTGATCAGCAAATTTATGCAAAGCATTATGTTGATACTTTCTCATTTCATCAGTCACTATCAGAGTTACTGAAACATCTGAAAGAAATTTACGAAGATCAGAATTTAATTTGAAAGTGTTATCATGAATACATTGCTCTGAAGCAGCTCAACAAGCTCTTCAGCTCTTTCTATTCAAAATTCACTAAAATATTCAGCTTTCTGAACTACGATGATATCACTTTGATGAACAACATTCAGAATAAAATCAACAATCATCTTCAGAATGTGTTGTCAGTTTGTCTCATAGAGTTTAGCTTGCTGAATAAGCTCAAGATCTTTCTTCAAGATGTGAATAACAAACAACAAGTCAATTATCAGCTACATGACGAGCAATGAACAGTCAAATCGATAGCAGCTTTGAAAAAACATTTTGTTTCTTCGTCAACATCAGCTTCAATCTCAACTACTAGCTATGTTCAACTCGCTACTTTTTTCACTTTCAAATCTGAATGATTAAGAAAATCAATCATCTGCTTCAACTGCAAAGTATCAAGTCATCTTTCAAAGAATTGATTTCAGCTGAAGACTAGTACTTTGACATCTTATGCATTCACTTCTCATCTCAATGAGATTGTCATGTCAAAAGAAGAGAAGAAATTATTTACAGAGAAATCGAAGAATGAGACAAAAAACTAGTGACTTTCATCAAAGACGTGATGAAAGATGTGTTAATTTCTTCAACAATGAGCAGCTCAAATGACTTCTTTATCTTGAAATCTTTGACTACTGAATGTGTACTATCTAGCAATAAAATTAGTTACTCATTAAAGTCATTGATTGACACTGAAGCAGCTGACTATTCGTTTATTGATGAATTAATCGCGCAGAATGTTTGTGATCATTTGCAAATTGAATCATTATCTTTAATCAAGCTCAAGTCAATAAGAGAATTCAATGATCATTATGTAAAAAAGCTCATTACTCATGCAATTTATTCAAATCTGACTGTTCAAGATCATATGAAACATTTCGTCTTTATGCTGATTATTCGATTGAATCAGCATCAGATGATTCTTGAAAAAACATGAATGAATAAGATCGAGATAACGATTGATATGAGAAACGATTGTCTTCAATTTTCTGATTCAAAGACTCATATTAATGCTAGCTTGATCTCTCTTTCTGTCATCAAGAAAATCATGATAGAACAGAAAAGTTCAACTTCTACTTAAATACTAAAGAGATTTATTTCTTCTGTCATCACTTGACTCAGTGAGAAGTCATCTTCATTCAGTAAAATTGTGAAATCATTTAATTCAATCAACTTCGCTTCATCTTTTGATTCAATGAACATAGCAATGATAGAGACTGCAGCATATAAATCACTAGTCAAACGATTGAATGTGACTACTTTCATGATCATCATCACGAAAATCAATCGACTTCTAAAAACAGCTAGAAATAAACTCGAAGATGTAGATCTACAAAAGCTTTCACATGAAGAGATCTTGAAAGAAGTCAAAGCTAAGCTTTCTTTGAAATATCATGACTATCTAGACATGTTTGATCAAGCTATGACTGATCAACTATTCTCTCATTGCTTCTATGATCACAAAATCAAGTTGACAGACGAGAAAATGTCTTCTTGAAGTCATCTTTATCATATGTCTGATTACAAGCTTCAAAAGATGAAGAATTATCTGATTAAACATCTGAATAAGAACTTTATATCTTTCAGCTCGATCTCATACACTTCATTCATACTATTCATCGAAAAGAAAGATAATAGTCTGCGTTTCTGCATTGATTATAGAAAGCTCAATGCTTTGATCAAACGAAATCGCTATTCTTTACTCTTAATAGACGAAACTCTCGCTCGTATTCAAGATAGCAAGTATCTGACTCGATTGAATATAATAGTCGTCTTCAACAAACTACGCATGCATTTGAGTAGCGAAGATTTGACTATCTTTATTACCTCTTTTGACTTCTACAAATATCACGTGATGTCTTTTGAATTAATCAACGATTCGATTTTCTATCAACACTATATGAACGATGTGCTGTTTGATTATCTACATCAGTTTTGTCAGATTTATCTAGATGACATTATCATTTACAGCAAAACACTGAAGAAACATAAGAAACACGTACGACTAGTTCTACATAGACTATGAGAGATCGATCTACAGATGAATATAAACAAATGCAAGTTTCATGTTCAGAAGATCTTCTTTTTGAAACTATTGCTATTCATCAAAGAACTAAAGATGAATCTCAGAAAAGTACAAGCAGTAGTTGAATAATTTACTTCTACAAATCTCACTCAGATGCAGTTCTTTGTTGACTTCTGCAACTTCTATCGACGTTTTACAAAGAACTTTTCGAAGATTGTTCATTCTCTGATTTAACTAACTCAAAAAGAGATGATATTTGAATGAAATCAAGCTTGTCAAACAATCTTTGATCATATGAAAAAATGAATGACTGAAGTCTTTATTCTTCATCATTTTGATCAGAATAAAGAGACTATTCTTGAAACAGACTCATTCAACTACGTCAACGATGACATACTTTCTCAGTACGACGACGAAGAAACATTGCATTCAATGATTTACTACAGCAAGAATCTGAGTTTCGCTAAGTGCAATTACGAAATCTATGACAAGAAACTACTAACAATCATTTGTGTCTTCAAGCATTGACGATCTGAGCTGAAATTGACTGAGCTACTCATCAAGATGTTCACTGATCATCAAGCTTTAACGTCATTAATGAAAGATAAAGAGCTAAGTAGATGTTAAATGCGCTGAATACAAAAGCTCGTTGACTTCAACTTCAAAATCATGTATCGCTCAGACAAATAAAACATCAAAGTCAATGCATTGACTCGTTGAGTCAATTCAGTTTCTAGAAGCTCAGAAGATGAGCGCATTTGCTATCAATGAATCACTATTCTGACTTTGAATCGAATGAAAATTGCTGATTTAAAGAAGAACATCAAGAAATCAATCTATAAACAGATTCTTGAGACTAATGAGATCGACGAGAATTGTACGCTACTTCGTGAAGTCGTATTAAAAGATGAAGCTCAATACGAAGATATTAAATTAAGAAATTGTCGAGTTCAGAACGAAATACTATATCGAGATAATCTTCTATGAGTTCTCTTCAATGAGCATCTTCAAATGAAGTTAATTCAAAAAGTTTACAATCAATCTTTTATTGATCATTTTGAAATTCTCAGAACGATGAAGATCATAAGAAGATACTACTATTGATCTTCAATGCAAAAGACAATAAGTCAATATATTCAAAACTGCTACATTTGTCAGCAATCAAAGACTTCTTGAGATAAATTCAATGAACTACTACATTCTTTACTCATACTTGAACAGCAATGAAAAAACATAGTCATGAACTTCATCATTGACTTATCTTTTTCGAAAGACAAAAACGTCATACTAACAGTGATATGTAGATTGACAAAGAAACAACATTATATTTCTTGCTTCACTGATGACGAGAAAATCACAGCAGAAAAAACAGCTGAGCTAATGCTTCAGTGAATATATCAAATACACAATTTATTCAATTTCATTGTTTCAAATCAAGACTCTCAATTTATCTTCAATCTATGAAAGTTGCTTTGCAAAAGACTAAACATTAATCTTCAACTCTTCACAGTTTATCACTCTCAGATCAATGATCAAAGTGAACAAGTCAATCAGAATGTTGAAAGATATCTTCAATTCTTCTGTTTGTACATACAGAATGACTGAGCTAAGCTACTACTTATGATTGAGTTCATCAACAATACTACTCTGTTCTCAGTCATCTTCTCAATCTTTTTCTTTCTAAACAAAGACTTTCATTCTCATATGAGCTTTGAACTTAATGTCATTGAATATGAAAGTTCTTGTGAATGCTTGCAGATGACTAAAGTCGAGAATATATCTGAACATATGAACAAAACACTGAAGTTTGCTCGCGAGTCGCTAGTCAAAACACAAGAACAAATGATGAAACAAGTCAATAAGCATAGAAAAGAAGTTGATTATGAGATTGAATCAAAGATGTTTCTGAATGAAAGAAACATCGTTACAGCGAGATCTTTCAAGAAGCTAAATGACAAAATGCTCAATTCTTTCATCAATCTAGATCTTGTTGACTCTTCATATAAACTGAAATTATCAGAGTTTATGCATGTTCATGATGTATTTCATTCTGATCTGCTTTGCTCTGTCGTCGACGATTTCTTGTCTGATCAAAAGAATGAATTCTCAGATTCAATAGTGATAAACGACGAAAACGAGTGAGAAATCGATAATATATTGAATTCTCGTTGATATCAAAGACGACTTCAGTATAGAGTCAAATGAAATAACTATGACAATGATCTCAATTGATACAACGCTGATGATGATGAATTTATGAACACTCAGAAGATCATTGATGATTTTCATATTTGATACTTGAACAAATCGCGTTAATCAACAATTCAATCAATCACGATTTAACAGATCTGAGTCTGTGAAATCATGATTGAGCAATCAATCAAGTCGAGCAGAAAATACATTCATGTGAACATGAATCATCGAAGAAAAGAGATAATGTCACAATTTTAATCTTGTCAGACTCAGTCTTTTAGTCTTGTCAGATTTATTCTTGCTTCGTCATCTTGACTAGTTTCTATTGAGTCTAGCGTTGACTGAGAAACACATATATGTAATCAGCTTCTTTTCTGTAACTATCTTTCTTTCTTAGCATTTATCTTCTAGTTAAATGACACTCATATTGACTCACTCTATGCTGATCTTTAACAGAATTGATATGAAAAAGTTCAGAATAAACTAGAGATCAACGTCGATCTCTTTTCTAATGAACGAGTCAAATTGAGCTATGTACATTCTAGATTATTCAATGATGCAGCAGAGATCATTCAAGTCAGACGTGAACATGATTGTATCAATCTTTATAGAATCATCAAAGATTTTTTGAAAGAGCTAGCTCAGTTGTTCAATGATTTGAATAAGAAAGTTAACTTTCGTAGAGAATACTACAACTTGATTCAAGAATTCAAGAAATTCAATGAATTTTATACTCAGTTTCAACGTTTATCTTTCTATTTAAACTATCATGAAAAGCAATTGATCATTGATCTGAAAGATAAAATCAACTCTCGTTTTTAATTCGTTTGAGTAGATCAACTAGTTCAATCTGATTTTCTAAAAGAAATTCATTTCTATCTGATTGTCAGAATCGTGTCTAGATGATACAATCAATAAAGATCAGAGTTGATAGTGCTTGATCTTTAGAAATAGTTATAACTGAATATTAAGAATACAGAAGAAGATTAATACAAAAGCTTTTATTTATGTAATGTTCAGAGACTGCGCTAGATTTGAAAGAAATGTGTTTGTAACATGAAAAGAAAATGATGTAGATGAACAAGATATTGATGAAAGAAAAGAGTGTTGAGAAAGAAAAAGAATGTTGAGAAAGAAAAAGAGTGTTGAGTCATATCTGAGTCAAATCTGAGTCAGATCTAGATCAGATCTCGACTAAATTATTGACTAGTTTTAATCAGTTTTGATATGCTCATAACATTACTCTCTTCTTCGAAAATTCATGTTTGCATGAATGTAGTTTCTTTGCTCACTTTTGTTGATAGTTATTTCGATATTTAGCGCGATTTGCTTGAATATAGCTTATTAAATTCGTTCAAAACTTTCTCTGAGTCATCAAATTTTTCTTTATCAACATAGTATTATTCATCGTCTTTATCTAGATCTTTTCATTTGACTTTGTACTGTATTCGATCTCAATAGCATCTGAAGTTCAATATATCATTTATCTTTCAATGTTCATCGTCTTTGATAGTGATTGATCTGAGTGATTCTGAATGTTGTTCTGATAGAAGATTTTCTGAATACAATCGTAGTAGCTTCAAGCTAAATATTGAATGCAGATGCTTCATGCTGACTGATAAACGAAGATGATAGAAGATATTTATTTTAGCAGTGATTTGATAGAGATCTAGCTGTTTATCTTTCAAATCTTTGCAGAGTCTCGTTGTTTTGACGTTTTTGAAAGATAGTCAAACTCAGTTATCTACTTCATATGTGACATTTCGTCTATGTTTATTGATCTGAACTTCAATGATCAGCTTCGTCTTTTTCAATTGTTGATGATTGAAGCTCAGTAACTCTTTCATTCAAATGACAATATCATCTGCTTTTCTAGCTTCAAGTCGTTCACAAGTTGTTTTGTAATCAGTCATATCTGAATCAAAACTTCTTCAAGAATGAAATTCTTTATTGAAGTAGAAGAGAATCATTGAAATGATCGAGAAGATATTGAAATTGTCGTTAAATTTCATTATAGATATTCATTTGACTCAGTCGTTCTGCATGTAATTGCAATAAATTCTAAGTTCGCATTCAACATTCTGATTGACTCATTTCGATTGATCATTGATTTCAGAATGATAAACTGTGAATAGACTAGCTGTGATTCTCAGTTGCTTGCAAAGACTTTTTCACATAGTTGATATGAATTGAGAGTCTCTGTTTGAAACAATAGAACTGAGTAGATCATGCAGTTGATAGACGTTTCATAACATGATTCAAATCATTTCTTTGACTGAGATGTCATCGTCTTTTCAATGACAGAAAACATAGTGATGTTCTTTGATGAGATGACATATGATTGTGCAAATGATGTTATAGTCTTCTGACAAAGATAGTTCAATGATGAAGTTCATAGCTATATCTTTTCAGCGTTTCTGTGAAATCAAAAAAGAATGATGAAGTTCGTTAATGTTATTCTTAAAGACTTTGCTTCGCTGACAAGCATGACAGTTTCAAATGTATCATTGAATAGTAGCTCGATAATCTGATCAATAGTAGAAACGCTGAACTAAATCAATGATTTGTTTATTGTCAAAATGAGAGATTGA
>JAABUU010000881.1_pt1 | contig 58942 bp, 56 predicted proteins | sample 5559301 | NCBI WGS metagenome assembly JAABUU01 (sample SAMN10711884, study PRJNA513360) | rock metagenome | isolation source: Antarctica rocks | place: Antarctica: Victoria Land, Richard Nunatak white
TGTGTCCGTCGATGTCCACGGCAGCCTGTTTGCGCGGGTCAGGTCCGTGCGCATACAAAGTGATGGCTGTTTGGGCCTGGAGGACGACCACAGTGATGTGGCCACGTTCGTGGACCGCCTCTGCCCGGCTGGCCTGCAGGCTGCAGAGCTGTGCTCTAGGCATGATTGGTGGATCGACAGTGAGGGCCCCGGCCTGCACGAGATCGTGCTCGAAATGATCAGCAGGTGCGGCAACCGCTTTGCTGTTGAGGTGGGCTTGCATCATGAGCTACAGGATGAGGACGAGGACGAGGATGAGGATGGGGATGAGCACTGTCCCCACATCACGCAATCTCGCCTGGCCTGGCGCCGCTGGCCGGCCCCCGGCGCGCCCGGCCTGCAGGCGGCCAGAGCGGCGCACGAGCGCGCCCGCAAATGGGCGGCTGAGGTTGAGCAGTGTATCAGGGCGGCTGAGGTTGAGCAGTGTATTTAGGATGGCGAGTAGAGGAGTAACACAATGTTTGACACCGTGCACGATCTGTTGTCCCGGCAGTGCGTCAGGCCCTGGTTTTTGAAGAGGCCAGGCGCTATGCCCAGGTTGGCAGAGACCATGTACTGGCTTACATATTGTTTTACGTATGCTGCTGTGCCTGCGAGTAGGAGGCAGTGGTAGGGCAAAAGGATGGGTGGAACTGCCGGCGTGTTGTAATGCTGGTTGCTGCTCATCTGCTTTTTGCTTTGCCGCCTGCCTGGTAATAGTGTGGATCAAGACTCCCTCGCGCCCCACCGTCAAAGCCGGCCTGCAACCACAGTACTCGGCGCATGTATGTTTCGAGGAGGTAGAGTGAGGCATCATGCACTCAGACGCTCAGCATGGCACGCTGAGTGTTTTGTAGGAACTGGTTGTGCTTTCGCAACAGCAACCACAGCAACCTCGAAATCTCCCTCCTGTCCAGGCGCGGCCCTGCACATCCACGGTGCTCCTGGCGGCGCATGCGGGCCGCGGCGCGCGGAGCGCACTGCTGCGCATGGGCAGGGACAGCGCCGGGCTGCAAAGAGGGTGGACATGGGATGGCATACAGAGATCATGACAGCATGTCGACGATGTGTGCTTCTCTGATGGGGTGTAGGCTGTATGCGCTGGGCCAAGCGTGTGCGCCAGCTGTGCAAAGTGTGCAGAGGATCGCGCGGCAGTATTCAAGCGCATGCTGCTGTTGCCTGTGTATAAAGGGTCAGGACAGGACATGCTGTGAAGAGTGCGCGTGTTGTCACAAGGTGTAGACCGGCAAGGGGCATTGCACCGCCGAGGCGCCTGTGTGAGCGGTGTGTGTCTGATCTAGCGGTCTCTCAACATGTGGAGCCTAGGCAATGACGGGAGGTTAAGCAGCAGCCAGGGGCTCATGCTTTGTCATCCACCGGCGTCTGTCGGCATCAGCATGTGGGGCAGCGCCTCGACCGGCACCGCGCCGCAGTATTGAGGCTCGGGCGCGGCCTCTTATGCCATGTGCGCTCAAGACGCTGCGCGCCTGGCCTCCGGGCACCCCGCCGGAGACCGAGCAGAGCTGCCTGACCACAGACAGGACGGTCATATTTCAAGACACGCCGAGCGGACATGCAAGGCGACGCCTGGAGGCGCTTGCACCTCCCGCAAATGTTCAACAACTGACATCTGGAAGTGCGATGCAGTCTGCTGCTGCTGTCAAGCTTTTCCCTGGTCTGGCTCGGAATGTTGCTGGGCTGCTGCTCGCTGGGCCTGGCCATCCTGCGCATGCTGCTGATGCTGGTGCTTGTGAGCCCTGCAGGCTCTAATTGGCCTGCTGCTGCCATACTGTCGGCCACCGGGCGCCCGGGCCTTGCTGTGCATGCCATGCCTTATCAGCTAATCTGAATGTGTGTTAGGTCTGGTCCTCGGCGCCTGCGTGCTTGTTTTGGATATGAAGAGCGCTTGGTTGATGAGCTGCCTGGTTGCCATACGGGCGAGCTCTCTCACCAGTGTAGAGTGACTCGCACACCAGTCACATGCTTGCATGCTTGATATGCGCCAGACCAGTTCATATCAAGCATGCAAGCGTGTGACTGGTGTGCGACTCACTCTACACAAACCCAGCAAGTCCACTCAGCCTGCATTGCCTGCCTAATGAGGGACCTTTCCGGTGTTTACCAGCAAAGTGCATTGCGCCATGGTGCGCGCGACAGTGTTCTGCATGCTGCCATGACAAGCCTGCTCAGTTGCAATTCTTGCATGCACTGTGGGCTGCCTCCCTGAGTTGACACGCTGAGTGACTGAGCACGTCTGCGCGAATTCAGGCAAACCCCTGGCCGGCTGCACCAGATGCAGCAGACCACGCTGCGACAGCCGCCGCGGAGCATTAGGGCATAGAACACCTGCTCTGCCCACACAGTCATCACACATGCATCTGAAAGCATTGGTCCCTGCACAGCGCAGGGCCAACTTGGGGTTGCTGTTGCAGGCACGTTGCAGGCACGCGTTGCAAAAGCTCTGTTGCGTGCAGCGCGGCTGCTCCCACCAGCAGTTGACCAACACGCAAGTCATCAGCCCCAGGCGTGAAAGCTTGAAAGGCCGGGAACCTGAAAGGAGAGTGCTTGCTGTGAAGTAGGTAAGAACACAGCATTTCATGGCATAGCACAGAGCGCGCCGCGAACAAGGAAGCTGAGCTGCTGCACGCCTCAGCAGCTGCTGCACGCCTCAGCTCTGTTGAGGCCTTGGCTCTGTTCAAGGAGCAGGAGCGGCGATGCTCTTTGTGTGCACGCATCAAGGCCTCCAGTTGACTTGCATTCATTGAATGAAGTCCAAGGAGTAAGTTGTGCTCTTGGCTCTTGGAGGGTTTAAATCAGGACTTCAAACACACAGTTAAAACCGTATACTCAGTTGTGCCGGAAGTTGGACACATGCCGGTCGCCACGTATTCTAGCATGCGGAGATGAGGTTGAGTTGATCACTGCGTAGCCCCTCTTTCAGGGCTGCGCCCGTCAGCAGCCAAAGTTGGCTGATACACGGTTGTAAATCATTAAGTCTGTGTGTGCTCTGGGTAGCATCATCAGAAGCAGACGACCTGAGACTCTTGTTGTGATAGGCTCATATGCTCATATACGACAAAAGAGCGCTCGCACGAGCGCGCTCTTGATGTGTGCTGCTCACCTCCTACGCTGCTGGTATGCTGGCCGCATGCGCATGGCCCGGGTCTGGATCATTTCTTTCTCGCATAACGCTTGCCTCAACAGAGCATAGCGCCCTCACGTGAGACACGGCTGGTCTGACCTGCCTGGTTAACCCCTACCTCGATGCTTCCTGCTCTCCACACTGTGCACAATACACTATCCACTGACACGGACAGCCAACAGACAGACACTGTTCAGCACAGCACGGAGTTCCGCAAAATGTTCAGCAAGCTTTGTTCAGCGCTTTGTGCAACAATGCACAGGGTTTCCCAGCATGCTGCTCTCGCCACACTACAGTGCAGCGCGCCGCTGCAGCGCGCTCACGCCCCGCCGCCGCTGGCCGCCAGGTTGTGCACCAGGTCGAACGCGCCCGTGCCGACCTGCACCAGGCTCGGCATCAGCTCATGCACATCCTTGAATACAACCTAGGCCGCCCTCCCGTGTCTTGCAAGCGGTACTCTCTGAGATGCTCTCCACGTCCTTAAGATCTCTCTATGCACACTGCGCATGCAACGCACCTGGCAGGTAGCGCCTGAGGAACGTGCCGAAGATGGAAATGAACAAAATGACAATCAACTATACTGCAAACCCTGCCGAGGCCGGCAGTCCGCAGGCCAAAAAGCCTCCCGGGCCCAGGCCAGCGCTGGGCCGCGCGCCTCCACGACGCGGCCGAGCACGATGCGCGAGGCCGGGGACGCCAGGTCGTCGCTCGCGCCGTGCAGCGTGGCGTCGGTCAGGAAGGCGGCCGCCGTCTCGAAGCTGATCTTTAGGAACGGCGAGCGGCTGCAGTCAATGCCCAGCCGGCTGCACGCGCGGTAGCCGCCCTGCGCGGGCGGGCGGCCGCCGCTGCTCAGCGCCGTTGTTGCGCACGGCTGCGCCGAAGCCAGTTCCCAAGGGTATCAGCGTTCTGGCATGCGCTGCCGAGCCAGCGGCGTGCGCGCTGGCGCGCTGGTCGGCGCATCCCGCGTTCGGCGGGGCTGCGCATCGACGGGCGAGCCAGGCAGGGGGCCGTCGTGCAGCTCGACAGCCTCAGCGTCGACGGTGGCAGGCATGCAAGCGCTGGCTCTCACGTCAGCAACACTGCTGGTGGGGTGCTTGCGCGGGATGCAGTTCCAGGCAGAGCCCAAACCAAGCGAGGCTTGCGGGGGGCGCTCCGCCAGCGTCCGAGCGGGCGCATGCTCCGCTTCATGGAGACTGATTCGCCTGAGACCGCTGCCTGTGATGCCTGGTACCTGAAGACCAGGGTTCCAGGGGATACCCTACCATATACCCTATGCAAAGCGCGCCTGGTGCATCATGTAGTCCGCGATGAGGCCCAGGTGGCGCGGGTCGACCGCGATGCCGTACGCGCCAAACACGGCGCGCACCTCGCGCACCAGCGTCGCGCGCGCGGCCTCCACGCCCAGCACGCGCCAGACCGCCATCACGTCGTTGCTCGTGACCTGGAGCGCGCGTCGCGCCGGCGCAGGTCACGGCCATACGCCTGTAAGCATGGCTCAAAAAGCTGCGCAGCACCATGATCAGGCGTGAGCAAAGGAGCCGGGTGTTAGCTGACGAAACAGGTGGGCCTCTGAGCGGCCTGGAAACATGGGGGGCAAAGCCCCACGGAACAGGCATCATCCAAAGCTGGAGCGCTTGGCCGCGTCTGCGACACGGACTGCGCCAGGCCGCCTGCCTTGAAGTTTCAAGGCAATGACCTATGCTAACAAAAAGAAAAGGTCACGTCCAGGACACCCCACGCATTGAATGAAAAGCCCACACTCGCGCCAGCCAGCCCGGCGGGCACGCGGACGCACGCTGGCCGCGTCCACGACGTCGGCCGCCTCCCAGGCGGCCGCGAAGTGGATGCCGTCCGTCTGCACCGCCAGCGCGGCGCCCGCCTCGCCCGGCGCCTTCTCCACCACGTAGCAGCGCTCGATGCCTGCGCGCCCGGCGCCGGCGGCGGTCAGAAATGACCAAATGGGGTAATTCAGGGTATCCTACCCTACGTAAGCCTCCAGGCGCGCCGCTCCGTCAGACAGCCCCACACATGCACTGTCCAATGCCAGCCAGTGCAGTCAACCATGCACACAAATGGGGACACACACTGCTGCATGGCGTGCAGGGTCACTGCCAGCCTGCGCAGTGACAACCTGCCCCCAAAAGCATTGAACGCTGTCTGCGCCAGCGCCGCTCGCGAGCCATGCTGCCACACTGGGTTTGTGGCTGCCACGGCCCCGCCGGCGCCGCCCTCCCGGGTTGGGCGCACCCGGCGTGGCGCGCAGCAGCGCGTCGGCGGCCGCGCGCTCGGCCAGCTCCAGCATCAGCACGCGCGGCGCGTCCAGGCCCACCTCCAGCGACTGCGCCGCGCGCAGCCGCCTCTGCCCCTCTCCTGTCTGACCTACCTGCCTCCTATCTGACCGACCTGCTTGACTTGACTTGACGCTTGCGCGCATGGCAGGCAACCCCGCTTGCATGATAGCATGATTCCGGTGGGCCTCAGTACATGAGCGCTCATGCGACAGCCAGGCGCGTCTGCGCGCTCGCCTGGGGGGGCGGGGGCGCGCCAGCTCGACGGTGTACTCGGCCTCATGCACGCTCGTGATCGCATCAGCGCCCGCCTTTGCCCCCGCCCCCCGGCGCCCCTTCTTTTTGCCGCCGGCATCGCCGCCGCCGCCCGGCCCCGGGCCCGCCGCGGGGGCTCCCCTGTCCGCGCCGCCGGGTGCGGGGGCGGGCGCGCGGCCCGCGCTGCCGGGCGTGCCCGCCTCGTCCGGCCGGCTCGCGCCGGCGGCGCCAGGGTCGCCGTCCTCGTCGCCGGCGGCGGCGTCCGCGGCGGGGCGCGCCTCGGCCGCCGCGTCCTCGTCCTCCTGCCGCCCGGCTCGTCAGTAAGCAGCAACCTCCTTTTCTTGTTGCGCTGCGGGCCTCGGCGCATGCGGCTGTGAGCGTGCACCCAAATCCGCCCATCTGCTGGCAGCACAGGTGTCTCATCACATGCAGGGCAAACAAAACAGACCCAGGCGGTTCACCCCAGGCAGGTGGTGACATCCTGTGCAGATTGTGACACCCCAGGCAGGTGGTGCACCGAGCACAGTCTGAAACCATGCTGAGTCTGCCCCGATAGCGGCGAGGCCGGTTCAGGAGAGCGATAAGGGCCCGCACGTCTCAGGTTTAGCACCGCGCTGCGGTGCAGCGCAGCGCGCATCCAGGCCGTCCCGGCTCGCGCCAGGCCACCGAGCGCGGCGCGCTACACTCATGCCCAGCGCAACGCGCGCATGCACACGCTGGCGGTGTTCCTGACAGGCCCAGGCGGCACAAGAACCAAAAGCCCGCCGGCGCGCCTCGGGGTCGGCGTCGCGGCGGCGCAGCGCGGCGCGCGCGGCGGCCGCGGCGGCGCGGTCCTCGCGGTCGCCGGCCTCGTACGACTTCATCTCGCCGCGCCCGCCCGCCCACGCCAGCTTGCCCTCCCGGAAGTCCGGATCCGCCTCCGCGTTCTCGTCCTCGTCGTCCTGCGCGCGCCGCGCGGACGCTGTGAGCGCGCGCCGCGTGGACGCTGCGAGCGCGCGCCATCGCCCTGCCGGCGCGGGCGCGCCTGCGTGCATGCCTGCACGCCCTGAGGCCCGCGACCGCCTCCGCGCGCTCGGCCTCGTCCTGCCGCTCTGAGGGGCCCCGCAGACGAGGACGCAGGCGCCACCACAAGTCATAGACTGCCAAACGTTCCGGCCACAGGCGCTCACCGGCGCCAAGGCACGGCATGCCAGGCGCTCGAGGGGTCCGCCCACCTTGTCATTGCGCTCCTTGGCGGGCGCGGCGCCGTCGCCGCCGTCGGCGCTGCCACCGCCGCCGCCGCCGCGCGCCGCGCGCTCCTCCGGGTCCAGGCCGGCGGCGGCGACGCTGCTGACGGCGGACGCGGCGCCCGCGGCGCGCAGCGCGCGCTGCACCGCGCGCGTGAGCTGCGGCCGGAAGACGTCGTCTACGCAGCGCGCCACCTGCGCGCGCGGGAGGGTCAGGGTAAAGCAACACGCGTTATCGTGTGGAGCCAACTAGCAAGCGGCAGGGGCGCCGAGCAGACCAGAAGGCCGGGCGCGCGCCTCGCCAAAGGTCAGCCCGGCCTCGGGCGGGTACGCGTGCGGCGGCGCGAAGCGCAGGCGCACGGTGAACGCGCGCGCGCGGCCGAACTCCTGACCGGGGCTCTCCGCCGCCGGCCGCTCCTCGACCTCCAGGCCCTCCAGCACCTACATAGGGTAGGGTGCACGCAGTCACGGCGTAGCCCTGCGTGCCACTGCAGCACCCCTCCATCGCCCCTGCACCCCAGCATGCAAGACCAGAGCCTGCTCGCACAGTGGAAGCAAGGCTGGTCACTCTCACTGTTGGCGGAGCGGTCAGCGCGCGCAGGCCGGGCCCCCTGCGAGGCCCTGCCCAGCCGGGAGGCGGCGCGTGCCTCGGCCAGGCGCAGGCGCGTGTGAGCCAGGGCCGAGCGGCGCTGTGCTCGGCTGCCTGCCAGGCGGGCAGCGCACACTGGCAGACCGCTTGCAGGCGCCTTGGTGTGAGCCCCTGTGAGCCCCCTTTTGGCCAAGGTAATGTACGTAAGGCCAAGGTAATGTACGTAAAAATTAGTCAGGAGGCGGCGCGCGCCTCGGCCAGGCGCAGGCGGCGCAGGCGGCCGGCGAGCGCCTCTGCGTCCGCGCGCGCGGCGCCTGGCCGCAGCGGCAGCGTCATGACCGGCGTCTTGATGCTGCGCGCGGCCGTCATGAGCAGTTCGCGCATGCGCGGGATGCCCAGCGTCACGTTGGCCTCGCCGCGGCCTGCGCCGGCGCGGCGCGTCTTGCGCCGCACACGCCCGCATCCCGCGCTCGTAACACTGCCTCGACTTGAAGCATCGTCCCACACACTTTGCGTGTCGCTTGCACGTGGCAGCACAGGCCGGTGGGCAGGCCAGGCGTCTGCGACGTCTCCAACACCGGCCTCCCTGGTTCACCCGTCATTCGACTGCTGCTGACGCCCAGACACGCGGGAGACACGGGGGCGCGCATCAGCTGCGTCGAGCGCAGCGCACGGCTCTGCCTGCACAGTCTGCGCCCCGGGGCTCCGGGGCTTCCGGCAGCCGGCCGTGCCCCGCACACCATGCGCATGCGCATGCGGGGACCTGCGCGAGCATGCGGGCGAGCCAGGCGACGGCCGCACCTCGGCAGCCTGCACCCCTGGCCTGGGCCACCCAGCTCCCGCACGCGCGGGCCGGCGCCAGTCGTGTGGGACACGCCCGAGCCCGTGAGCAAGGCCGATGCCGGCCACACCGCAGCAGCCTGCGCTGCCAGCTGAGCCGCCCGCAGCGCGCAGAGACGCGCCGGGGCCGGCGCCGGCCGTGTTGGAGACGCGCGAGCATGCAGGCGAGCCCGACGCCGGCCACACCGCAGCAGCCCGCGCCGGCCTGAGCCGCTGGCGGGGCGCGCAGAGCAGGCGCTAACCCTAATCCTCCTTAACCCTACCCTAGCCAGGGCCCGCACCGGCCATGTGGAACGTGTTGAGCGTCATCTGCGTGGACGGCTCGCCCACGCTCTGCGCGGCCAGCACGCCCACGGCCTCGCCCGGCGCCGCCAGCGCGCGCAGGAACTTGAGCTCCGCAAGCCGCGCAAAGCCCTCTGGCGCGCGCGGGTCCGGCGCCCGCTCGTCGCTGTCACGCCGCTGCACGCCGGCGGTCCCGCTCAGTTGCACGTGCTGCAGAGAACACACTAACTAGACAGCAGATGCGCCGCGCCCGGGCCCACCAAGGCCTGAATGGGGCAAAACGTTGTCTGCATGTTCACTACAAGCAGAGACCCTTGAAATCTTGGCACAGCTGGGCGTGCGAGGTGCCGGGGCGACGGCGGCGCGGCACTGCTGCGGCGGCACACCCGCTTGCCGCGCGCGGACAGGACCCCGTCCGGGTTGTCGCGCACGAAGGTCGCCAGCGCGTCGCCGAACGCCTCCGAGATGACGCCCAGCGCCGTGGGCGGCAGCAGCGCGCCCAGCGGGGGCTCCGCCGCGGCCGCGGCCGCCTCCCCGCGCGCTAGCCGCTTCTGGCGGCGCCTGCGGCGCGCCGCGCGCCTGTGGCCGCCGCGGGCCCTGCTTTCCGTGGGTCCCGCGCCAGCGGGCAACGAGCCGGCGCCTTAAAAAAGACCGAGAGACGCACCACGAGGACAGGCCACCCGCGCTGCATTATAAACTTTGACATACATTGTTAAGAAGTCGTGGCGCATGCGCGTGCGCACCGGCTCAGCTTGGCGGCGCGCGCCTCGGTGGCCTCCAGGCCGGCGGTGCGGGAGGCCGCCAGCGCCGCCGGCAGGTCCAGGCGCTGCGCGAAGCGGCCCGCGTTGGCCGCCAGGAAGCCGAAGCGCGTCAGGAACGGCGTGGCCAGCACGTCCACGCCGTCCTCGCCGTACGCAAACTGCACGACGGACCTGCCGCCGCACGGCGGGAGCCCCGGGGGGTCACCGTGGGGCCCGCTGATTTCGAGCATTAGGGTTTGGAATGGTTAAGCATGCACCAGTGCGTCAGGCTCATGCCCTGCCGCGGCCCTTGACACCTGCACCCTGCACGCGCCCGTCGCGGCTGGCTCGACTATCAAAGCAGTGTAGTCGCTTTCTTCGGCAAAAGTATAACTTTAATTCAGCACCATGTCAGGCAGACCGCACTGGCTCAGGCAGGAGCGCAAGGCGCCCCGGGGCGCCAGGGCCCGCACGCGTCGGTGTCGTCGCGCACGGTGCCGTCGTAGTGGCAGCGCAGCGGCTCCAGGTTCTTGACCAGGCAGCGCTGCAGGTAGCCGCTGCGGCTGGTCTTCACCGTGGTGTCCACCAGACCCTCGCGACCGGCCATGCAGTGGAAGTAGTACTCCTGCGGCCGCGCAGGAGAAGGGTTAGGTTTAGGATTGTACAAAAAGTCCCCATCCACCAGGCCCTCGCGCCCGGCCATATGCCATGGAAGTAGTACTCTTGCGCGAACGCGCGGCCGCGCCCGGCTCAGTACCAGGCAAACAGAGCGCGTGCTTGGTTTGGGACGTTGCTCATAAGCGCATCCTGCGATTTGCACATCAACAGAGCAGATCGGAGACAGAGTGAAACCCCTAACTCTGCGTGGCGGGCGCGCCTGGGGCCGCAGGCCGGTCAGGAAGCGGTCGGCGATGAAGCCGCCCGAGCGCGCGCCCGGGTCGAACGGCGTGAAGCACGGCAGCGTGCGCCCGGACGCCATTCGCGGCACGCGGCGGCCCTCCAGCTCCTGCGCTCGCCGGCACGCAGAGGTAGGGTCAGGGTTCCGACCCTCTGCGACACCGTGCACCGCGTTGCCGCACCGTTGTAGCCTGGCGCCAGATGTCCTTGTTACACTTTTATATTAGCAACCTGCAGACAAGCATATTGTCTGCATACAGGGGGCTGGCGCAGCCGAGCAAGAGCCATGTGCAGAATGCACTGCTCTCCTTCAGCAGCGGTTAGACAGGAGGACCAAAAGGCACAGGCATTGGGAGCGCGCAGGCAGCACAGCGGTGGCCGACGACAGCACAGCCTGGTCATGCCCTTGTAAAGCCCCGTTTGAGAATGTCAAGCTGCGGGGTCGCAGCGCGCGCCTGCTGGCCCAGCAGCGCGAATATCTGGGGCTCTGTTAGGCGGCGGGGTCGCAGCGCGCGCCTGCTGGCCCAGCAGCGCGGAGATCTGGCTGAAGTTGACGCCGGAGCCCTTGGCGCCGGTGACCGTCATCAGCGACAGGCCGTTGAGCGGGAAGGGCTTGGCCTGCCCGCGCGGCAGGCACGCCTTGACCACGTCCGAGCCCAGCGGGTGCAGCGCCGCGGTCACCGCCGCGTCGTGCGCCGGGCCTGCGGGCGCGCGCGATGAGCCATGGGTTCTTTAATCTGAGTTAGGGCATGCAGCAAGCAGTGCAAGTGTGATTGAACGGCCGTGGTCGTGAAGAGGACACGCATGCAGATATAGCACCGACGCAGTGTTGAAGTGACGCATTAGTTCCTGTTGCGTCCTGCGCCCCAGCGCGCATCCCGCCCGGGGTGGCCAACGCAACCCGGCACCCCGCAGCGGCACCGCCCCGTGTCGCCGCGGCTCGCGCGCGCCGCAATCAGCAGCGCCCAGCCGCCTCGGTTTGCGCTAGTGCGTATCCCCCGGGTGCCCCGGGCTCGCAGCGCGCGCGCACCTGCATCCGCGCCGGAGCGGTACCGCGCCGCCAGCGCCTCCTGCACCAGCGCCTGCGCCTCCCGGGCCTTGGCGGCCTGCGCCCATGCACAGCGCTCTCATCACATCCTGCCATGCAGGGCCGCCTGCGCCTCCTGCACCGGCGCCTCACCCTTCCGGCCCTTGCCGCCTGCGCTCATGCACAGCGCTATCACCACCGCATCACAGAAAGGGCCGCCGCGCAAGGGCTGCCTCTGCAGCCCATGCAGCGCAAGCGCGTGCCTTTGCTTCGCGCTTGCCGCGGTGAACAACCGTGCAGCCAGGCACTACGCCTCTGCGTCTTTGGTTCGTGCAACAGTGCCCTACCTGTGGTGCCAGGTAGGCTTCACACGCATGAATAGACAGCTTTCCCACGGCAGCCCCTTGCACTTGAGGTGTTGAGCTGATCAACGCGCCCAGTACCGACAAGGAAGAGCATTATCAAACAACGGCTGCCGGCTGCGTGCCTGCCTGTGTACCGAGGGCTGCCCTCTCTGCTCATTGCACGGCTGGTCACGCTGCCTGCTCTGTATCAGATGCCTCATAACCTACGACCAGATTTCTGCACACTGGAAAGAGCCCAATCGCACCTCCACTTCGCCCTCCGCGTACCCGGCCGGCAGCTCGACGCCGGCATAGCGCGCGCTGGCGGCCACTGCGGCGCCCTCCGCGCGCGCCAGCAGCGCGCCGCGCGCCGCCTCCGCGTCGCGCACCAGCAGCAGGTCGTCGTAGCCGCACGTGAAGCCCCGCACCTGCTGAGTGCTGCTGCCAGTCACACATGCACAGCCTTCCCTGTCGATTCCTTGCACAGGCGTCTGTAGCAAGCACCAAACGGGCTGATCCAACCTTTGCTCTGCATGCTGTACCTGCCATTGTTGCCATGCTGCACACGCTGCCTAGTGAACAGAACTAAACACTTTGAAAGCTTTTTCTTATCATTCTTCCAGCACTTGCGGCGTGCCAACAATGCAGCCATGCAATACATGAACGCAGTAGTCAAATCTCCTTGGCAGGATTCTGATGCAGACTCTTGGGGAGGCCAGCGCGGTGTTGGTGACGGCGGCACAAGCAGGCAGCCACGCCTCGTGCCGCAGACCGCGCGCATATCTGAGGCGCGGGCCGCGCCTGCAGGTAGTGCGTGAACAGGCGGCTGAACACGCTGATCAGGCGGCCCGCAATCGCGTTGCCGTACAGCTCCTGCGGGGCGCACAGGCACGCTCATCCTCATATCAACGTTCCGCTAATACACACGCCGCAGCTGCACTGAGCGTAGCTTGGCGATGATGCGCACTGGCAGATGCCCAAGCATGGATGACTCTCTCGGTTGCCAGAACAGCCGACCCTTGCGCGAACTATGTGCGAGACCCCAGAGAAACTGCTGCTGAACAGAGCCGCCTGAAATCTTTATCCCATGTATTTTCCAGAACAATTGCGTGCAAGGGGCTCGCTCCTGCCCATGATGGCGGAAAACAACATTACAGCGAGTGCGTGCCGCCCAGCATTTGAGTGGGAAGGATTGCTACTGTGTAGGCCCTTCCGCAAAAAACACACATAAGCGCGTTGGTGCCTGCAGGCTCGCGCAAGCACTTCGGACCATGACACGCTGCTGCGCCCGCCCTGCCCGGGAGCGCGCGCGGCCCGGGCCGCGCCTGCACGGCGTGCACGAGGCCAAACTTGGCGTACACGGCCTTGTCGGCCACGCCGGTCAGCAGCTCGCCTGACAGCACGGTCAGTTCGCCGTCAGCCGACTTGGGGAAGGCGACCGGCTCGGCGCGCCCGCGCCAGCGCAGCTCCGCGGCGCCGCCGGCGCTCCAGTAGTCGGCCGGCGTCTTGGTCGGCGCGTTGAGCGCAAGCGGCGGCATGCCGCGCGTCAGGAAGGCCAGCACTGCCGTGATCACCTGAGCGCGCGCGTCACCCCTCGCTTAGGGACTGTTCAAAAGGCGAGGCAGACGCGCGCCGCGCCAGCGCAATTCCACGGCTCTGCTTCAGAAGCGCGTCCATGACGCCGCTGCGAGAAGGTAACGCAAGTGGCACCGTGGCAGGCGCTGTCAGTGTCGGCGGCTCCGCATGCACTCCGAGAGAGTGCTCTGGCAGTACACGTCCGCCTTTCCAGAGCGTAGCAGCGTGAAGTCGAATAGTGTGGGCGCCTGCCGGCGAGGAGCACGCGCGCCTGCTTGCCGGTCCAGAGCAGGCGCGGCTTGCGCATGGCCGGCGGCGGCAGGCCCAGGTTGCGCTCGTCCACCAGGCCCGGGCGCGTGGGCGAGCAGCACGCGTACAGCAGCTGCGTCGCCTCCGGCCGCGTCAGGAAGGTGCCGCGCGCGGTCAGCAGCGTGCCCGCAACCACGTGGTCCTGCGCGCGCCGCAGGGCATATGCTTAGGTATAAGCTTCGGGTACAGGCATAGAGCCGCGCGCTGCGGCAGCCCGCATGTGCGCCCGCGTCCCGCAGGTGCTGTACACCCCGGAAAGAAGGGAAGCAGTGCATGTGTCCATGCACGACTCGCAGGTGCTGAGCGGCCCGCATGTCAAGAGCACTTGTCGAGCCGCGGCGAGAGAGCTGGTCCTTGCCAGCACGCACGCTGCGCTCATCAGCCTGTGAGTTGCCGCACTGACACTGGCATGGATGGCAGAACACTGCGGCCCGCGGCACTGCGAAGGCCCAGCGCCACCTGAAGCACCCTGCGGAACGGGCTTGCCGAAACCCTGCATGCAGCCGTCCAGCCCCAACTGTATCAGCCCGCGCACAGGCTCACCAGAACCCGGCACAGAGCCGCCCAGCCCCACCGAGACTAGCCCGCGCACGGGCTCGCCGAAACCCTGCACGAAGCTGCCCAGCCCGACCTGGATCAGCCCACGCACGGGCTCGCCAAAAACCCTGCACAGAGCTGCGCAGCCCCACGGACGAGCTCGCCCAAACCCTGTATGAAGCGGCGCAGCCCCACCTGAATCAGACCGCGGATGGGCTTGCCGTCGGTGGGCACGATGTACTGCTCGTCCGCGTGCACGATGCCGTAGCCCTCCGCGCGGCCCAGGTGGTCCTGCCGCACCGGGTCAGGGTTTCACCCGGGCGGCAGGCTTGGCGCGTCATGCGGCAGGTTTGGCGCACCATGCGGCAGGCCGCACGCACGCAGCGCCTGACGCTGACTGTATCGGGCACATAAAGTAAGTCGAGGGCATGCCTCACTGGCGGCCCGGAACCCCACTCAAACAAGGCCCGCCCCGCGCCTCATCATTTTGCTGACCAAACCACAGGACGGCATGGATGATGACGACCCGCATGGGCTGGTACCGAGCTTGGGGCGACGCCTCAGGCATGGCCATACCCTGACCCTAGCCGCGCCGGGGCCGGCGGGGACAGCGCGCCTGCGGCAGGTGGAGGTTGATCTCGTCGCCGTCAAAGTCCGCGTTGAATGTCGCGCAGTTGGCGTAGTGCATGCGGATCGTGCGCTCGCCCTGCGCGCACGCACGATCAGGTAAGGAGCACGGAGGTGCTATACCTTAACCCTATCATACCCTGCTAAACCCTCTCTACCCCAGCGGGTCCCGCCGCCCTTGCTGGCAAGGCACAGGGAGACCGGTAGCACTGTGTGCAGTGCACATGTGGCTTCCCCGGTGCTGCCCAGAGCTTAGATGTGGCCGAAGCTCGCCCTGCGCGCGCGCGGGCGCGGCGGGCCCCGCCGCCTCTGCCGGCAAGGCAGAAGATGGGGCAGGTACTACCTAGTGCCACACTTTGTGTGGCTCGCCCGGTGACGCCTATCCATTTTCCGCCCTGCCGGCGACAACACCGCTGCTCCTGCACATGTGCAGGGCGAGCTTCGGGCCGCCCAGAGCTAGGAGCTGCTTCTCAGGGGAGGGCGCGCCTTGAGCACGCGCGCGCGGTGCGCCATGAGCCCGGGCTTGTGCAGCGTGGGCTGCCGGTTGGTGAGCAGCAGGTCGCCGTCGCGGAGGTGGCGGTACACGATCTTGCCGCGCCCGCCGCCGCCGACGCCGCCGCCGGCGCGCCGCCGGCCCGCGCCCGCGTCGCCGGGCGCGCCGCGGCCCGCGCCCGCGCGCGCCGCCAGCTGCTTCGCCACCGCCTCGCGCTTCTGCGGGGCGCGCCGGCCCGGCGCTGACTGACGCGTGCTGCATATCTTCGTGCGTGACTGGCGGACACGTGCTGCGCGCATCCGCCTGAGATACGTGCGCGCGTGGCCACGCGCCTTTCCCGGCCTCGAGTGCGCGCTGCCAAGGGGCATCCTGTTCTCCAAAGCATCACCCACCTCACCAGCAACACGATGCGCAGCGCACACGAGCCCCGGCTCACGCTCGCACCCTCCAGAAAGCCCCAGCATTGCTCCAGCCTGCGGCACAAGGCCTGCCAGCCTTGCTGCTGCTACCCCAGTCAGGGCTAGCACTTCCGCCTTAGAATCATGGGATAGGGTAGGTCCCTGTGCCCAGCGCGCGCGCGCCTCCAGCGACAGCCGGGACAGGTTGACGACGGCGCCCTTCTCGTCCTCCACGGCCACCGCGCCCGGGTGCTCGTGCGCGCCGCGCAGCACCATCGCGCGCAGCTCCTGCGCGCCGGCCGCCCTGGGCGGCTGCTCTCGCAGGTGTGCGCGGCGGCAGGGCGGGCGCTTGACATCACACAGCAAAAGGGTGCAGCGGCTGTGCGCACGCAAGGGCGTGTGTGCCGCGCGGAGCGCAGGCGGCGCCTGTGTGACAGCACGCGTCCGGGTACGTTGGCGCGCAACCAGGAAGGGACACACATGCAAAACCCCAACAGACAGCAGCCACACGCGCGCCGCGTCACGTTGGAGCGCAGCGCTGCCGAGCGCAGGCTCTACGCCCTAACCCTGGACCCTATCCTGTCGGCGCGCGCGCGGGCCGGCGCCGGCGCGCCTCCACGTTCCAGGGCGTGACGCGCTCCGGGAACGACAGCCGCGCCGCAAAGTAGGGCGGCACGCCGATCTCGCCCGCGCCCAGGAAGGGGTCGGGCGAGATGACCGAGCGCGCGGCAAAGTTGACGCGCTTGCCCATCATGTTCTTGCGGAACAGGCCCTCCTTCTTCTCCAGCATCTGCCGGATGCCCTGCGCGCCCGGGGCGGGGGCCGCGTCAGGCCGGCCCGCGGTCGGCACCGTGGGTCAGCATGCTCGCCAGTCACGCTGCTGTGGAACAAAAAAAACTTTTCCTCCAGCGCCCGCGCTTCCGGGCAGAGGCGAAGCGCTCCTCTCGGCGCGCGCGCGCCTGCACGCCGGCCTCCGGCGCGGTCGAGGAGTCCAGCAGCGCGTTCACAGCCGCCTGCAGCTCCAGCCATAGCCGGAGGCTGCGTCCCAGGTCCACCTGTGTGGCGGAGTAGCGGGACAGTCAGCACCAGTGGGTGTTTCAGGCGAGTCAGTGCCAACGCTCACATCCGCCATATCACTTGCATGTCGTCTCTACCAGCCTGCAGTGTGGCAGCCCCCTCATGCCAGGCCCACAGCGGCCCTGCACAGAGCTTGCGCACAGGCGGCACGCAGCGGCACCACAATCAAGCCCACCCTACAATATCTAATCTTACCCTACACTACCCTTCACACCAGGCCCACAGCGGCGATGCACAGAGCTTGCGCTCAGGCGTCACCATGAGACAGGCACCTCGGGCGATCCCCTGAGAAAAGGCGGGTCGCTGGCTGGCACCTGGCGCAGCAGCTCGCGGTTGGCGGCCAGCGCGCTGTCGGCGGGCGCGGCGTCGGCGGCCGCGCCGGCCTCCGTGTGCGCCGCGTTGAGGCTCACGATGTCCAGGTTCAGGCCAATGATCTGCGCATCGGCGCGCCGGCCATTAGGCGGGCATGCAGGCGAGCGGCGCGCCCTCGGGTGCCGCTCCAACGCAACCATTGAGCCCGAGCAATGACCGGTGGCGGGCAGGCCCGCGCCAGACAGCCTGCCAGCAGCATGAATGCGCTTCATCCCTGCATGTGGAAACTTTACACGCGCCACCACAAGGCGCAGTGACTGACGGTAATATCACATGGCTCATGTACAAATACAGGTGGGCCATGTCTTTTCTGGCCCTTGGGAGATCAGGCTGTGCGAGACATGCAGGCCCTCACAAACCCTCGGGCGCGCCTTCTGCAGCTGCGTGTTGTACGGGTGCTCGTACACGACGTCGCCCAGGCGGCTGGGCGGCCGCACGCGGTTGGGCGGCACCGGCAGCACCGTCAGGAAGAACATGTGGAACGCGTGCGCAAACTGGGCGCCGCCCGGCGCGCCGCGCCCGGGCCGCCCGCCGAGCGGCACGGCCGGGCTGGGCTCGCCGGCGCGGTACACGCGCGCGAGCACGCCCGCGTTGGCGGCCCACATGCGGCGCATGACCTCGCGCACCTCCGACACGGTCATGAAGCGCGGCCTGCGCGCGCGCGGCGGGGCGCGGGGCTGCAGGGCGCTTGCAATGCGCGGGATGCGGACGGGGGCTTGACCCGCCGCTAGAGGGATTGGTAAGTGCGGCGCCCGTCTCCCATCAACAGACTGGTCACAGTGTACGCACGATGAGGACACTGCATGCTTAGGTCGCAGAGAAAGGCGGGGGCTGCCTGCCCGCGAGCGAGCAGACCGCACAGGTCGTGCCGCCTTTTGTTTGCGAGCATTTCGAGTGCCAGCTCTGGCTCTCTGCCTGTGCCGGGGCCTCTTCGCCGGTGGCTACGGCCTGCGGCGCGTGCCCGGCGTCCATGGCGGGCCTGCACGGGCCCGGCCCACCATGGACGCCGAGGGCGTCGCCGCAGCTCGTAGCCATCAGCGAGGAGGTCCCAGCAAAGGCGGACGCAGAACTGGCATTGGAAACGCATGCAGACAAAAGGCGGCGCGACCAGCGCGGTCTGCTCGCTCGCCGGCAGACAGCGCCCGCCTTTCTCCGTGACATCGTGACAATGTAATGAAAACAGGCGCACAGTATCCTTGTCGTGCGTGCACTCCAGCTTGTCACTCCGCTCTTTGCGCGCTGTCGTGCGAGAGCGCGCGCGCGCACTCACAACTTGTGTCCTGACAGCCTTGAAAGCCGCCACAACCCCACAGCAATGCGCATGGGCAGGCGACGCGTGCACAGCCGGCCCCAGGAACGCAGCAGGCTCGAACGCTGCAGTCCACGCCGGGTGGCCGCGAGGCCGTGCCTGCCCCTGGCGCCGCACCTGCCGTCCGGCGCGCCGTCGGCCTCGGCGCCGCCGGCCAGGCCGGCCTGGCGCGCCACAACGGACTCAGCCCCACCCTCGTCCTCCTCCTCTTCCTCTCCCTCCTCCTCGTCCTCCTCCTTTCCGCTGGCGGCGCCGGCCTCGCCGGCCCCGCCTCGCTTGCCCCGGGCGCCCCGGGCGCCGTCGGCCGCGGGCGCGCGCCCGCGGCGCCGCTGCCGCGCCGCGGCCGCCTCGCGCGCCAGCTGCTCCGCCAGCTCGCCCTCCAGCGCCTCGATCTGGGCAAGCGCGCGGGGCGTCAGAGCCCCTACCCTACTCGAATGCCTACCATAAAATAACCCTACGGCCGCCCCAGCCCGCCAGCTGCTCTGCCAGCTCGCCCCCCAGCGCCTCAACCTGGGCGACCGCGCGGGGCGCCAGAGACCGCCGTCCCTAAGCTGCGAGGCGGTGCGTCACAGCGCCCCGAGCTCATGTCAGCGGCCTGCTCTCCGGGTCCTGGCTTGCCTGCTCCAGGCTGGCCGGGCAGCGCCGCCGCGCTGGTGCGGCGGCCCTGCGCGCCAGCTGACCAGCATCTCGCCCTCGTCTGCCACACGGGTCCCAAGCATGTGCCGCGTGGCCCTCCACGTGAGAGGGCGGCGCCTCCCTGACTGCAGGGGGTCATGGGCGCCCTCGCGTCTTCCGCAGCAACCGCGCAGCCAGCCCAGTGCGCATGCCAGGAGACGCGGTGAGTGCATACCCATGCTCTGTTGCTCCGGTTCGTAACTGGGCAGTCAGCGGGTCGTGACCAGCTATTAGCGCCGGAGCGCTCGCTGTGGCAACCGATAGATCACCCCGCAGGCTGGAAAGCCCCTCGCGCGGTGTTTGATGATGCTGCCTCTCGGTGACGCGCACGCGCGCACGTGTGCGGCGCGGCGTGAGCACATGCCAGAAAGACTTGTTTCGGAGATTGAACAAAAAAACTTGCCTTGTCTAATGAAAGCGTGGACAAGAGACCTATGCGTAGCTCCCGTTCAGAGCTACAGCACAGCGCCCGCAGGCGCAGCGCGCCGAGGAGGGCGCGCGCGCGCCTCCGACGTGGCCGGCACGGTGAGCGCGCTCGTCAGGCGCACGCCCAGCCGGGCGTTCTCCGCCGCGGACTTGCTGCTCAGCGGCTGCTGGAAGATCTTGCTGAAGCCCTCCCTGCGCGGGGGCGGCGGCGCATGAGCGCTCGCAACCCGGAGGCACGGGTGGTGGCGCAGGGCGTGCCCTCAGCGGCAACTCCCAGGCTGCTCCCGGCACCTGTGAGCTGCGCAACCGCTTGGAGGGCTGGCTTTGGGGGCGCTGCGCACGTGCCATCAGCTCCCCTGTCAACAGGGTTCCCAGAAAAGCAGCATTCGCGCCGCATGCTCAGCTCGGCAGCACAGATGGTGAGCCCTGAACGCTGACCCGAGACGGGCCTCCCATCATGCAGCATGACACGTGCGTGCGCGGCATGGGCCCAGACGTAAAGCACACCTGTGCCGTGCCCTGGCCTGTTGTAAGCCCCGCAGGGACTCCCACCACGCAAGGCGCGGGCGGGCGCGCCTGCGCAGCGTCGGGTTGTACGCGCCGCAGTTCTCGCAGCGCCCCTTGGGCGTGGCGCACTGGCGGAAGAAGGCACCAACGGCCGCCTTGGTCGCCTCGACCGTCAGCGACGTCTCGGGCCCGCGCGCCGCGCGCAGCCCCGGCGCCCGCGCCGCCGCCGCTGCGCCGTCGCGCGGCGCGCCCGCGCCGCGGCGCGCCCGCCCGCCGCCGGCCTTGCTGCTGCTGGCCGCGGCGTCGTCGAGCGCCGCCAGCTTGGCCGCCAGCTGGGCCGCGGCTGCGCGCGCCACCCTCTGTCACTGCGCTGCGTGTGTTGTGAACAGCGAACCGACCTTGGTCAAGCGCAGACCTGCAGGGCAGAGCATGCGAGCACAAGCAGAGCGGCTCTAGAGGAGGGCCGCTGCTTATGCGCGGTCACGCAGCCCGGCGCACTCCTCACGCTGCCCTGACCCCAGCTGCAACGCAGCCAGCAGCTGCCCATCTCCGACTCATCTGTAGAGGTATTACAAGGAACCTGGCTTGGTTTTCCTACCATATTCAACGTACTCGCTCCATCACAGGGACCAGGCAGCGGCCGGCGCGCACCCTTCTGCTGCTCCAGCGAGGGCTCGGCCGCGTCCTCGGCCGCGCCGCCGCCGCCGTCCCCGTCCGCGCCAGCCTTGCCCCTGCCGCGGCCGGGGAAGGCCGCCGCCAGCGCCTCCGCCAGGCGCCCCTCCGCCAGCAGCGCAAACTTCCGCGCGTACAGGTCCGCCTGCGCGGGGGCTTGCCTAGGGTTGACAGCAGGGTTAGGGTTGAACACACAGCATCCCGGCCCTGCGGCAAGCACGCCGGCGCCGCTGGCAATGCGGAGTCGTGCGTGCCGACACAATGCCCTGCTCGGCATGCACGCATGCATGGCCGCAGGCAGCGCGCACGATGCGTGCTCTCGAGGACGTATGTTCAATCCGTGAATGTTGCACTCCACGTGAAGGGCAGGCTCAGCCGTGCCAGGCGCCGCACCACAGACTGCTTCAGCTTCAGCTTGAAGCAGTGCAGGCAGGTGAAGCGCAGCAGCTTGAACAGCGACCTGCGGCGCGCCGGCGCCCGCGCTCGTGTCAGGCCAGCATGTCTGATGCTGACACACAGGTGTGGCGACGCCCGCCTGCGGCTCCTCGCCTGCTTCGAATGAGTGCGGACCTCCACACAGAAATGTCCACCTTGAGCAGCAAGTGCGCGATGCGCACGCCGTGAGAGCAGCCAAGCACACAGCTGAGCTGCTCCACAAGCATCAGCACAGGCAGCAGACTCCAGTAAGTATCTGATGGCAGGGCGCACAGCGTGGGTGGGGCGGGGGCGCACATGAAGACGAGCGGGTTGTAGACGGGCACCGCCAGCTCGACGTGCCCGAAGTGGCCGGGGCAGGCCACGTAGCGCAGCCCGCACGTCGCGCAGCTGCGGCCGCAGGCACGCCGTCAGGGTGCTCGCCGGCGGGTGCCAGTGGGTCTCAAGCCGCGCAGCTGTTTCGGTCGGCTGCTCTCGAGTCGGGATAGGCGCGTGAGTGACAGCACAGCCGCTGCACACCCTCGACAGCAGATATGCAGGCAGCAGAGGGGCGGCAGGTGTGCGGGGAGGAGTTCCAGCGCTGCAGGTGGAGTCGCCCGCGTAAAGCTGCCAGCGGTGCGCTCGCCACAGTAAAATTCATTGCATGCCAGCCTCCGCTGCTTGCGTGATACAGGCGGTGTACACTGCGGCTGGAAGCGCCTCATCAGGTCTGCACCTGTCATGCTGCTCCAGGGGCCCGAGCGCCTTGTCGTACGGCCCGCCCGGCTGCGCATTCTTAAGCGCGTCGTAGGCCTGCGGCACGGTTATCTGCTTGGCGCTCAGCTTGCGCACCTGCGGGCCACGGCCTCCCCGTTAGCAGACTGCAAGCGCGCGGGGCGGCGTCATTGAAATGCAGATGACGAGCCAAAGAAAGATTGCGCTTTTGTTATAGACAAGCTGAGCGAGGATAGGCAGCGGCAGCAGCGCTTTACTCGTAAACCCAGCGGTGCGATGCACCTCGGCGTCGCTGTAAAAGCCGAATGTGACGGCGGCCACCTGCGCAGTGGTCACCTCCCTGCTCGGGATTGCTGCCATCCCAGGCCCAGGCGCCCCTCCCCGCCAGCCAAGCGCACAGCCAAGCGCACAGCCTCCCTTTCGACTGCAGGGCAACCTTGGACGCAGACCCTATATACAGCCATCAGGCTCAAGCTTTGCTCTGGTGGAACCACTGAGCGCTTGTTTCCTTCTATTTGGAGGTGCAGTTTATTCACACGACTCCTCGCTGGCATGCTGTTGCGGAAGCGCGCCCTGGTGGGGCTGCAGGGGGAGTTGGCCGCAGCCCTGCTCCAGTCAGAGCTGGCGAGCACCCCCGGACGCCGCAGAGCCCAGCTCGCAGACCGCAGCGCCGGAGCAGAGGGCCGCACTTTCCAGGCAGAAGGGCGCAGGGATTTCACGTCTGTCTTTGACTGCCCAGCACCTGGCGGCGTGCGCAGCGCGGAGGCAGCGGCGGCGCGCTCGGCTCGGGCGGCCGTGCCAGCAGCGAGACAGGGCAGCGCTCCTGAGCAACGTGCCGCAGCGGGGCGAGGCGTACAGCATGCCCTGTGGCCGCAGCGCGCCTGTGTCGCAAGCTGCCGCTGCCCGCGTTGCCGGCTTCTGGGCACGCACCGGTACAGCAGCGCGACTAAGTCGAGCTGCCGTTGCGTGCGCTGCCGCGTCCTGGGCACGCACAGCTACAGCAGCGCAACCGTGGACGACAAAGCGCGAGAGGTGAGGATGGTGTGACTGCATGGGGAACGCATGGCTGCCGAGGTCGGCGCACTGACGCTGGACAGAACTAGCTTGTCTTGCGCGCGCGCAGATCGACCGCGTTAACGAGCTGTTCGTGGCGGCGCGGGAGGAGATTGACTATGCGCAGGTGGGCTCAAAAACCCGCGGATCCTTGCACATCACCTCCCTCTTGGCCGCGGGCGCTTTCAGCTCTGTCGTGCGTGTGCAGGAGGACGCCGAAACCACGTACTTCAACGAGTCTGTGGATACGGCGAAGGGCGCGGTAGCGGAGGCGTTTGCTGCGTATGACACCGTGCTCAAGGTATGGCGCGCCCTTACTGTCTGCCAGCAGTGCGCAGTCAGACACGGGTCTCGTACAGCACGTGCACCCGCAGGACTTGTCGGAAGGCGAGCGTGGCAAGCTGCAACGCGCCATGGGTCTGAAAATGGAGCAGCTCAAGGTAATGCCCACGCAGCGTGTTGGTGCTGTGTAATGCTTTGGGTGTGCATTGTGCCACCTCACGCCCGCCATGCGTGGCAGGCTGAGCTGGCGCAGCTGGACCACCTGCACGCCTGAACACCTTATCGGCGCATGGTGCATGACCACCATGGGCAGAGTTGAGGGGCTGTCATCAGCTGCACTGGTCAGCAGTGCGTTGCCTTTGAGCCTCTATCCTGTAACAAGGCGCTCGAGGCAGCGAGCAGCAGACTTGCGCCAAGGTCCTAACAGGGCTTTGCGCAAACACAACTGTTCCTCCTCTCGGAGCCAAAAGAGCCCCTGCGCACGCCAGGCGACGGCCCCTCACGATGTTTGAGGCGCGGCTGACCCAGGGCGGCCTGCTCAAGAAGCTGCTGGACGCCGTGAAGGATCTGGTCACCGATGGCAACTTCGACTGCAGCAGCACTGGCTTCGGCCTGCAGGCAATGGACACCTCGCACGTGTCGCTGGTGTCCATGATGCTGCGATCCGACGGCTTCGACCACTACCGCTGCGACCGCAACATCAGCATGGGCATGAACCTGGTTAATATGGCCAAGATGCTAAAGTGCGCCAACGACAAAGACATTGTGACGATGAAGGTGGGCCGCCCGGGGAGCGCGCGCGGCGAGTCCCGCTGCTTCCCTGCGCGCTGTTTAAACCTGCGCGCTGCTGATGCGGGCGGCGCGCGGCGGCGGCCTGCAGCAGTGGGGCACTGAAGGGCAAGGCGTGCGTTTGCGGCAGCGGTGCGGGCGCTCACGCGCGCGCGCGCGCGCAGGCGGAGGACCAGGGCGACACCATCACGTTCATGTTCGAGAGCGAGAACCAGGAGCGCATCAGCGACTTTGAGCTGAAGCTGATGGACATTGACAGCGAGCAGCTGGGCATCCCGGACACCGAGTACACGGCGACCGTGCGGATGCCCGCGCAGGAGTTCCAGCGCATCTGCAAGTGCGCGCCGGGGGCCCGCCTGGTGCCCACGTCGTGCGCGCCCCACGCCTGTGCGCGGCCCCAAAGGCGGCGCTGTTTGAAGCGGGAGCGAAGCGCAGCGGGGCCGCTTTGCGCGCTGTGCACGACCTGCGCACGACCTGCCTGACTGTTGGTGGTACAACTGCGCCGCTCCGCAAGGTAGAAAGCTGCGCTTTGGCAGCCACGTGCTGCGCGTGCGGCTGTGCGGCGTGGCGCGCTCGGGTCGCCCGCGAGAGGGCCGGAGCGCCCTCGGCGCGGGGCCGAGCGGCCGAGGAGAGCGCTGCGCTGCCTGGCAGCGCTCGCGGCAGACGCAGCCCCGGCAGCCGGCAGCACCGTCTGCTCCTGCAGCGCCGGCCCTGACCTTTGGCCTGATACGGCTGGCCAGCCTGGCCGCTACAGCCCCGCGCGGCAGCGCGCCTGCTCGCCAGCCGGGCACGGGCATCTACGGCGTGCGGCGTGCTGAGGCCGGCTCGCGCCGGCGCGGCGGCAGGGACCTGTCGAGCATCGGCGACACCGTCCTGATCTCGGTCACCAAGGACGGCGTCAAATTCTCCACGAGCGGCGACATCGGCTCCGCGAACATCACCATCAGGTCCGCGGGCCGCTCTGGGGCAGCGGCGCCTCCGCTGCGTGCAGCCGAGGCGGCGGGCGCCCGCGCTCATGCCGCCGGCGCCGCGCACTGCGGCGGGTGCCTTGAGCGTGCCGCTCGGCGCCGCGCAGCTCACCCATGCTGAGCCAACTTGATCAAGGCCCCAGGGCGCTCGCGCTGCTGGACACGCTTGCGCAGCTATTTGCTCAGGGCCAAGTGCGGTGCAGGGTACCCTGCTCGCCCTGCAGAGCATGAGCCCGCAGGGGTCTGCGGGCAGCCCGCTGCGTTAATTTGCGCGCGCGGCGCTCACTAGTCTTCCATTCGCGCAGGGTTCCTCCGCCGCTGCGCTGAGGCGCGGCCGCCGGGCCGCAGGCAGAGCACGTTTGCGGGCAAGCTGGAACCGTGCAAGCGGCACTCACCAGTCTGGCCACATCCACGCAGTCGTCGCGTCGCCGCGCTGAGGCGCGGCCACCCGGCCGCAGGCAGAGCACGTCCGCGGACAAGCCGGAGGACAACACGGTGATCGACATGCAGGAGCCGGTCGCGCTGACGTTCGCGCTGCGGTACCTCAACTCGTTCGCCAAGGCGACGCCGCTCTCGCCGCAGGCGCGGCCGGGCCTGGGCGGGTGGGGGGTCGGGGCCCGGGCGCCCGGCGGGCGCGCGCGGGCGCCGGGCGGCGCCGGGGCTGCCGCTGCGCGCCGAGCGCTTGATGCAGCACGTTGCGATGCGAGGCCCGAGGCCCTTGGTGGACACTGCTTAAGAGAGGCCTGAGAGTGGCAGGTTGGCTGCTTTGGCATGGCCGTGGGAGCGAGCGTCCTGCATGCACGCAGCACGTCATCGCTGCCGTGCCTCCCGCAAGCAGCTGGCCGCTGGCGCGGTACACCTGTGGGCTCGCCTCGCCTCGGGCGGGCTGGCGCGGGGCGAGCGGAGGCCGGCTGCGCCCCTGCGTGGGCCCCTGCCGGATGCGCGCCGCTGACAAGGTGATGGTAACCCTAAACTTATGCTCCGCAGGTGACGCTGTCCATGTCCAAGGAGCTGCCCGTGGTGGTGGAGTACCGCATCAGCGACATCGGCCACATCTCGTGCGCCCGCGGCGCATGCTTGCTTGGCCGGCCAGCCGTAGGGTGTAGGGTACCCTGCCCTAATCCTCCTCCCCGGGAGCGAGCGCCTGCGCGACGCCTGCCAGAGTGCAGCCCGCAGGATGCTCGCCGATGTGATGCTAGCAGGGCTTGCCTCCACTGCCTCATGCACATGGTACAAGTCCATGCCACTGCTACCCCTGCTGGTTCCCCATTCTCACGACGGACAACAGAGGCTCAGGCGCTCCTGTCGGTGAGTCAGTGTCACTCAGGAGGGGCACGGGCGCACCGCACTGTCTCACAGGTCTGTAGCGCGCCTGCTTGTCCATGCGCAGGTTCTACCTGGCACCAAAGATCGAGGACGAGGAGATGGATGACAACAACGAGTAGGCGCTCTGGCGGCGGGCTGGCAGCGGCCGCCCGGTGCCCAGGGATCTCAGTGACAGGGTGTCAGGCGCTGCGCAGCGGCTTGCAGAGAACGTGGCTGGCTGTTGCACTGCTGAGAGCTGTCATCCCACTCGCTGCCGTGCGAAAGAGCTCTGCGTCAGCTAGCTGAGGGCGGATGCGCCTCGTGCTGTTTGTGATGTGCAGAGGCGGAAGGTGCAGTGGGTACTCGGGCGTGTGAGTGCGCGTGGCCCTTGTTGGTGCTCTCCAGCATGCGTTTGCCTGGTATACTTGAAGAAGCGTGTGCGGGAACCGAGAGAACTTGTTGCTGGCTGCTCTTTGCTCCTGTGTAAAACAAGCGCTGTTTGCAGTGCGTGGGATGCGGCTCGGGCATGTAGATGTGCAAGGGGTGCTGCGTAGTGCCCATGCACAAGGGGCGGCACTAGCGTTTGCTCTGCCTGGGCGTCGCATGCACACGGTCAAGGCATGGACCGACGTTTCTGCAAAATATGGCACAGGATGACGACTCCAGTGTGTAAGCAAGTCTTTCTGAGTCTGAAATTATGACCACATCAGGGGCCAGTAGTCTGTGAAGCACCACACTGCTTATTTCCTGACGCCCAACGCCCAAATCAGCAACATCAGTTACAGAGCAGTGGCACACTCCACGAGTGGCACACTCCATGTGAATGCTGGACCATGCCCATCGCACTTCCAGGTGCACCGCTGGCTAACACGCATGTCGACCTGCTAAGGCATAAATCAGAGATGAGGAGCACTTGGCAACAGTCCCACAAAGCAGCGCACTTCTTTTGCATATTGAGCATAGAATGAGTGCAGTGCACATAAGCTCCTGCTAATGTCATCACTAGTCATACTTCCTGCCGGCATGTTGCGGCCATGCGGGGCCACTTCTGCAACCTCGCATGACACCACCATCGCCAGAAGAGGAAAGGGCCAAGAATCGCCATCGTATCATGGCGATCCGTGCTAGGGCGCAGCAGCGCCATGCAAACAGCAGTGGCGGCCACATGCGCTGGAGGGCCGCCCCTACTTGAGCCTCTGCCAACACTCTGCATGGCCACATGCACGACCCCGGCACAGCCTGACAAAACGCACGACCCAACACCCACCCACCTCACCCATCCCTCCCCGCTGGCATACTCATGGGTGCAGCAGGCCGCCCTGCGCGAGGCTGGCAGGCCCGCGTACTGCTCCCGAGCGCCGCGGCGCCCGCCGCAGCGATGCATACGCGCCGCTGCCAAAACCGAAGAGCGCGCCGCTCGGGCGCAAGCCAGGGCGGGTCCGGGAGGTCTCCCTGCGCTCAGGGAGCGCTGCTGGGGCTGACGGCCAGGAAGTCGCAGAGCGGCCCCTGGTAGCGCTGCAGCCACGCCATCTCGGCCTGCGCGGCCCCGCGCCATGTCACGCGTTGGCACGCAAGGCCCGAACCCAGCGCCGCAGCGCGCGTCTGCTCCCCCCCTCGACATCAAGCGCGATCCATGCATGCGTCATCAAGCGCGATTTGCGCCAAGGTGCCGGCATGGCATGGCGGCCACAGCGCGCTTCTGGCCCATGCCCGGCCCAAGCCCTTGCGTGCCGCGCGCCAGCCTGACCCGCGCCAGGCAGGTCGGGGGGACACCCCGGACGCCGCCCGGGCGCGGGCGCGCCTGCACGCGGCCGACGACGCGGTCGCGCACGCCCGCAGCCACGCCCGCGCCCACGCCCGGCGCGCCGCCCGCGCCGTCAAAGAACCGGCGCGCCGTCGCCAGCTGCGCCGCGGTCGCCGGCAGCGCCACCTGCGCGGCGGCGGGGCAGCTCGTGTGCATGTGCAGAAAGGGTTAGGGTTAGGGTTAGGGTCAGGTACGGTGCAAAGCAGGGTGCGCAGTAGTTGAGGGCGGCTTGTGTGAGGCGCTCGGCACGGCCTTCCACTGCGCCGACGCATGCGCTGCCTGCGCCGCGCGGGCGCTGCCGTGGAGAGCGGCAGCGCGGCCGCGCGCCACACCCAGAGACAGCGGCATGCGCTCGAGCGAGGTGGCGGCAGCCAGGCTCGACTGCAGCAGGGTAGCGGCAGGGTCCTGGGCGGCACCTGCTCCAGCAGCGCGCCGGCGCCCGCCGGCCCGAAGCGGCCCAGGATGGCCTCCCACTGGCCGCGGAAGTACTGGAAAACCAGCCCGAACGCGTCGCGGTTGGCCGCGCGCACGAGCGCCAGGCGGTCGTCCATCTCGGTCACCGGCCGCACGCTCGCGTTGCGCAGGCCGGTCACCATGTCCAGCAGTTGCTGCGCGCGCGCAATGAGGCGTCTGGCACGTGTTCCGTGTGGAGCCCCCAATGCCTCCGCGTGCGCCGGGCTGGCGCGCGCTGCAGTGCCGCAGCTGGATACGCCTGCAGCTGGATACGCTGCGGTGCATGCCGGGACACATACGCGCTTGAAGTGCATGAGGCGTATTACACAACTGCTCACATCATCACCAACATCACGCAGCGGATCGCGGCTCTGCCTGCCCAGCACATCGCCTCCAGCGCGTAGGGATCAGCCCGTGGCGCAGGGAGTGCAGCTGCCGGCCGCCGGCTGTGCGACGCGGCAGGCGCGGCAGGCGAGCGGGGCTGGCAGGCGTGCGCTGATGTATGACCGCAACCACGCACGGCGGTAGGCTGCAGCGCATGCGGGCCGGCGCGCGCCGCGGCGGGCAGGGGGCCGGGTGCCGGGCGCACGTTGGTGAGCGAGGGCCCTGAGATGAACGGCAGCGCGAACAGGCCGCGCCGCGCCTCCGCCGTGTCGCCGCCGGCCTCCCACACGCCGCGCATCACGGTCCAGACGTCCGCGCGGCCTGCCGCGCGCAGCGGGCGGGTCGGCGGGCGCCGCCGCCGCGCCGCCGCGGCATCGCCGCGGCGGGGCAGAGAAGGTTTGGTGCTACCCGAGGCAAACTGGCCGGCGGGCCCGCACACCGTCCTTGCCCAGGTTGCAGCCCGCCGGCTGCACGACCGCGGTGCTGTACGCCGCGCCGCGCCAGTCGGGGTCGAGCGTGCTATTGGCGCCGGGCGGGTGCGCGCGCACGAGCGCGCACAGTGCGCCGGCCGCGGCGCGGTCGCCCGCCAGCGCTGCCGCGCGCAGCACATTACCCTGCGCCGTCGCAGGCCGGGCGAGTCAAGCCCGGGCCGGTTTGTTGCACATTTATGGGCGCGTGCACAACAAACGTAGCAGTGCAGTTGCGTCGTGTGCACGCTCGCATCAGCTCCGCAGGCGGTATGAAGTTGCAATGACCCATCTCAACGCTGGCACCCTGCTGCTGCGCTGCGCCACACATCCAGACGTGACTAGTGCAGTCATGGCAGGATGTGTGCCGATGCCATGCGGCCGCTCTGCGCTGCTGCAACCCTAGCCAATCAGGACCAGCGACAGCCAGCCCCTGCGGCGCCCCAGTCGCGCCTTGGACAGGCGGCCCAGGAAGGCGGACGAGAGCTCGCCCCCAGCGGCGCTGGACGCCCGCGGCGCGGCCGTGCCGTTCAGCCCGGCGAGCAGCCGCGCGGTGTGCGGCGCTAGCAGCGTTGTCGTGAAGTTTCGCAGCGCCGCCAGGCACGTGGCGTTGCCGGCGCTGCGCGCGCGCGCACGGCGGGTCAGCCGCTGCGAGCCTGCGGCGAGGCGGGGTGATGGCGGCGCCGGCAGCGGCCCGGGCGGCCGCTGCGGCGCCCCGGCGCCCGACCGCTAGCAGCGGCATCAGGCTGCACAGCAAACGATACTGAACACAGCCCTGTGGCATGTGTTATATAGGGTTCAGGGTTTAGGGCCCTGCACCTCCCGAGCAGGCGCTCGTACTCGCCCAGCGCCTCCACGACCGGCAGCAGCAGCAGGTACTGGCCGACGCCGTCGGCCGCCGCGGGCGCGTTGGCGGCCGCCTGCGCCACCTGCCGCGCGCGCGCCCGCGCCCAGCTCGCACCCCCTGTTCGGCACTTCTGCCGCCGATGCCGCCCGCGGTGCGCATCCTCCCCGCCGGTGCTGTGCTGTGTGCTGATCAGGCACTGTGGTGCACAGCTGCAAGAGCTTCGTTGCACGGGCGGGCGCCTCGGCGCCCTAGGGACCGGCGACCACCGCCACAGCCCTGGACCAAAGGGGGTGGCTCGACCGCCTGCTGTCAACCAGCACAACTCCAAGGTGCGGGCAGCACCCGCAGCGCGCCCGCCGGGGCTGCATTGGCAGCGCCGCCGCATACCCGGTAGCTCTGGGTGTGTTTTATGTCAGGGCGTGCCCGCAGCGCGGCCGCCGGCGCTGCAGCGGCGGCGCCGCATCATCACCTCTAAGTCAGGGGGTGTTATTTCAGGGTTTCCAGGGCGCGCCCGCAGCGCGGTCGCCGGCGCCAGGCGCCCCGCCAGCGACAGCGTCAGCGCGTCGTCCACGAACGCGTGCGCGGCCAGCACGTCGCTGAGCGGGTCCGACGCGACCGACGCGAGCGCAGCCTCCAGCAGCTCGTAGCGGCCGCCCGCGTAGAGCGCGCGGAACAGGCCGCGCCCGCCCGCGTTGACCACCCAGTCGGGGCTCACGGCGCCCACCTGCGCGCCCCGCGCGGCGGTGAGGAATAAGAATAGGGTTAGGGAACAGGCCACGCCCGCCCGCGTTGACCACCCATCCGGGTCTCACCGCGCCCACCTGCGCGCCGGGCGCTGCAGTTAGGGTTATGATGAGGGTAGGGAACAGGTCCCGCCTGCCCGCATTGACCACCCAGTCAGGGCTCACTCCGCCCACCGCCGGGAGCACCGCCGGGAGCAGCGGGGCTCTGCCGCGGTCCTATGCCCCGGGCGGGAGAGCGTGCGTCGGCTGGCGAGCCAGCTGGGCGGGCGCGGCTGCACCGCAGCCAGGCCCTCCGTGCCGCTGCTGTCGCGGCCGCCGCGTCATAGCTGTGCCCCTCCTTGCCCACACAGCAAGGCTGTGGGAGCGGGGCCCGCTTGCGCACTGGCGACCTCGCAGAGCTCTGTGCGACTGCGACCCCTTCCTGACATGTGGGCCTCACAGCCTGCATACGCGGGCGCGCCTGCTCATGCGGGCACCCTGGATGGCAAAGCAGACCTTATCAGCCACGTCGATCAATGGCAAAGGCGATGGCAAAGGCGCCTGCTCATGCGCGTCGGGGTGCTGATCCAGGGTTCAGGGTTTGGGCCGCCACAACCGAGCGCACCTTGGCCTCGGACGCGTCGCTGCTCGCCGCGTCCAGCACCAGCCAGCGCGGCGCGACGGCGGCCAGCGCCGCGCCGCCCGCGCCCGCGCCTGCGGCCGCCGCGGCCGCCGCGGGGCTCAGCGTCTGGTTGTCCAGCGTGTTGCCGAGCTGAGCGGCGGGGTTCACGCCGGGATTCACGCCGCCGCGCCGCCCGACGCCCGCCGGCGGCGGCGTCGCAAAGCCGACCGCGAACACGCCGGGCGCGCCCGGCCCCGGCGCGGGTGCCGCGGCGGACGGGAAAGGCGGGGCGGCGGCGGCCGGCACAGGCGGCGCCGCCTGGAAGTTGTCGATTGCGTCGTCGGCCGGGAGCGCGGGCGGCGGCTGGTACGCCGCCGCGCGCGCCAAATAGCGCTCCTGGCCGCCCGCCGGCGGCGCCTGCTGCAGCGCGCGCCGCCGCGTGCCGCCGACGCGGGCGCCGACGCGCGCGCCGCCGCCGCCGCCGAGCGGCGCCGCGCCGGCGCCGGCGGCGGGCCCCGCCGCCGCCGCGGCGCCGGGCGGCGCGCCCGGCGCGCCGGCCGCGGGCGCGGCCGCGCCGCCGGCCTCGCCGTCCGGCGCAATCAGCAGCGCGTCCGCCGCGGGGCCCGGCGCGGGCGCGGCCGCCGGCGGCTGCTCCGCGTCAGGCCCGAGCGGCCCGATGGCCAGCGGCACGTACCAGGGCGCGCCGCTAGGGTTTAGGTAGGGCGCCTGCAGCGCGGCCGCGTCGCGCGCCGCGCCCAGGAAGCGCTGCTGCGAGAAGCTGACGGCGGCGGCGCCGCCGCCGCCGCCGCCGCCGCCCGCGCCACCGGCGCCGCCGGGCATGCGCTCGGCGTGGCTGCGCGCCGCGCTGACGAGCGGGTAGCCGGCGCTGCGCAGCCAGGGCGCGAGCTGCAGCACGTTTGCGTTCACCGCGTCGCCGCCGGCCGGCCCCTGCGCGGGCGCGCGGGGCTCACCAGCAGACCAGAGAGCAAGCCGCACATGTTGCATCGCCGGAGCGGCTGTCATTCATGCCTGCCATGCAGACTGCGCGGGTTGCGAGGGCGCAGCCCTCAGCCAGGTCGCTTGAGGCCGCGCTGCGGATGCAGCAAGGCGCGCAGGGCACCCCTGTGAGGCAGGTCCGGTGGGGCAGAGGCGCGGCCCGCACCGCGATGCTGCTGCCGTTGGCGGGCGGCAGCGGCAGGCGGGCGAGCAGCGCGCGCAGCAGGTCGTCCGCGGTTGCCGTGCGGCCGGCCTTCAGCTGCAGGAAAAGGCGCATGCCCTCCTGGCGCGCACGCGCCCGGCGGTCGGCCGACCACAGCGGCACGCGCAGCCCCGTCCCCGAGCGCCCAGCAAGCAAAGCCGGCCCCTGGCTCCATACATGACGCACGGGTCGAAGCAGCCCTGCCGGCGGGGCTCCCGGGCGGGCGAGCGCCCTGCGACAGACTGCCCCGAGGCGGCTCTCCGCGCCGCGCCCTGGCGGCGCGCCTGGCGCGCGCCCAGTCTGCGCGCCTCCCAGCAGGCCGCCGGCCCGCCCAGCAGCGCGGCGCCCTTGCTGACGGGAGCTTGAAGGTCGGGGGTACGGCACGGGGCGCGTCCGGACGGCGCCCAGCATCCCGGCAGGCCGCTGGCCCGCCCAGCAGCGCGAAGCCCTTGCTGAAGGCAGCGGGAAGGGTCGCTGGAAGGGGGAAAGGGTCGGGGGGCGGGGCGCGGCGGCGCGCCTGGAAGGAGCCCGGCTTGCGCGCCTCCCAGAACGCCTCCAGCATGCCCAGCAGCGCGGCGCCCTTGCTGTCGAGCAGGCGCGGCGAGGGCGCGCGGCCGCCCCAGGCGGGCCCGAGCTCGTCGCGCGCGGGCACCAGCGGCGCGCCGCCCGCGCTGGTGTCGGCCACCAGCGCCGTGCGCCGCGGGCCCTCGTGCGGCGCCAGCCACTCGCCTGGAGGCGCGCGTCGCCCATCACCATCACAGAGAGGGGTGGGTACCCTACTGCGGTGGGCCCAGTGCAGAGAAGATGGGGAGCGTGTCCTCGCAGCCGTGGCAACTCAGGGACAGACGGACATTGGGTACAGACGTCCGTGGGCAGATGACCCCGGTCCCAAGCAGGCTGCTGCGGGCCAGCCTGCTCGGGTCAGCCGCAGGGGCGGCGACGGCAGGCGCGCGCAAGCACCGATCCCCAACCCTGCCCGTTCGGCCGCGGGCGGGCGCGCGCCCATGGGCGACGTGGCCATCAGGAACAGCGCGTCGCCGCTGAAGCGCGCGGGCGTCAGCGACGCCAGGCACTTGTACGCGGCCCACGTGGCCGGGCCCAGCTCGACGACGGCCTGCGCGGGCGCGCCGCGCGACACCAGGCCGCCCCACCACTGCCGCGCGACTGTCTGGCACACCGCCGCCGCCGCGCGCCACATGCCGTACGCGCCCGCGGACGCCTGCGCGCGCGCGCGGGCGGGGGCGGCTGGGGATGCGGCAGAATGGGGGTGGCTGCCTTGAGTCGCCGCTCCTGATCGCAGGGCATGCCCACAGGCGCCTGCAAACGTGCGACGGCGTTTTGGCAGCAGTTTCCTGGCCCCACTCAGCTGAGCGGATCCTCCTCAAACGTTCAGCCTGCCGCATGAAAGCGCCGCCAGGCCCGCTGTTGGCGGGGCAGCTGACGGGGCAGCCGAGCCGGGCGGCACGCTGTTCACCCGAAGTGCAGCTTGCTGTCCCAGCGCGCAGACGCGCGCCGCCAACCAGCATGCGCGCTTGCAGTGCAGTGCACCGCGGCGCTCTTGACATCAGAGCTTTGGAGATGGGGCCAACGCATGCCGCCACGCGTGTGCGCGTGTTTTGAAGTACTCCGGTCCCAGCGCGGCATGCCGCGACGGGAGAGCCGCGGCGGATTCTGCGCTGGGGGGCGGCGGGCTAGGGTAGGGCGCACGTCATGGACGAGGAAGCGCTGGTCGCTGAAAAGCAGCAGGCCCCAGCCGCACGAGCTGCCGTGCTTGCCGGGCACCACGAGCAGGCTGAGCTCGGTCAGCGGCTGCGGCACGCCCGTGTAGTTGGTGTAAAAGGCCACCGCCTGCTGGGCAACCTGGCCACGCGCGCGGGCGCGCCGTCAGTGCGCCGCGGCGGCGCTCGCCCCGCCTGCCCTGCCCGGCGATAGGGCAAGGACCTGGCTGCTGCGGCCATGCTGGCAGCCGCACCGGCGCGTTGGGTTGGGTCAGCGGCCGCAGCGCGCACGGGCGCGGTGCGGTGCAGTGCTGGTGCGATATGCGCACACCAGCTCGACAGCATGGCGTGCCGCGCAACACTGCAACATAAGAGGCAGCACTCATTTGCAGCGCATCAGGACTTGACCCGGTCCGAGCGCCCATCTCGGCCGCCGCAGCGCCGGCTCCGTGCGCGTCAGGGCTGGCCATCATAAGGCGCCCGCGCAGACGCAGGAGGCTCGGCACGGAGACGTAGTAAGGCGAGCGTCGCGGCGCGGCGCGCGCACCCGCAGCGCAAAGTTGACCTGGCCCGCGGCGGGGCCCGGCACGGTGTAGGCCGTGACGTTCAGGCCGGCCGCCGTGGGCCGCCGCCGTGCGCGCAGGCTCCCGGCCGCAAACGCGAGCGAGTCGGGCGCCATGACTGGCGTGGGCGCGAACTCGGTCATGTTGTGGCCGGGCGCCGCGCTGGGCGCCGTGCCCGCACGCGCCGCCGTCGACAGCACGGTCGCGTTGGCGGGCGCCTCAACGCGCAGCACAAACACGGCCTGCGGGGAGGGGCACAGGTCAGGAAGCGAGCACCGCCCAGTTTGCATGATCCTATAATGCGCGACAGCAAGTGGGATCCGATGACGAGCTGTCAAATGGAGGACCATGCCGCGACCGTGTCCAAACAGAACGATTGGCTGCACAGCGGGGAACGGGCGGGCGAGAGCAGGCACTGCATGTTCAGGGCAGTCCGCCTTCATGCCCGGGCTGCCAGACATAGCACCCCGCAATCAAGTAGCCGCATCACGCACGCTCAACGGGGTGCCACCGGCTTCCGCCACGAGCGCGCTCATGGCCACCCGTCACTCCAACGCGCAGCAGCAAAGAGCGCTACGGATGTCCGCTCTGAGCCAGGACGGAGCTCGCGCCCCAATGCGCCACCAGCAGGTGACCGGCGGCCGCCGCGGCCGGGCGCGCGCCTTGTAGCGCGGCTCGTCGAAGCAGGGCAGCATGCGGCGCGCGGAGCCCTCGGCCGCCACCACCAGCGCGCTGGCCGGGCCCTGCGGCGCGCGGAACGGCGCGGACTGGTGCAGGCCGGCCTCGCTCGCGTGCGGGCGGCCGCCTGCGCCGCACACCGCGAGGGCTCAGGTCGGGTTTGGGACGCGCGCCCGCGCTGCGGGCGCCGGGCTTAGGAGCAGGACTCTGCCGCAAAGCGCGCGCCGGGGCGCTCCGGAGGAGAAAGGCAGGCGGGCTCGCCTCGGACGCTAGGCCCCAGCTGGGGCGAGGCGGGGCCGCCGGCGCGCGGCCTCGCCAGCGCGGCCCGCGGGCCGCAGCGGGACAGCGGGGGCTTGCTCGCGCTCCACAGAGGCAGTAGGCAGCGGGGTGCCGTGCCGCAGGCGCCAAGCGCTCTCAAGGCTTGAACGCGCCGAGCCGCTCAGTGTTGCGCTGCCGCGCCAATCCCTCGCGCCAGGCTCTTGGGGCGGCCACAGGGCCCTGACCATCGGCACGCTTGCGTGGGGCGCGGCGGGTGGCGCGGGCGCGCGCCTGCCGGCGCAGCGAGCGCCGCGCGGTAGCCCAAGCGCAGCCAGGCAGTCGCGTTGGCCGGCAGTACAGTCGGGCGCAGGTCCAGCACCAGCAGCTGCGGGTCCGGGCCGCCCGGCACCAGCGGCCTGCGTGCGGCGCGCGCGGCGTGAGCAGCGGGCCGGGGCGCCGCGGCGCGGCGCGCGCACACGGGTGCCCCAAGCTTGTGCCTGTCATGCGGCAGCCTAACCCTAGCCCAACCCTAAAGCGCATCTGTCGACGCACCCGACGCGACGCACGACATCGGAGCAGTTGCGCGGCGCGGCGCCGGCGGCGCCCGCACAGCCGCACACGCAGGCGCGCCAGGGCCCGCCATCGCGCTCGCCGTAAAAATCCTGCGTCAGCTCCAGGCTGTCCACGTGCAGGCCCGCCGCATGGACTACCTGCAGCGCACAGGCGGGGCCGCTCGCGCCCCTGCAGCCGCGCGTCGCGAGGAGCGCCGCCGCGCCTGGGGCCCGCGAGGCAATAGCACTGCCCGGCGCCAATCTCGGCGCCAATTAAAAAAAAAGCTTATTCTGTGGTAAAATGGAAGAATAGTATTGCCTTTTTTTAAAGAGAAAAAAGTTGAAAATCTTATTAACATGTTGACTTAGCGTTTTTAAGCGTTGAACATATTATGCGAGATGTGGAAGGTGGTTGGCTACTTCGATACATGCAGAGTGAAGGCGTGGGGTCATGCGGCCCGAGCGGCAGCCGTGCAGCCGCTCGCGCGTGTGGGGCCGCGCACCCGGGCGAGCTGCAAGCGTGCACATGATCACGTCCCGCAAGAGCTGCCCCCGCCCCGCACAAAGGACAGGGGTTGTGCTTTTACGGGGCTGGGGCGCTGGTGCGCCAGCTGCCCCGCCTGCACGCCTGCCGCGCGCGGGGCACCGGCAGGCCGGGGCCCACGCGCGGCGGGGCCGCGGCCGCGCGCCGGCGCACCGCGCGCCGCAGCGGGCGGCGCCGCGCACCAGGCAGCTCGTGCGGCGCATGACATCCAGCGTGAGCTCCGCGCTCGCGTTGACTGGCTGCGCCGCGGCCGCGGGCCGAAAGTGGCGCGGCTCCAGGTGCAGGGTCAGGTTGTACTGCTCCGGCTTGGCCAGCCCGAGCGGCAGGGCCCAGCCTGCGCGCCGGCACACACGGCTTGCTGCGACGGCCACGCCGCGGCTGTTGCTGCATGACGAGGTCACCTGGGGCGCTGCCTGGTCGCGCACTGCACCGCATCGATGACATGTCACGGCGCACGTCCTGATGAGGCCGTCGAGGGTTTGCGCCGGGGCCCCGAGCGCGTGCCTGAGAAGTTGCAGGCGGCGTCCACGCCCGCGCCGAGCGCGGAGCCTGAGATGTAACCCGTCGAGGGCGCCGCCGCGGCGCCCGCTGCCCCGGCCGCGGAGCCCGCAGCCCCCGCCGCGGCGCCCACCATCGCCGCAGCCGGCCCCGGCGCGAACCCTGAGATGTACACCGTCGAGGGCGCCGGTGCAGCGCCGGCCGACCCCGCCGTCGCATTGGTGCTTGCGGCGGGCCCGGGCGCGGCCGGCCCCGCAGCCGGCGACCCCGCCAGCGCCCCACCAGCGTGCTGCCCCCCGCCGATGCCGCCGGCAGCGACGGGCGGCAGTGCGGGCGGCCGCGCGAGGCCGCTTGCATCGTTGAACTGCGCCGCCTGCGCGGCCGCGGCGGCGCGTGCCGCGTTGTGCCGCGCAATGCCGACGCCAAGCCCCGTCGCCAGCGCCAGGATCAGCGCCACCGCCACCACCGCCGCGCAAAATCGCCCGCCGCTACAGCCCTTGTCCCGTCGCCTGCGCGGCGTCGAGAGGCAGTCGATCCGGCCGCTCTGCCAGGCACCTGCCCTCACGCAACCTTCGGTCCTCGGAACGCACGGCGAGCGGGCCCGGCGGCGGGCGCGCCAGGCTGGCCCAGCAGGGCATGTGCGGGTGCGAGCGCACCCGCTGGCAGCCAACCGGTCGTGAGCACGGCTCCCCCTTGGCGGCTGGTGGCACCCCACTTGTGCTTCCAAGGGTGCTTGCGCGCCAGAGCACGCCGGGCGCGAGGCGCGCCTAGGCAGGTCCAGCTTTGAGGGCGCCGCGCCGCCGCTGGCCGACGTCCACTCCGGCGCATCGCTGCGCGACGCAAAGCCGTCCGCCAGCGGCTGCGGGTCGCGCCCGCTCGCCGCTATGGAGAACCCCGCGCGCCGCGGCGGCGGCGCGGCGCCGCCCTCGCCCTCGTCCGCATACAGGCTGCGGTGGCCGTTGCGCGCCGCGTTCCCGTTGCGCAGGTCCACCTCTTCCAAGCTGCGCGCCATGAGCGCTGCTTGGCCAAGCACTGACGCAGCGCAGTGCAGCGCGCGCGGTCTGGCACGTAGCGCCAGCCGCAGCGGAGCAGAGGCCACCGCATGTGCATGCCAGCTAGCTCTGCAGACGCAGTGCCGCGGGTGCCGCGGCAGCCCGGCACGTGTGCCGAACGCGCACTGCAGGCAGAGCGTCTGCTTGTTTACAAGCACGACGCACCAGGGGCTGACGCTGGTTGCTGTGGCGAAGTGCGGCGCCGGGTGAGTCATACTGCTGCGCCGCACTCAGCGCCTTGCGCCGCAACCATCCGCGTGCTGCTCACAGGTCATGCCAGACACAACCCAGCCACACCAACCCGGGAAAATCTGCAAAGCTCGCTGTAACTCGAGCCTTCGTCCCCGACCGTCCCCAACGACGAGAAGCAAAAATTTCGTGAAGCTCCGGTGTTGCTGGCAACGATGCACCAGCCAGTGTGGCGCGGCAATAGCTGTCAGTCAGCTCGAGCGGGCAAGCACACCCTGTAGGTTTATGCTTAGCTCAGCGGACTAGTCAGAACTGCGTGCTTTTCCAGTGAGACTGTTTGAGAAACAGACTTGACAGGTCGCTTGAGCACGATATCAACCTGTGCATGCCAGGCCTTCAGTGTGGTCGGGCTACACTAGGCCTATGTTTTGTAGTACATAAGTCGAGATTGGTGCCGTACAGCAGCACAGAGCTCCGTCACTCACTTCTCGGGCTTTCAAGGGACGTGCCATAGTCGATTCCTCAATGCAGGGGGAGCCTGCACTGAGCCTTGCCCAAGCCCAGCACCACGCGCTGAGCCTGAACCAGGCCAGCGAAGTTTTGCACAGGGCACACGCGCGCATACGCAGTCTATGCGCACAGGGCGACCCTGCAGCCGCCCTGCAGGTGTGAAGCACCAGTGTTGTCATGTGGGAACACAGCAGATACAACCGGTGATGCGGCCCTGCGTCGTGCATGTCACGCGTCATGTGCCTGGGACTGCTGCCCAGGTGCTGCAGAGTGCGGTGAGCGAGATTGCACTCTTGGACCGCCACGCCGGCGAGCTGATGCAGCGCACTGTCCAAGAGGTGGAGGCAGCGGGGCCAAGTGCGGGCGCCGCAGACAAGCTCTGCGACCTGCTGCAGCAGTGCTGCATAGGCCCAGCGCGTCCCTGCGGGTCCACTGGGGCGGCTGCCGCTCAGGAGCCCGGGCAGCCGCCCGCGCAAGTGGACGTGCAGCAGCCCCTGCTGGCGGTGCGCGTCCTCGCAGTACACACTGCTATTCACGTCCCTCCCTCTGCACTTTGCACTTGTTGCCGATGTAACACTATCGTTGTCCTGCAGTTGAGGGGGCACCCGTGCCTCCTGGCGTGTACACAGTGCTCGGGCTCGCTACGCACGCCTTGTTGCGGCGGCGGAGACGTGCAGGCCAGTGACCTGCAGTCAGATTTGTCAGGGGCCAGGTGGCTGAGCTTCTTGCGTGCAATGCCCTCCTGCGCCTGTTTGCCCAGGTTGAGTGGGTGTGGTCGTTCCCAGACGCGGCCGTGCCGATCTGGGCACAGGTATGCTGTGCGGGGGTCAACAAACGCGCCCTGCGGCAACCTGCCCGGCGTCGCCATCCGCGCAGACTCCCCTGGTGTACGTTTGGTGATGCAGTAACTGTGCCGCGCTTGCAGGAGTCGGGGCGGGAGGGCATCACTGCCTGCGCGCTGGCGGACGGGTCGTCGGTGGCGTGCGGGCGCTGCGGCGGCGTGGTGAGCGCCGCGCGATGGCAGCACCACAGCACATGGTGCACGGGGCGGTGACGCGCAGGGTGTCACCGCCAGGAGGCGCTGTAATGTGCTCCCGGTGCTGGCGTGCTCTTGTACTTATAGCAGTGCTGCTGCTGCCGCTGCTGCTCTGATCTTGCTTGTTGCGTGCTGGTGGCGAGGCTGTTGTTGCTGCGTGTGCGAGGAGGTATGCGCGCTTGCTCCTGTAACTCCTCGTGGTTGGTGTATGTTATTGTGCAATCACTCACATGTAAGAGTTTGGTCTCTCCGCCTGCGTCTGGTCACAGTATGCTGCAGTGCTGCCTGAGCAGATTTGCAAGGCTTGTCCTACAGTTTGTCATGTTGCCTTGCCCCAACATGCGTGCTCTGCTTGGGTTGTGAAGCCCTGCTTTGTTGCCACAACATGTTGCTCGGGAGGCTGTGCTGTGAAGAAAGACAGGACACGCGCTGCTCATGACCTACCTGGCGCATGCAGCAGGACCCCTGGATGTGATTGCTTCTGCACGTGATGTCGCTGATAGTTGGGAAGAGTGATTGATGTAAAAGTGACATTCGTGTTCATATAGTGTCAACAGGAGGATCTCAGCACTTGCAGCGTTCTCACATGATCTGCGCACTGCCTTTTGCAGCTGCGAGGAACGCTCTGAGGACAGCTCCGCTGCGCTGTTCGAACCGCACACAGAAGCGAACCATGGTGGCCGGCATGTCCGCTTCCTGGGGCTACAAAGACATGCCCAGTCAAGAGGGCAAGACGTTCATTGTCACGGTGCGCAGCAACTGCTGTGTTTTGCGCGGGATGCGAGTCCTCGCTCCTACACCTTGGCTTGCAATTGGGGACTCTGCAGTAGCTGGTTTCGTATGGCGACCTCACGACCAACAACGCACTGACGCAACACGCCTCTCACTGTGCGCTGCTGTGGCTTGATGTGCAGGGAGCCAACGCTGGTGTGGCGACTTTGCGTGCACACATTGCAGTCCCCCTGCTCACGCCATTTCTGTCTTGGACTTTGCCTCAGGACTTGGCTTTGCCATGCGCAGCCCTGACTGACTCTTGCCTTGCGCAGGCATCGGCTTTGTCACCGCGAAAGAGCTGGCGAAGAAAGGTGGCCACGTGGTGATGACCGCCCGCTCCGAGGACAAGGGGCAGAAGTGTGCTGCCCAAGCGCTCAGTCACACACTTGACGCCTTTAGTATGAGTGTGGTTGCCAGTCTTCTGCTGCCTTTTTTAGTGCTCCTGCTTGCAATTTCAAGTAAGCACCTGTGGTGCGGTGGGTCGCAGCGCGCTGGAGAACATCCAGGCCGAGTCCAACGCCCCGCCCGGCAACCTGGAGCTGATGATGCTCGACCTGGCGAACTTTGAGTGCGGATGTGCCACCAAGCTGACCTGTCTCAAGCAAGCAGTGGCTCCAGCATGCCCCCCTCTGATGGGGTTGCCGGTGCTGGCAGGTCCGTCAAGAATTTTGCAAAGGCCTTCAAGGAGAAGCACAAGAAGCTGGATGTGCGCACGCCGCCTTGGCAGTCTGCTGTGTGGTGGTGGACGGGCTGCTCTGCGCCATCAAACTAGTCAGTCAACCTGCCAACCGCAGGGTTGCTTGTGCCGTGCAGTGCTTGGTCAACAACGCTGGCGTGTTCCTGCCGCCTCATGAGAAGACGCCTGACGGCTTCGAGGCACGGTCCTAGCCTTGTGCCTTCATGCTGCGCTTGTCAGTAGTTCATGGGCCGGTTTGCTCGTCAGATCACTGCATGCAGCGATTGTTATGCAGACAATGACAAATTTTGGTAACATTTCTGGCCTATTTGCAGTGAGAGTGAGCTTGCCTTGTATGAGATGCCCGTTCCTGGTAGACAGCGGGAGTCTGTTTGCAGAGCAGTTGTGAGGCAGGGCAGGGACGTCCTTAGCTGACACATGACAGCCTGGCGTAGCGGCATACGGAGGCTTGAAAACATGCAACACCAATCTCTAAGCCAGGTGACTGAGTTGAGGCTTTCCTGATGCGCGCAGATCACGACGCACACAAACCACTACGGCCCCTTCCTGCTGACGCACCTGCTGCTGGAGCCGCTCAAGGCGGCCGCGCCGTCGCGCATCGTCTGGGTGTCCTCCCAGGCGGAGGTGTACGGGGCGATCGACTGGGACGACCTCAAGTGCGCGCTGGCTCCCCTCGCGCGTCTGCGGGCCTGCGTGTGTGCTGCATGCCGGGCCTGCATGTGTGCTACATGCCGGGCTGGTCGAGTGGGACGACCTCAAGAGCGCGCCCGCTCCACCCGTTTCTGTGAGGGCCTGCCTTTGCGCTACATGCACATGCGCGGGGGCTTTATCCTGTGCCGGGACGGTCGGGTGGAGTGCCGCCAGCAGGTCACACCACGCCACGTGGAGTGATGCAGTGGCGTGCCGTGGGAGCGGGGTGTCACAGGGTTGGGGCAGTAGTGCATGGTGGGTGCAGACAACCGTTCGCATGCATTGGCCGCAGCAGGCTGCATCTGTGCTCCCCATTTTCGGCGCAGCCTCGCCGCGCAGTCAACCCCTCCTGTCAGCACACGCGCGCCTGACAATGCGATGCCGGTCGTTGCAAAGATGGGTAGACCTCGAACTGATGCAGGTGTGAGGTAGGTGGTAGTTCAGTGTAGGATATGGTAGGACAGGGTGGCGTAACCCTATCCTACCCCTGGCGCAGGGGCGTGAAGGACGAGAACAGCGACGTCAACATGTACGGCCGCACCAAGGCCTTCAACCTGATGACGTCCTCCGAGCTCAACCGCCGGCTGGCCGCGTCCGGCGTCGTCTGCCTGGCGCGCGCCCCAGCCGCGCGATGCCGGCACCGCATGCTGTCAGAGGCACTCACTGTGGACTGCATTTGCAGTACAGCTTGGCAGCACTCTGGTGTGCACAGTACGCGCAAGCCTTCATGCACAGTCGTGCGCGCCCGCAGCACCAGAGCAGTGGCAAAGCCAGCAGCGCATCGAGTCCTGCAACAAGAAGAAGCGCAGTTTGCAGTACGTCACAGCCGCTATCGAAGCTGTCCTTACTCGCGCGGCGCGGCATTCCAGGGCTGCCACCCGGGCATTGCGAGCACAGACATCTACAACAAGATGGACACGTCTGGCAAGCTCACTGCCAAGGCGCGCAGCCCAGCCATTTGTTGGCTGGCATGAGCATGTTGATGGGCAAATGTAGCGAGGTCACTGCTCCTGCGCAGGCCGGCAAGCAATGTCCGGCGTGAACAGGAGGCTGGGGCAAGGTTGCTGATGTCGGTCTGTGCGGTGCCAGGCGATGGCGGGCGTGAACACGCTGGTGGGCCAGTCCGAGGAGCGCGGCGCGCTGTCGCTAGCATACTGCGCGAGTGTGCCCGAGCTGCAGGGTACGGGTGGTGGGGCCAGCCGCGCGCCGCCCCTGTGAGCGGCGTGCGCGTGGTGCCGGAGGTGTCGTGCGTCGCAGGGTGCCTGGGGGCATGGCGCTACATTGCAGCACGTTAGGAGCGATACCCTACCCTGACATGGGGCCCTGCGGCGAGCGCAGAGCATGGCGGCGCCTTCTTTGGGCCGAACCAGATCAACCTGTGGAACACGGCGGAGCGCACACCGACCAACCCCGCGACGAAGAACCCCGAGGACTGCGCGCGCCTGTACAACGAGACGCGCCGCATTCTCGCAAAGGTCGGCCACCCCGTGCCCGAGGCGTGACCGGGCGCCGGCCCACCTAGGCACAGCATTTTGGCACCAATCTTTCTTCAAGAAGTCGTCGGTGAACCCGGTGCCCACAGGTGTGGTCGCTATGCATTGCGCACTGGGGGGTCTTTGCTGTGTTTTTTACTTCACGCACAATGCCCGTGCATTACTGGACACACGCTTCTGAACGCATGCGGTAGACCTAATGCGCTGGTACCATGTGCGTAGTGTGGAGCTTGAAAGTTGACAACGTGGTTAAACGTGGATTGGTGCAAATGTAAAAGGGAAGCCTGTGACAGATGAAGAGACGCCTGGGTGCAGGCACCTCTGGCACGTTACTTCAGAGATACACTTAAACACTACTGTAAAGGTCCTCAGCAAGCGCGCGTCCGCACACTCCTGGCTGCCGGCGCGCCCAGCGGCGACCTGGCCGGCCTGCAGGGCAGCGCGCGCGCGCCCGCAGCTCTCAGGCGTGGCTTCCTGGATGGCATGCACATGCCAGTGGCAGACACCCTGCCGCCCGTCCACGGCCCAGCCGGCCTCGTGCTGGTCGCCAACACGCGCGCCTGCGGGCCCGCTGCCAGCTGCGCGCGACCGGGCCCTGGGCTGCTGGGCATGGCGGGAGTGACAGTGCGCCCTGCGCTGCCCCGCCCTGCCGCGCCTGGGGTGCCCAAATTTAAGGGTACCTCGCCATACAGCGCGCCATGCATCCGGGCTGCGGTTGTGCTGGGCGCGCTGTGGGCGTTGGCACAGCTTGGCAGGTGCACATCTGCAGACGCACACAGGCTGCTCGGGAGGCCGCCTGCGGCGCCGCCACCGGGCGCCGCGCCCGCCCCGCCCGCCGGCTGCCCACCGGCGGACCATGCGGGTGCGAGCGAGCACGTCGCGGCAACGGCCACGGCCCCGCTGGCGCCCACCGGCGACGGCACATGCGCGCGCGCCCCGATGCCATCAGCGAGCCCACTCGCAGCGCGGCCGGCAGCGGCCAGCCAGTGCGGCGCGTCGGCGCCCGCCTCGCCCGGATCACCCTCCGCTGCCCAGCCCGCACCCGCTGCCGGCGCTGCTGGCGTGCGCGCCCCCGCAGGGCTCGCGCAGGCGCCCGCGGCATTGTCGCCGGCGTCCGCTGGCGGCCGCGGCGGCGCGCCCTCGTCCGCCTCGTCTGCTGCGGCGCCAGCGCCCCCGGCCGGCACAGGTGCGTCCGCGGGCGCGCGGGCGGCGGCGGCAGCGGCGCGCTCGATGGCCGGCGCCTTGGCCGGCGGCGCGGCGCGGCCGCCCGCGCTGAGCAGCTTCTGCAGTTGGGGCTGCAGGTCGCTGACCTGCGCGCGCGCGTGCCCCACTGTGATAGGGATAGGTTAGGGTCAGGAAGCAGTGCTCTGGGGCAGGCGTGCACGTCGCTGCCTGGCCGCACACATGTCCCCTGTCGCGGCGCGCCTGCAGCCCGGGCTGCAGGCTGCTCATCACCACGCACCAGGTACCATCAGAAATGCAGGCCATGGCAGTCACCAAGAAGCCTGCCAGCATACGGCTGTGCGCGCAACTGACACGCCCTGCAGCTCTGCAGGTCACGCCTGCCGACTGTCCCAGATTGCACAAGTGTGCGGAAACAGGACAGGCGCAGGGCGCGTCGCCATGGCGCGACATGCCAACGCCGGTGGGCGTGCAGGCGCCCCAGAGCCTCCGGCCCGGGCGCGCGCCTGGAAGTCAAAGGGGATGGAGATGAAGCCAGACTCCCACAGCTCGTAGCAGTCGTCGATGGCGATGCTCGTGCCTGGCCCCAGTGAGGGGCACTGCATCCTAGGCGACCAGGTACCTCCAAATGTATGTGGTGCTGGTGGGGAGGCCACCATCCCATCACTAGCGTCGTTGTGTGGTGTGATCCGCCATGCACAGTTTCCTCACGCAAGCGACGTGATGCCCTGGACTGGCTGCAGCAAGCTGCTTGGGGTCCGGAGGCCGGGCGGGCGCGCAGGACGCAAGCGCTTTCCCACGCAGCAGCAGCAGGGAGTAGCTGCAGGCGTGGCTGTCACACGTGCTGCAGACGCACCGCGCCCATGCACTTTGGTATGTCCGCTGCGGGCCCAAAGACTACAAATACGAGTGGGAGAGCCCCTTGGGTGAGGCCACGGGTGCCGCTGCTGGGACGCTCGCGCGCGCGCCCGCGCACCTGACAGGTCGACCGACTGCTGGATGAGCGCGGCGCTCTCGAGCAGGCGCCGCGCGGCCGCCGCCACGCGGTCGCCCTCCGCGGCGGAGCACACGCGGATGACGTGCTTGGCCGCCAGCGCCTCGCGCACCTGCCGGCGTGCGCCCCGCCCCCCAGCCATTACCCACCTGGCTTGCGGGGCGGCCGCGGTGGGTGCTCTTGCTGCGCACAGCCATGCGCGCATGCTGAGGGCACACGCCCCGGCGCGCTCTGCCCACGCCTCTGGCAGGGCCTGGGGCGCATGCAGCCGCGCACGGGGGGCGCACGCGGGGGCGCGCGCGGAGTATGACCCTAACCCTAACCCTACCAGCTGAGGGCCGTTGCCCCGAGGGCGCGCGCCTGCTCCAGCAGCGCATCCTCCTCGGCCTTGCTCGCCGCGATCGCCGCCGCCGCCTCGTCGGCCGCCGCGCCGGCCGCGCCCACCAGGAATTCCAGCAGGCGCTGCGGCGGGCAGTCCGAGCGCACCTGCGCGGCGGCAGGCGCGCGCGGTGACGCACGCCGGTAGGTGCCTGCTGCTGCCGCAGCGCTTCCGCGCCAGGCAAGTGCGTCCCAAAAGACAGCAGGCGCCCGCGCAGCCCACGCAGCCCGCGCTGCAGCCGCGCAGCTCGCTGGCAGCGAATCAGCACGCATGAGCGGTCGTGTGCATGGGCCGCGCGTGCCAGCCATGACGGGTGTGCTGGGGCGCCGGCGGGTGGGTGGCCAGCCCAGACGGATCCAGATCAGGCTCAAACCCCTACCTTAAGCCCATCTGACAGGCAGCCCAGGCGGATCCAGATCAGGCTCGAACCCCTACCTTGAGCCCATCTGACAGGCAGCCCCAGGCGCGTCCAGAGCAGAGCAGAGCAGCCCTGCAGCTGTCCGACGGTCAACCGGCCCGCTCCCCTCACAGCAGTCACCGCCAGGCGGTCTGCCGGGGCCGTACGCAACGCCGGCCAAGCCGTGTCCGCGCGGCGCGCGCCTCTGCACGCAGCCGGGGCCGCTGCCTTGCATTGCGCGCGGCCGTGCTACACCCGCGTCGGCTTGGGCAGTGCCAGCGCGGTGCGTGGGGCGGCACCTTCTATGGCTCCGCCAGTATACCCACTGCTGCATAGGTCTCTGCTTAGGTTCATGACCCTCTCTAGCTTCATGACCCTAAGCAGAGGGTCACGAACCCAAGCAGAGACGAGGGTCATGAACCCGCAGGCAGGGCAGCACCTGGAGGACGGACGAGGAGGGCAGGAAGTCGACGAGCGCGGAGGCGGGGTCGGAGTGCACGAGCACGCTGAACGCAAAGCCGCGCCGCTGCAGCGCGGCCTCAAACTCCGCCCTGGCGGCGGCCGGGGCGGCGGCCGCGGTCAGGCGCTGGGCCCGAGCGGGGAAGCCCTGTTGGCTGCCGCCGCGCTCTTCCCATACCACGGAGCCAGCAGCAACCGGGTAAACGCAGACAGGGCACGCACAAGGGAGATGCATGACGGTGTGGTGCTGCTGCGTGGACATGACATGCCGCCATTTTACGCACGAGGGTGGGGGCAGCCCCGCAGGTTGGAGATGAGCAGGGCGGGGTGGCTCCACGCGCGCACCGCGACTCGAGCGCATAGCCGGCCCAGAGCACAAAGCGCTGGCTGCTCTCCTGCGTGCGCGTGTCGCACCAAACGTGCGGCACGCTCAGCATTGCCTCCAGCGCGGGCGCCAGCTCCCTGGCCGGCAGCGGTGTGTAGTGGGCTTAAACTATACCCTGATATGCCTGGGGTAGTAATAACGAGTGGCATGCGCCATGTCCTTCATGGCGTAGGCAGCTGGCGCGCGGCCAACAGGAGAGCTCGGGGTGCGAGAGTTGGCAGCGGTCCCACGGCGGCGGGGCCCAGCCTGCACAGCGCGGCAGCAGCAGGTGGAATGTCCCGCACCCTATCACAGTGCGGACCTGACCCAGGCGCCAGCCTCGCTGCGCGCCCATGGGAACCTGCTCCAATGCGATCCAGAAGTCGGGCCCGTCTCTGGATCAGGCACCGGAGCCAGGGCCGCACCGCACGCGGCGCACCCAGAACAGCGACAGCCGCGTCAGCAGCCGCGCGCGGCCCAGGTCCAGGCCGGCCACCGCCGCCTGGATGCGCGCGCGCTCGGCCACGATGTGCAGGCCGCCGTCGTCCGCCACGTAGCTCTGCCGTTCGCGGCAGGCCCAGCGGGGCTCACTCACTGGGTCGCGCCTGGCAAGCAACCAGGCGCTGTTTCCATTCGGCGCCACCGCCCCGCGTCCCTGGACTCTGCACAGCGCGCCGTCGCTCCCGACTCGGTACAATCCAGGACCTTGCTGGCTATGCGGCAGTGGCTGTCAGACCTGGATCACGCCGGAGCGGTCGCCGCCGCCGCCGGCCGACTCGAGCGGGTCCATGGGCGCCGAGTCCGGGTGGTACAACCGCACGCTGAGCCCGGCAAAGCGCCCTGCGACCGAGGCGCAGACATGCACTGTTATCAGGCTATGCGCTTGCAGACCGCAAAGCAACCCGGGCTTGCCTGCACGCCGCATGACTGGGAGAGCACGTGCTCGACAGCCATTGCCGCGCCTGTCCACCCTTCTTGCGCTCCGCAGGGCGGACTTCTCTGGGCCAACGCCATGCGTAACACCAAAGAGGGGTAATAAGCACCCAATGCACCAACTAGTCTGCGTGCCGTACGCACACGAGGGTGCGTCTCAAGGCCATAGCAGCAAGCACGCCCGGGCATCTGGGCACCCGGTGTTCCAACGTATCACGCCACGCAGCAGACCCTTGATGCGCGACAGGGGTCAAAGTGTGCCTGGTGCATCCCGGCGGCCGAGCCCATGTAGGGGCCTTGTGATACGCGCGGCCGCGCGCCTGGCGCATTGGCGGTGAGCGCGGCCAGGCAGGTGTCCAGCGCCTTCAGCGCCTGCAGCTGCCGCCGCTGCTCGGCGGCGCTGACCGCAAACTCGCCGCCCACCTGCGCGCCGCGCGTCCGGGCCGCCTCGCTCTTGGCGCTGGCCACGGCAGCTCCGTGGCAGAGGATGGGCCGGCAGAGGCGGAGGCGCCAGCAGCTGCCCGCAGTATGGATGGACGACATCCAGGCGTGGCAGCGCATGCTTTAGCACAAGACGCACCGGCGGCCAGGCCGGCAGCGCTCCCGCACGGCGGCCAGGCCGGCCAGGCTGCGACGCATGCGCGGCCCGCAACGTCCGTGACGGCAGCCGGCCGGGATGGTGTAAGGCTGGCTGGGCATGGCTAGCGTCTGGCAGATACGTTTAGGTTAAAAATTGGGCACCTGCACGGCGACCAGCTCGTAGCGGCTCTCCACGGCCGCCAGCTCCGCGCGGATGGCCTGCTTCAGCGCCTCGTGCTGCTCCGCGGCGCGCACGGCCGCCACGACCGTCGCGCTCAGCCACGCCAGAAAGTCGGCGTCGCCGCGGCCTGCGCGCGCGCGGCCCTGCCTGCCCTCGGGGCTCGCGCGGCCGCCCGGCGCGCCCTGCCGAGCCTGAACGAGCGCGAGGGCCTCGCCTGGCCTGCGCGCGGCCTGCGCGCGCGCAGCGCCGCTGCACACGCGGCCCAAGACCGCGGTGCCCGCGGTGCAGTGCTTCGGCCGCGTGCTTGCGCTCGCTCACACGGCGGCCCGACGAGCGCGCCAGGGCAGGCCTGCGCGGCGCACCTGTGGCGTACGTGCCCGCGCCGGAGCGCAGGTCCGCCGCGGAGATTAGGCCGAACGCATAGAACAGCGGCCCCAGCGAGCCGTGCGGCGGCAGGTCCGCCTCCAGGCGCGCCAGCGCGCCGGCCTCGGGCACCCAGAACTCGACGCGCGCGCCCGCCGGCGCGCCGCCGCGCCCCAGCGCGTCCACATAGGCGTTGAGCACCTGCGGCCGGGCGCGACAGGCGCCCCTTGGGCGCGCTGGGAGGAGGTGCAGCGCACAGCCACAGAGCACCTGCGGCAGGGCGCTTGCTACCAGTGTCACAGACAGTCGTGGTGATGACGGATTGATAGTGATGCACGGACGGGAAGGAGAGTATTCAGCGTTGGCAGGCCTGCAGAAAAACTGTGCCGGCCAGTTGCTGTTGCAAGTCCGGATTTCTGCACCAGGTATTAACTGAGTCTTGTGCGAGAGCAAGTGTCACCCGTTTGGTCACGGGCAAACGCCAACTTGGTGCACTTTCACTCTGCAGAGTTGCGTGCTCATAGGGACGCTGCATGCGCATCTGCCACACTGCACGCACGGGGCAAGCAGAAGCCGCAGAGTGCTTCACCGACCTTGAGCGACTCTGTGTTCTTGGCGCGCTCGTATGGGTGCGCAGCGAAAAGGTCTGGGTGGACCCGCCGGACCACAGCCCGCATGAGGCGCTTGTCCTCGGCCTGCATGGTTGGTGAATATATGAACTACTGCCGCGTATCAGCCATCTTTGGTCTGCTTGCTAGTGATTTCCCGCTCTGCGCGGCATGCTGTGCTAGGCGACCTAACCAAGCCCTTACTCCCTGCAATATTTGAATTTAAACACGATCGCATGCTAGGGCAGCCTCTTGCCATGAGTTTTTCTATCATGTTAAAAGACGCATACTGCGCGAACTGCATGTCGAGAATTCGAGCTTTAGCGACGCACTGGACGAACGTCGTGACATGCGTCAGAACAACAGGTGAACTCAATGACAGCCGCTGCGTGGTTTCTGCTGTGTCAACATAGCAGCGGCCAACGCGCTTGAGCGGGCTGACTTCAAAAGGCAAATTAACCCCATGCGCATCATTCTAGTTGATCAGACGCACATTCATGCTTACCTCAGTTATACGTGCGCAGCAGGTGCGTGTGGGCTGCGACCGCGCGCCCCGCGCGGGGCGCGTGTTGGCGCAACACCGGAGGTCGACACTAGGGACCGGCGCAGAGAGGCCTGCAGACAGCTGACTCACTGGGAGCAGCCTGGGGCTCGTCTACCGGCACGCAGGCGCACAGTAGCAGCGCCGCAGCAGGCCTGCGTCCGTTGATGCACCATCCTTGCACAGCGCCGGCGCCGCCGGCCGCGCGGCTGCCCAACCGGCTTGCTCTGGCAGAGCGGGGCCACTAGTGGCGCGGTTTGTGTGGTGCAGGGGCGCTATCTCCACTTGTCCAGTGTGAGGCCGTCACCATAGGGTTTTCTGTGAGGAGCTCCAGATGAGCCGCTTGGCAATGCGCCCTGCTTCCCGCCTGCCCGTGCCGCGTATGTTTGCCTGGGCGTGTGATTGCTGCGCTGGCCCTGACCGCCCGTGTAGGGCTGCGCACCTGTGGGGACTACACGCCATGGCCAGGTGCGCGTGTGTTCTGGCAGACATCTTCGCCCAGGCGGCTGCCGTGCGCCCTGGGCGGCCCGCCTGTGTGGCAACCCGCACTAATGTGCCCCCCAAGCCCCGTGCGCCCACGCTTTTGCTGCACGTGCCAAGGCGGGTGCCTGCTGGCAGGCGGCGCGCACACGCGGTCCGGGGGCGGCGCTAGCACGCTGGGCGCGCGCGCGGGGCTGCCGGCATGGACCTCCCGCCAGCTGCTCCGCCTGCACCAGGTACTTGCACAACTGGGAACCCTCTGCAAACTTCAAGCTCCTCAGATGGTGGCGATGCCAGCCGCCCTCGAAGGCAGCCTGCAGCCTGCCAGCCTGTCTGCGTTGGGCCTCGGCGGGAGCGGGCCCACCGGCTGCCCCGCACGGCCGCAGGAGGCTCCTGACGCTGCTGCGTTGGGCATCGCAGGCAGCCGACCAGTCAACATGGCCCCTCCGGCCGGCCCTCCTGGCGCGATCCCGCCACGCTCGCTGCTCGCCCTGTGCCGTGCTCGCCGGGGCCGCACTGGCCGCGGCGGTGTTTCCTGTGCGTTGTGCTCCCGGCCCCTCGGCCTGCCCCCGCTGACTACGATTAAGTGCACGCAGGGCCCCCGATGAACCAGGCCAGCGAAATCAAGGCGCGCTGGCCCCAGCCGCTGCGCCGCGCGGGCCGCCGCGCCCAGGTTGGCGGCGGCCACCTTTTGTGGGTGGCGCGCGCACATGCTGAGCCGCCTGCCTGTCCTGCGCAGGTGGTGGAGGTGGAAGCCTTCTGCAGCGTGCAGGATATGATTCACGCGGCCATCGCGTCTTACGGCGCGCAAGCGTCGCTGCGCGAGGTGCTAAATTTATGCCGCACCTGCCCCTCCTCGGGGCCACGGCTGCCTCGCTGGCCCTGCAAAGTGTCAAAAGGCCCAGCCTTGTGTCCTGCCAGTGCGTGTGACGGGCAATGTACCGCGAGGCCCATGCGCATGCCGCCGCATCGAGGGCCTGCTGGATGGGCCGGGTGACTCGCAGCCCGCCACTGACCGGTCTGCGCGGTCTGTGCGCCGCCCCAGATATACCGCGCGTGCGAGGTGCGCGGGCGCATCGCGTACAAGCGCTCCGGGGGCTCCCGCTTCATCACGCACAACGACCACTGGAAGAGCCAGATTCGGCACGCGCTGTACACAGGCGACCGCTTTGTGAGGTGCGCGGCCGTGGGGCTCCGGAGGGGTGCTCTGTGCGGCCCCATGGGGGCACGCTGTGCCAGCACATTCCGGCGCGACAGAGGCCCCCGTGGCGCTGCAGAGTGCCTGGTTACAGGCGCTGCTGTGGCACAAGCTGGAGTGCAGCTGTCGCGCCGTGTGACTCTAGGACATGGGGCGGGGTGGCCATGGCAGCTTGTTGCAGTGAAGGCGGCGGGCGCGGCCGTGTTGCGCTCGCGGCTGGGCTCTGCATCTGGGCACTGCTCTTAACGCACCGGGCACATTCCCGGCTCATCTGGGGCTGAGCTGAGCGGCATACCGTGGCTGCTGGAGTGTAGGCGCCTGAACAAGTCCAGCCTGCAGCAAAAGGCCTGAACATGCACACCTCGCAAGGTCCCTGTGCTGCCCCGTCCTCTCGTGGCCGCATCATCCACGCGCGACGCCAGGCAGCGGCTCCAGTGGTACCCGCACTACGCGGGGACTGCACAGCACCGCTTGCTAAGGAACGGCAGCATGGGCGGGGTGGCCGATGGCGCGGGCAGCTCTGTGGCGGCCTGTTTGGCTGTTTGGGCTGCAGGTGCTCAGGACGGTGGTGTGGCACAGCCAGGCCCGCCTTGCACCAGGGTGGCAGGCCTCCCGCGGCCGTGCACCGAGCAGGGCGCGGCGCGCAGGGCGGCAGAGTGCGCGAGCCACCAGACGATGGCCGAGCCGCTGCAGCGACATAAAGCCAGCTTGTGAGCATTGGGACGATGCGATTAGGCCAGCCGGGCTGCTAGTCAGAGCACACGCGCAGGCGTCACGGCTGCGCGCTGAGCGGTAGGGGTAGGGCTGGCCCTAGCCCTAGCGCAGGGCGGCGGAGGGCGCCGACAGCTGGGCGGTGGCCAAGCCGTTGCTGCGACAAAAACACGACTAAACTGTCATGGGACACCAACTTCAGCCCAGCCAGGCTGCTACTCAAAGCACGCCCGCAGGCCTCGCGGCTGCGCGCTGAGCGCGCGCGGCGCGCAGGGCGGCGGAGGGCGCCGACAGCTGGACGGTGGCCAAGCCGTACGCGCGCGTCGTGCCGGCAACGACGCAGGTGCTGGTGCGCACCGACGCGGGCGCGGCCGCCGTCAACGACGAGGCCGCGGCCGGCGGCGCCGGCGCGGCCGGCGGCGGCGGCGGCTGCGGCGCGCGCCGGCTGACGCGCTCCAGACACGCGCTCGGCGCGCTGCCGCCGGCGGCGTCGCCGCGCCGCAAGCGCTCGCGGTGCGCGCCCCCTGGCTGCGTATTCCCTCCCTTGGGGTAGGGCGCACCCCCCGCGTGCTGGCAGTGCGAGCGCAGGCACGGCGCGGCTTGGCTCGCGCGTGTCCCAGCACGCGCGGTGGCGCAACGCCGCCGGCCGCCCTGCACCGGGCGCCACACCTCCTGGCGTCGGGGCAACTGCTTGCTGCAAGCGCCAACCCTCACCTGTGCCGAGTACAGATGCGTGCAGATGCGCAGCCTCGGTGACACGGTCGCTGGCGGCGCAGGCCCGCGCGGCAGGCGGCGCGCTACCGGGGCGCGGCCGCCGAGGCCACCGACGAGGACGAGGAGGAGGAGGAGCAGGGCGAGGAGGAGCGGGCCGCCGGCGGGGGCGCCGCCCGGGGGCGCGCGCGCGGCTGGGCCCCGCCGGCCGACGAGGGCCCCCGGGTCGGCCCCGGCAGCGTGGGCGGCTCGCCGGGCGGCCACGAGCCGGGCAGCGTGGCGTCGGGCGCCGGCTACCACCGCTCGCCCTTCTTCCGCAGCGGGTGCGCCGCGCGTCCTTTGAGGGCCTGATAGGGTAGGGTCTGCAGCTGAGGGCGCTCGCCCGCCAAGTGCTGAGCCCTGTTCGTGCCTTCACATGCTCGCGCCCTCTGCGCCACCCCTGTGCCCGGCGCGTGTGGCTCCTATGGGCACCGGCCGCCGCGCACACTGGCCGCAGTGTTGCCAACGCGCCAGGCGCACCACGCAGCTCTCTGGTAACCGCAACGTGATGCCGTGGCCGAGCGTCCCAGACTGAGGTAGTGACGCAGCGTCTGATGTGAGAGTGCGGCGCTGCGCCGCAGGCGCGGAGAGCGCGCGGGCGGAGGGGCGCCCTGCCCGGAGGGCGTGGATGAGAGCAGCCACCCGGAGCGGCTGCGCTCCGGCGGCGGCGGCGAGCCCGCGTTCAAGGTGCCCGCGCCCACACCCTGTCGCCCGCCCTGTGCCTCTGCCCTGAGGGAGCAGCCCCCCGGCATGGCCGCCGCACTCAAGGCGCCCTGCGCCAAGCTGTTGATGCAGCTGTTCCGTGCCTGAAGCTGCTTCCGCGCGTCTTAGAGCGGGCTCCCAAGTGGCGCGCGTGTGCGCGCTGTTGTCGTTTCGGGCCCATTGAAACACGTGCAGCTTCCGGTGGGGAGTGCTGTGCGCTCTATCATGCAGCGGGCTGCGAGTGGCGATGCTGGTCATGACGCTCCCCCCGCGCGCGATGCGCAGCGGCGGAGCCTGCTGGCGGCGGCCGAGCTGGAGCGCGAGCCGCTGCCCGCGCACAGCGGCATGGCGCTCAGCCACGCGGGCGGCGCGCCCGGCGTGCCGCCCAGCGGGCCCGGCGGGGGCACGCGCCGCTGGGCGGCGATGCGCGGCGGCGGCGGCGGCGCGCGGCTGGGCGGGCTCGCCTGGCCGCGCGTGGGCCAGCCGGGCGCGGCCGCGCACGGCGGCAACGTGTCAGGCGCGCCGGCCGCTGCACACGGGGCGCTGCTGGGAGTGTGCTTGCTGAGGTCAGGTGAAGCCTCCCAGTTGCTGCATGGAGCGGCGGGGCTCACGTCCGCAAATGGAATGCGCATTATGCAAGTCGCTGCCTTGACAGTCAGGCAGTGCTGCGTGGTGGGCGCGCTGGAACTGGTGCGAGGGGCCCGGCGGCTGACAGGCTCGCGCCCCTGGCGCGCCCTTCTGGCACCCACCTCGCTCAGCAGGCGGTGCAGGACGCTTGCAGCGACTGCAACCCGCCTGCGCCCTACGCGGCTTGCCTCGCAGCGTCCGTCCCGCGCCTGTGCTGCGCAAAGGCGCGCCATGGAGGCGCGCGCGGCACTCTACCGTACCCTGGACCTGTCAGTCTCTCACGGGCCGCCGGCGTCCCGGCAGGCTCGGAGGGCGAGGAGGCGGGCGCGGCGCGCGCGCGCGCGCGCTCGGCCGAGGCTGAGAGCCCGCCGACCACGCAGCTGTACGCGCTGCGCTCGCGCGCGCGCCCGCAGCGCTCGCCGCCGGGCTTCGGCGCGTCGCCCGACCCGGCCGCCGCCGAGGCCGCGCAGCACGCGGCCAGCGCCGAGCTGGGGCCGATCAAGAGCCGGCTCAAGGCGCGCGCGCGCCGGCTGCGCCCTACTCCAACCCTACCCTAACCCTGCCCACGCCGGCTGGCCTGGCGCGGCCGCGTTGCCTGCGTGTGGGACTTCGAGGAGGGGGGTCAGGATGCGCTGGCGCCTGCCTTCCGCGCTTGACCGTGACCCACATGGTGCGGAGGGCAGGGCATGCAGCATGCCGCAAGCGCCGGCAGGGGGCTTAGCCCAGCGCCCAGGGGCGGCGCGCACCCTCCATCCAGGCGCACCCTGGGTCCAGCTGCGCGGGAGTGGAAAGCGACAGCCGGCTCCTCTGTCGCACAGGGCTGATGGTGGGGGATTGGTCTGGCTGGGCAAATGCTGCGGCGCCTGTTTCGTGTGGCGCGCGCCTGCCTGACAGCGCGGCGGGCGCCCCGCGCAGGCGGCCGCCAAGGCGGCGGCGGCCGCCGAGGCCGCGTCCGCCGCGCGCGCCGCGCGGGAGGAGTCCTGCTCCGCGCTGCCCGCGGACGGCGCGGCCAGCAGCGACGGCGGCGGCGGCGGCGGCGACGGCGGCGGCAGCGCGGCGGCCGCGGCGGCGGCCGGCGAGACGCTGCGCGGGCGGCGGCGAGCGGCGCCGGCGGCGCCGGCGGCCGGCGCGGCGCCGGCGATCAGCTCGCCATTTGTGCCGCGCGCGGGCGGCGCGCCGCCGCTGGACAGCCGCAAGCGAGGTGCGCCGCGCCTCGCAGTGCCTGCTGACATCTGCACACCCGCATCGACCGCTTCTGCAAGGGCGCACAAGCGCTGGCATGCAAGCCTGTGAACAGGATTGCTATCCCAGCGCTGTGCTCCTGCCTCGCAGGGCATTTCAGGCGGGTGCTCCTTCCGGGCGGGGTGCTTGCACGTCCTGCTTGCCGCGCGAGCCACATGCGCGCAGGGCCAGCCCAGACACTGGCCAATGCGACACCGCGTGCACGCGCGTCAGCGTCGCGGCGCGTGCGCAGGCCGCGGGCGTGGCCTGAAGCTGATTGACCAGGTGACGCGCAACCCGACGCACGGCGCAGCGTCGGGGTCGCTGCCGCCGCCGCCGACGCCGTCCGCGACCGCGCCGCGCGCGCCGGGGCCCGCCTCGTGCTCCACCACGCCCGCCGCCACGCCCTCGCTCACGCCGCCGCCCGCGCCGGCCGCCGCCGTGCAGGTGCGGGGGCGCATGGCAGCCAATGTGGGAGCATCCTCTCCTTCTTTCCGGAGGGAGGAATGAATACCCCAACCCACCACTGCAGTGTGATTTGCAGACAGGGAGTGGAGCGCATCATGCGTGCACACTGTGACGCGCATCCCGCGCCTGCTCCATGCAGCAGGGGCTGGGTCGGGAGCGCCGTCGCGCAGGGCGCTCGACCAGCAGGCTGTCCCCTGTCCAGCCCGTGATGAATGTGCACGGCTTGCGCCACCCCCGCCACGGCCTGTGCTGTTGCCAGGCGGTCTGGGGCGGAGCCAACTGGGCAGCGCGGTAGGGTCCCAACCCTAACCCTTTAGCCGGCTGGGCCGCAGGGCGCGGCGTCCAGCGCGGCGGCGGCGGCCGAGGCGGACGCGCTGCTGGCGTTCGACGAGGCGCTGTCCGACGACGGCGCGGAGGTGCGCGCCCCCGCCGCGCGGCGCCCGCACAGGCATCCAGCGGCGTCTGCGTGCGCCTGTCAGAGGACACTGCGCGCCAGGTCGGCATTAGCGGCATCAGTTCTTACGGTAGGGTCCAGGGTTGCATGGTTCCAGGGCCGCACGAGGCAGAGCCTGTGCTTGTTCACTGGCGCCACTCCCACAGCTGGCTTGTGCGGGCATCAGAAATGCAAGCGCCTCCTCGTCCCTGTGCCTCGCGCTCGCACAGCGTCAAGCCAGATGCCGCGTTGCACACCAGACCCCTTCTGCAGCCGTCGATGTGGCTGACTGTGACTGCGGCGCGGCTGCGGCTGCCGGGCCAGAGTGCGAGGCCGCGCGCGCAGGGCGCCGACGAATCCGACGACGGCGGCGCCCGCCGCCTGCTGCGCTCGCATGTGGCGGCGGCGGCGGCTGCCGCGGCTGCGGCCAGCAGCGGCGCCGCCAGCACTCACCACAAGCAGGCTGCGGGGCAGGTGCGGTGCTGTCAGTTGCAAGCGTGGGGCCATGCGCGTGCTCTTTCCCGCTGCAGAAATGGCTCGAGGTAACATACTCAGCGCACGCAAGCGCACTGGGGCTCTTTTGGGCGTCGAGCAAACAATCACCAACATTTCAGGTCAGTGTCACTCACTCGGTACGGTGGCGGTGCACACATGCAGCCCATCAGCGCAAGGTGGCGACACGCCGTTGTCGCCGAGCGTCGTGCGGGTGCGTGCGAGCGCCCCGGCCGGCGCCTCACTGTCGCGCCGCGGCGGCAGGCGCCGCCCGGCCCCGCCTTCCCGGCGCCCGCCAGCAAGGCGGCCGCGGGCGCGGCGCCAACCGCCCTGCTCGTCGACGCGCGCCCGCGGCCGAAGAAGCCGTGAGCCGCGCCTGGGGCACCCGCCCTGGCCGGCAAGCGTCGGGGGCCGGGCGCGCCGCGCGCCGCGCGGCCACGCCAAGCCGGCGAAGCGGCGTGCGGCACACGAGCTCGCTGCCTCCTGGCAGCCCAGGGGGCGCCCGCTGGTGAGTGCAGCGCGCTCGGTGCCGCGGCGGCTGGGCTGCGAGCGGAGGGAGGGGCGCGCGGCGGGAAGGCGCGCAGTCGTGGCAGCTTGCGTGATCAGCCGCGTCGAGCGGGGCTGCGAGCGTCATGGCGGGGGTCTGCGTCAGCTGATCGCAGCGCCGCGCGTCCGCGAGGCTGGCCACGGCGGTCGGTGCTTGCTGCCGCACGCCAGTCGGCCAGGCATGCCAAGCGTGCACAGGGCGGGGGCGGCGAGAGGTGCAGTGTTGGGTGGGGCAGGGCCAGCCAGCGGAGGCTGTCGAGAGCGCTGGATGAAGCGTCTGCATGTCTGCTCAGCTGTGTGAAGCGCTCGTGTCTGCAGGCTTTGATGTTGGCCCTTGTGCATCTGGCCCTGGAAGTGTCTGGCCGGATGCGATGGACGAGGCGGGCCGCCGTCATGCCCATCTGCCACCCTGCCC
>JAABUU010000883.1_pt1 | contig 58757 bp, 55 predicted proteins | sample 5559301 | NCBI WGS metagenome assembly JAABUU01 (sample SAMN10711884, study PRJNA513360) | rock metagenome | isolation source: Antarctica rocks | place: Antarctica: Victoria Land, Richard Nunatak white
TTCAGGTAGGCGTGGAGGTCATCATCCCAGGTTCCACGGTCCCAGGTGAAGCCTCGGCGGGCGTCCTCCACGTTTTTCCCGCCGACCATGCCAATTTCATCACCGTAGTAGATACATGGCGCTCCGGGGAAGGTCATCTGAAAGAGATATGCCAGCCGCAGAGCGGACGTGTCACCACGGGCCATGCTGAGGAAGCGGGCCGTGTCGTGGCTATCCAGCAAGTTGAGCTGGGCCAGCGTGGCCGCCCACGGATACATGCCCAGCAGATGGTCAATGGCCTGGGCGAACCCCTCGGCGCTCAAGCTCTCCACGGGGTCGAGGCCCGTGCCGGCAATGGTCGACCGGTCGATCCCCCGCTCCCCGGCGAAGAATCCGAGGCAGGCTTTGGTGAAGAGATAGTTCATCACCGCGTCGAACTGATCGCCGGCCAGCCAGCGTCGCGCGTCGCCCCAAATCTCGCCTACGATATACGCGTCCCGATTGGCCCGCTTTACCCGCTGGCGGAACTCCCGCCAGAACTCATCGTCGTCGATCTCGTTGGGCACGTCGAGTCGCCAGCCGTCGATGCCCTGGCGCACCCAGTATTCGGCCACGTCCCACAGGAACTCCCGGACCGCCGTGGTGTTGGTGTTGAACTTGGGCAGCGCCGGGTCGTCCCACCAGGCCCAGTAGCCAGGCTTGCTATCTCCCGGCCCGTAGGGGCGTAGCGGCCACTGATAGACCGTGAACCAGTCGAGGTAGGGCGAATTGCCGCCGTTCTCCAGAATGTGGTTGAACTGGAAGAAACCACGGCTGGCGTGGTTGAAGACGCCATCCAGCACCACGCGCATCCCTCGCGCGTGCGCCTCCCGCAGCAGCCGGGCGAACGCGGCATTGCCACCCAGAATCGGGTCCACGTTGTAATAGTCGTGCGTGTGATACCGATGGTTCGCGGTGGACTGGAAGACCGGGCAGAAATACAGGGCGTTGACCCCGAGGTCTTGCAGATAGTCCAGGCGCTCGACCACGCCCATCAGGTCGCCGCCCTTAAAGCCCTGAATGGTTGGCGGGACGTCCCACCCCTCCAGATTGTTTGGCTTGGGCACCGACTCGCTCTGGGCGAACCGGTCCGGAAAGATTTGATAAAAGATGGCATCCTGCACCCAGGCCGGCGTCTGAAAAATTTCTGCGGGCGCTGCGGTAGCTTCGATCTGCATGCGTGGCACCTTGGGATTGAGATTTGGGGTCAGATGGTCAGCCGCGTGGCGTAGGGGTTGCAGTGCCCGTTGGCGCGGCACAAGAGCATGGCAAGCATGGGCGCGCCACGCATGGGCCATGACACCGGCGTAGCGCAAGTTTCAAGCCGCTGCATGCGACCCGGAACGAGTAGTTTGACGAACTTCTATCCACGCGCTACGGCGGTATACTACAGGTCAATCGTAGCTTTCGCCGTTGGAGGAGGTGAGATCGTCTTCGCTGGATCCTCAGCAGGCTCTTCCCGTTCCAGCACCAGCATGGCCAGCGGCGGCAGCCGGAGGCCGGCGGAGAACGGTTGGCCGTGCCAGGGGACCTCTTTCGTCTGGAGAGCAGCATCGTTGGTCACGCCGCTGCCACCGTAGGTCTCCCCGTCGCTGTTGAACACCTCTCGGTAGGTTCCCGCCTCTGGTAAGCCGACGCGATAGCCCTCCCGCACCACCGGCGTGAAATTGAAGACGAACAGCAGGCTATCGGCGCCGTCGCGCGACCGCCGCAGAAAGGACAGTACGCCGCCCTCCGCGTCGGTGAAATCCACCCACTCGAAGCCCTGCCAGTCGAAGTCCACCTCGTACAGTGCCGGTCGCTCCTGGTACATCTTGTTCAGCGCAGCGACATACGACTGAAGAGCGCGATGTTTATCGCCGGCCTCTCCTGCCAGGTCCAGCAGGTGCCAATCAAGGCTCTTCGCGTAGTTCCACTCGCGCCATTGCCCGAACTCGCCGCCCATAAAGAGCAGCTTCTTGCCGGGGTGAGCCCACATATATCCGTACAGCGCGCGTAGATTGGCAAACTTCCGCCAGAGATCGCCCGGCATCTTGTCCAGCAGCGATCGCTTGAGATGCACCACCTCGTCGTGCGACAGCGGAAGCATAAAGTGCTCGCTAAAGGCGTACATCATGGAGAACGTCAGATCGTTCTGATGGTCGCGGCGATAGATGGGATCGAGCGCGAAGTAGTCCAGCGTGTCGTGCATCCAGCCCATGTTCCACTTCAGATCGAAGCCAAGTGCCCCGTCCTCGACGGGACCCGTCACTCGGGGCCAGGCGGTCGATTCCTCGGCGATGGTCAGCACCCCTGGAAACTCTTCGTGGATCACCGCGTTGACGTGGCGCAGGAAGTCAATTGCTTCCAGGTTTTCCCGTCCCCCGTATCGGTTGGGTTCCCATTGGCCGTGCTCACGGGAGTAGTCCAGGTACAGCATGGATGCTACCGCGTCGACGCGCAGCCCGTCGATGTGGTACCGGTCGACCCAGAACAAAGCGTTCGAGGTCAGAAAGCTCCGAACTTCGTGGCGGCCGTAGTTGAAGACCAGCGTCCCCCAGTCCGGCTGCTCTCCACGGCGCGGGTCCGCATGCTCGTACAAGTGCGTACCGTCAAAACGGGCCAGGCCGTGTGCGTCTTTGGGGAAATGCGCCGGCACCCAATCGAGCAGCACACCCAGCCCGGCCTGGTGGCAGCGGTCCACGAAGTACATGAGATCGGTGGGCGATCCAAAGCGGGCACTTGGCGCATAATACCCGGTTACCTGGTAGCCCCAGGACATGTCCAGCGGATGTTCCACCACCGGCAGCAGCTCGATATGGGTAAAGCCCAGTCCTGCCACGTACTCCGGCAATTGGTCGGCCAGCTCACGGAAGCTGAGAAAGCGATCCGGGTTGTCCGGGTCTCGGCGCCAGGAGGCGAGGTGCAGTTCGTAGACCGAGATCGGAGCAGCCATCCAGTTGGTCGAGGCGCGACGCTTAACCCAGCGGCTATCGTTCCACTCGTACCCATCCAGGCCGGCCACGATCGACGCGGTCTGGGGCCGGTACTCGGCGGCGAAGGCATAGGGGTCGGCCTTTTCCATCCACGGGCCATGGCCGCGCGGCAGAATAGCGTACTTGTAGGTCGATCCAGCGTCGATGCCCGGCACGAAACCGTGCCACACGCCCGACTCCCCGAGCGACTGCAGCGGATTTCCGAGCGGGGACCATCCATTCCAGTCTCCAATGACGCTGACGGCAGCAGCGTTGGGCGCCCACACCGCGAAGGTCGTGCCTCTGGCGCCGTCTTGCTCGCCGGGGTGCGCCCCGAGGTGATCGTAGGCTCGCCGATGCGTGCCGGTGCCAAAGAGGTACAGGTCGAAATCCGAGAGCGCCATGGGATCACCTACAATCGTGGCAAATGGCGGCGAGCCGGGCGCTCACCGTGCGGACGAGGGAGTATGGCTTTTTCACGTGTCGCCGGAATCTTGCTCCATCCGACCTCGTTGCCGGGTTCGGGCGGAATTGGCACGCTCGGCGAGCATGCTCGCCGCTTTGTCGATACCCTGGAGCGCAGCGGGATCGGGCTCTGGCAGGTGCTCCCGCTTGGACCAACCGGATACGGCGATTCACCGTACTCCGCATTATCGGCCTTTGCCGGCAATCCCTTCCTCATCGCCCTGGAGCCGCTCGTCGAGCGAGGATGGTTGCAGGCGCCGGAGCTTGCCTGCCTTCCACAGTCCCCGTCCGAGATGGTCGACTTTGGCGAACTGGTCCCTGCCAAGATGGCGGTGCTGCGGCTGGCCTTCGACCGCTTCGACGTCCACCGGGAGGCAGAGTACCACCATTTTCTTGAAGAGAACGCCGGCTGGCTGGACGACTTCTGTCTGTACATGGCCATCAAGGACGCTCATGGTGGAGAGCCGTGGAGCCGCTGGCCGCCGGAACTCCGGTCCCGCGATGCCGCTGCGCTGAGTGCACGGCGCCGCGATCTGGCCAGGGAACTCGACTTCCACCGCTTCGTGCAGTTCACCTTTTTTGACCAATGGTCGGCGTTGAAGCACTACGCCAATCAGCGCAAGATTCAGATCGTTGGCGATATTCCAATCTTCGTCGCCCATGACAGTGCCGACGTCTGGGCCAACCAGACGCTCTTTCAATTGGACGAGCGTGGTCTGCCGACCGTGGTGGCGGGCGTCCCGCCGGACTACTTCAGTCCCACCGGCCAACTCTGGGGCAACCCGCACTACCGGTGGGACGTGATGGCCGCCGACGGCTACCAGTGGTGGATCGACCGATTTCGGATGTGCCTTCGACTGGTCGATATGGTCCGGCTGGACCACTTTCGAGGGTTTGCCGCCGCCTGGGCGGTTCCCTACGGCAACCCAACGGCCGAACGGGGCGAATGGACGCCATCACCCGGCCATGAGTTGTTCTCCGCGCTGGAAGCCGCGCTTCCGAGTCCGCCGATCATCGCGGAGGACCTGGGCGTGATCACGCCCGACGTGGAGCAGTTGCGCGCCACTTTCGGCTTTCCCGGTATGAAGATTCTCCAGTTCGCCTTCGGCGCCGGCCCATCCGGCCAAGGCCTCCCGCACAACTACGAGCGCAACACGGTGGTGTACAGCGGCACCCACGATAACGACACAACCGCCGGCTGGTTCACGACCATCGAACCCGCCGAACAGGAATTTGTGCTCCGCTACCTGGCCGGCACGGGACAGGATGTCGTCTGGGATCTGATCCGTCTCGTCTTTGCCTCTGTCGCCGATCTCGCCATCGTCCCGCTGCAGGACGTGCTGCGCGCCGGTACCGGCAGCCGCATGAACAGCCCCGGCCAGGCCGAGGGTAACTGGTCCTGGCGGTTTGTCGATGGGGCTATCTCTGAGCTTGATGTGATGAACCTGCGTGCGCTGGTCGTAACTTACGATAGATTGCCCTCGGGGAGTGAGGAAGGTGCATCATCTCGCTCAACCGAGACATCATGAATGGACAGTTTTGAGGCTTCGTGGTCACCTGATCGATCAACCGATCACAGTGCCGCGTGGGCACGCTCCTGACTTTAGGCAAAATGCGTCGGTAGGGGACGTGGCTCCTGCCCGTCCCGCCCACGGGTGTCTTCGCTGGGTAGTGCTGTCCACCGCAACCGACCAATGCGGGTCGGCCAGGACGAGACCCAAAGGGTACCCCCTACGGGAACGCTATTCGCTGACGATGTGGGCGCACTTTGTCGCCTACAGTAGTCACGCCGTACCCTGAAAGCATGCCGGACCGATCCTACCCCTGGAAACATGCCCTTATCGTTGGCGCCTCGTCAGGCATAGGCGAGGCGCTGGCCTATCAGTTGGGCGAGAGCGGCGTAGCTGTGGCACTGGTGGCCCGGCGCCTCGACGCGCTGGAACGGATCGCACACGACATAACGAGTCGCACCCAGGCCACGGTTACCGTGTACAGTCACGACGTGCACCACACCGACGAGGTAGAGGAGCTCTTTCAGCGGATCTCGACCGAACTGGGCGGCCTCGACCTGGTCATCTACGCCTCCGGTATTATGCCTCTGGCTGACCCGGAGGCCTATCCTACCGCCGACGACCTGGCAACCATCGAGACCAACTTCTCGGGCGCAGTAGCATGGCTCAATCAGGCTGCCCTGCGATTCTCGCGAGCCGGGACCGGCGCCATCATCGGCATCTCGTCGGTGGCCGGGGACCGGGGAAGACGCGTCAATCCGGTCTATGGCGCCACCAAGGCGGCGCTCAACGCCTATCTTGAATCGCTGCGGAATCGCCTCGCCGTCCAGGGGGTGAAGGTGCTGTGCGTGCGGCCCGGCTATGTGGAAACGGCGCTAATCACGGACCTGCGCACGCCGGGCTTCTTGCCACGGGCCGCGCCGGCCGCCGTGGCCACTGAGATTCTGCGGGCGGCGGTTGTGGACCAACGCGTGCTCTACACGCCGAACTGGTGGCGATACATCATGCTGCTGGTACGAATGATTCCGCCATGGGTTATGGAGCGATTGAACTTCTAGCCCGCATCGTTCGTCGACGAATTGAACTGAGAGAACGAGGCATCGCTATGATTGGACCGCAGGCGTTGCGATGACGGAATCGCGCCGTCCGCCAGGGAAGATGCACACGTTCGCCCCCCAACCTCTACTATGGATCATGGCAAAGCCAACACCCACGTAGGTCCGAGAGCTCTGGCGGAATCCCGACTACCTCCTCCTTCTCAGCGGTCAGACGGTCTCGTCGGTTGGCACCACTATCTCGAACGTCGCACTGCCGCTGCTCGTGCTGGGGCTCACGGCATCACCGGCGCAAGCCGGAGCGGTCGGCAGCGTCGGACGGCTGCCCTATCTGTTGCTGGCACTCGTTGCCGGCGCTTTGGCCGATCGCTGGAATCGCAAGCAGGTCATGATCGCGTGCGATGCCGGCCGCGCGCTCGCCTTCATAGGTATCGCCGTGGGACTGTGGACCGGGCATCTTGCCGTCCCGGCGTTGTACGCCGTGGCCCTGTTTGAGGGGACCCTCTTTACTTTCTTCAGCATCACCGAGGCGGCCGCGCTACCGGTCCTCGTGCCGACGGAGCAACTTGCGCCGGCCTTTGCCCAGCTCGAAACCACCTGGAGCGCGTCCAACATTATTGGTCCAGCGATCGGCGGCATGCTGTATGGGCTCGGCCGCGCCATTCCCTTCGCGGTCGACGCCATTTCGTATGCCATCTCCGCACTCTCGCTCCTCACGATCCACGCCCCGTTACAGGGAAGCCAGCAGACTGAAGCACAGGCCCTTCATCGTGACATCGGCACCGCTGTGCAATGGCTCTGGCGGCGGCCAACCCTGCGGTTTCTCTCGGTCCTGGATATGGGCTTTGAACTCGCGCTTTCCGGTACGATCCTGGTGCTCATCGTGCTGCTGAAGCAGCATCATACCGGGGCGGCCGGCATCGGACTGATGCTGGCCATCGGCGCCATTGGGACCACCGCCGGTTACCTGATCGCCCCACATTTGCAGCACCGCTTCAGCCTCCGGCGAATCGTCATCACCGCGTTCTGGCTCATGGCCTGCCTGTGGTTGCTCTATGCATTCTCGCTCAGTCCTCTGATCCTTGGCGCGATCATGGCGGCAATCGGAGGCACGGCCTCGGTCTACATCGTCGTCGGCGTGGCATATCGCGTCGCGGCGACACCGGACGAACTCCAGGGCCGTCTCAACAGCATCTTTGGGCTGCTCACCTTCGGCGTCCAGTCCATCAGCCTGGCGATTGGCGGTGCCATCGCTCAGGCTTTCGGCACGCAGCCCGCCCTCATCACCTTCACTCTGTGTCTCCTGGTCACGGCAGCAAGTGCATCCGTCGGTCGTCACCTTCTGCCCGACGCTTAAATGAGACAGCCTGGGTTGTACTTATAGCGCGGCCTACCTGTGCCTGGCAGGATAGGCTCGCCACCACGCCTTGGCCCCCGCGAGGCGCCGGCGTGAGATATCCGAGCAGCGCGGTGCCAGGCGGTCCGTTGAAATCAGAGGATAATGCAAGTTAGGAGATGGCGGGCTGAGCAATCCGGGCTCGCTTGTGTACTTGCACCGCATGAACTTTATTACCGGCGCTTTCCTCGTCCTGTTCGTTCTGGCCTTCATAGCTATCGTCGTGGCTACGATGCTGTCCAGCAGGCCGCGGTCGTCACGCAGACTTCGCGGCGATGAAGCGATTCAGGACGCCATTAACCGCTACGACCGTCGCCAGCGCCACAACTGGTACCGACGGTTCTGGGATTAGTTTTGCCATGAATAGGGCAATCCGGGGCATCGGGAGAGGTTATCGTACGCCTCAAGAGGCTGCAATTCACGGCAAACACTCGGACTACCGTCCAGTGGAGCTGGCTGCCGGAATCAGATCCGGCACCCGAGCCGGGGTAGGCATGGCGGGGAGCGTTGCGGTGAACACCGCTCCCCCATTGGAATTGTTGGCAGCGATGAGATCACCCCCGTGCGCCCGCATGATCCGCTGGGCGATGGTGAGGCCGAGTCCCGCGCCGCCGGTCCGGCGATTGCGCGAGGTCTCACCCCGATAAAGCGCAGTGAATAGATGCGGAAGGTCCTGCTGCGCGATCCCTGCGCCACTATCGGTCACTGTCGTCACCATGCAATCGCCCTGGCGCCGCCAGCGCACCTCAATCCGCTCGCCCTCTGGCGTATAGCGCAGCGCGTTGTCGAGCAGATTCTCCACCACGCGGGCCAACATCTGGGCGTCACCGAGCACCAGGCATGGCTCATCTGGACGAGCCACCGTCAGCCTGATGCCCTTGACCGCCGCCAGCGGCTGTACGCCCTCGACCGCCCCCTCCAGTAGCGCGCCCAGTTCCATCTGGACACGCTCTGGCGCCTGCTCTAGAAACTCCAGGCGGGTGTAGGCAAAGAGGTCGGAGATCAAGCGCTCCAGGGCATCGGCTTTGGCGCGACACGCTCTAATGTAGTGCGATCGCTTCTCTGGCGTGCCGGCCACGCCGCTTTCCAGCCCCTGAAGATAGCCCCGAAGCATGAACAGCGGGGTGCGGAGATCGTGTGCAATGGCGCCGATAAACAGCTTTCGGTCCTCTTCAAGCTGAGTCTGCCGGGTGAGCGCGTCGCGCAGCGCAGCGCTCATGGCCTCCAGCGCCGTACTCACCTCCGCTACCTCGCGTGCGGCCGACCGGGGCAGGCGAACATCCAGTTCACCGCCGGCGATCCCCTCCACCGCCCGGTTCATCGCCGCAAGTGGATTCAGGACGGAGCGACTAAAGAGCACGAGCGCAACGACGACCACCGCCAGAATGACGCCCGCAGCGGCCAGCGGCCACAGAAAGGGCGAGGGAGATCCTGCCGCGGGCCGTGTGAACCAGAGAAAGACGACGCCACGGGTCGGGCTGTGGCGCGCCGGGTCCGGTATCACGATTCTTTCAAAGGTGGGCGCCTGCCGCCCACTGATAGGTATCAGTTCGTTGGTTGGACCCTGCGATGCGTACGTCTCGGCGCCGATGGGGTTGGGAGACCCGGTGGCCAGAAGTGCCGGCGCGCTGGGTGTGGTGTAGACCAGCTGCCCCGACGCCTTGCCGGCTATCTGAACGATCTGCGCCTCCACCCCGATCGACCTCAACTCGTCAGCGGCGGTGTGCTGCCAGGCAAGGTTGTGCCAGGCGGCGGGGTAGTCGCCGATGATCCGGCGCACGGTCGACAGTCTGGCGTTGTCGGCGTGCAACTGCCACGAGGTCATGGCGCCCGCCAGTGCAATCCAGGCGACGCCCGTGCTCACCACCACGGCCAGCACGGTCAGCACCAGCCAGAGGCGCAGGGGCAAGGCCCTGCCACGTTTCACCCTCGCACTCCCTCGAACCGGTAGCCCACACCCCACACCGTCACGATGTAGCGGGGCTGCGCCGGGTCCTCCTCGATCTTCTCGCGGAGACGCCGGATATGCGTGGTCACGGTGCTCTTGTCGCCGTAGGATTCCCAGCCAAGGTCGAACAAGCGATCTCGGCTAAACACCTGTCTGGGGTGCGAGGCGAAGAGCTGAAGTAGCTCAAACTCCCGTGCGGGCATGGGTACCGGCGACCCGTCGATGCACACCTCGTGTGCCCGCACGTCGATCACCAGACGGCCGAAGTCCAGCACGCCATCATCCGCCGCGCGAGGAGCGGTTCCGGCCGGCCGGTACCGTCGGAGCACGGCGTGGACCCGGGCCACCACCTCGTCCGGCGCCGCCGATTTCACCACATAGTCATCCCCGCCCAGCCGCAGACCGCGGATCTTGTCGCTATCCGCGTCCCGTGCCGAGAGAAACAGGATGGGCACATCGGCCGTGGCGCGGATTCGCCTGCAGACATCAAAACCGGAGGCACCGGGCATCATGACATCGAGCAGTACACAATCGATGTGCTCGCGCTCCAACACCGCCAGAGCCTGGGCGCCGTCGCCAGCCGTTCGGACCGCAAAGCCGTCGACCTCCAGAAAATCGCGCATTAGCTCGACGATCCCATCTTCATCATCGACCACGAGGACTGTTGCTCGCTCGGTCATGATTCGCCTTGCCCTTTCTCGTGACCTGTGCGTGCCGGAAACTGCTCGCCTTGCTATCAGTATGCCGCACTGGAACGCCAAAACGTTGACCCGCACACACTGTTCAAGGTCGGTTCAAAAACCGTTCAAGATCGCCCCCCCTCTTTGTTCAACTTTGGGCCTCATAGTGGAAAACAGGGCAGGAGACATCCTCTCCAATACACCACGCTCACCGAGAGAAAGGACAGTACTCACCATGAAGACTCTGACACAGTGGATCCTCCGACACCGGCTCATCGTTGGCATCTCCTGGATCGTCATCGCCATCGCGGGACTTGCTTCCGCATCATCTGCCACCAAGGCACTCACCCTCAGTGGCGGCGCGATGCCCGGGGAAGGGATCGCGACCAACGCTGCGATCATGCATACCTACGGAACGGGCGGCGAAACATCCCCGTTGGTTCCCGTCATCACCTTGCCCCATGGCGAAACCATCGCTACACCCAGCGTCAGGAGGCAGCTTGCCGCCGCCTTTGCCGCAGCGCAGGGAGTGCTGCCCCATTCCCGCGTGGTCTCGTACGCATCCACCCAGAATCGGTTCTTCGCCTCACGTGACGGCCGCGTCACGTTTGGCCTCATCTACCCAGCGGGGCAGTACGGCCTTCCCACGTCTCCTCCGCTTCCTCTTCACGCTCTGCAACGGGTACTCGCTGCCCACCTCGCCGCCGGAACCCGGATCGCCATCACGGGCCGCGATCCCCTGTCAACGTCGACCGCGGGCAGTGGTGGCTCCAGCGTGCTGGCCGAAACCATGATCAGCAGCCTTGGCGCACTCTTGATCCTGATCCTGGTGTTCGGTTCCTTCCTGGCCGTGGTTCCTCTGCTGATGGCGCTGGTCGCCATCCCCACGACCTTCCTGCTGGTCTGGGGCCTCACCGCCGTCACCGACGTTTCCTTTATCGTTCAATTCCTCATCGCGCTGGTCGGCCTGGGGCTGGCGATCGACTACTCGCTGCTGATCGTCCGCCGCTGGCGTGAGGAGCGGGCCAACGGCCACGACAACCTGCGTGCCATAGACATCGCCATGGCAACGGCCGGACGCGCCGTAGTCTTTAGCGGCACCACCGTCGCCATCAGTCTCCTTGCCCTGGTCGTCCTCCCCGTTCCCTTCCTGCGCAGCGTCGGCTACGGCGGACTGCTCATCCCGCTGGTCACCGTCCTGGTGGTCTGCACGCTGTTGCCCGTGCTCTTCGCGACCGTTGGCCCATTCTTCGATCACCCCCGCCGCCAGAACGCTCAGCGCCCCAGTCGCTTCTGGACGGCATGGGCACGAGGCGTCGTAAAGCGCCGCTGGATCGCGGCCGGGATAGCCCTCGTCATCCTGGCCGCCCTCGTAGCCCCACTGCGCGGTCTCGTGCTTGGTAATCCCTCAGCCAATGCCCTGGCTACCGGCGGTCCGGCGTTCACCGGTCTGCGGACCCTGGAGACGAGTGGCATCGGCCCTGGCGTCATCGATCCAATCGAGGTACTGGCGACACCACGCACCTCCTCGGCGCTTGCCTCCCGCGTTGCTCAGGTAGCTGGCGTCCGCCTGGCAGTTTCCCCTTCCGGTCCTGCCTGGCAGCGTTCCGGCACGGCCCTGCTGGCGGTCCTCCCGGCCGTCGACGCGACCTCCGCGGACGGACGCGCCACTCTCGACGGGGTGCGAGCGGCAGCACATATGGGCCTGGCACCGGCCAGGGTGGGTGGCGTAGCCGCGGGAGACGCGGACTTCGTGGCGGCCATCTACGGTAGCTTCCCGCTCATGATCGGCCTCATCATGCTGGTGACCTTTGTCCTGCTGGTTCGGGCCTTCCGCTCCATACTTCTCCCCCTCAAGGCGCTGGTGCTCAACGTGCTCTCGGTTGGCGCCGCATGGGGCGTGTTCACACTGATCTGGCAGGACGGCCACGGGTCGTCGCAGCTCTGGGGCATCGCGGCCACCGGCTCGATCACCACCTGGATCCCCCTGATGGTCTTTGCCTTCCTCTTCGGCCTCTCCATGGACTACGAGGTGTTCATCCTCGCGCGGATGCGGGAAGAGTACGACGCCAGCGGTTCAACCGACGCGGCCGTGGTACGAGGTATCGGCCATACCGGGCGGCTGGTCACCAGTGCGGCAGCGATCCTAATGCTCACCTTCATCGCCCTGGCATCGAGTCCCGGCACCGAGATCAAGATCATGGCAACTGGGCTGGCCGCGGGAATCTTCCTCGACGCCACCGTGGTGCGCATGCTCCTGGTCCCGGCCTTGGTCTCCCTCTTCGGCCGCTGGAACTGGTGGCTGCCGGCACTCCCCGCGCGCATCCTGCGCGTCGAGGCCTCTCTGGGACCGGCCGCCACTCAACCGCGGGTGTATGCGTTGGAAGCCGCACAGCAGAGCGCGTAACTCGGAGCCGCTTCGTAGCCAGGGGATCGGGTGGTATCACCCGATCCCCTTACATTTCCTGTGGATAAAGGTCAACGATCCGATACCTTGACCGCCCGCTCTCAGCGTTCATGAGCGGACAGTTTCACACCGCACAGTTCCCGCCAGGATGGGTAGGAACACCCTTCAGGTTGTCTGGTGGAGGCGCCGCGCGTCAGCGCCGGTGCCGGGGCGCAACACAGCAGTACCATGCTCCCGATTCTGGCCGGGCGGATATCCCCGAACGGCGGCACAGGATCAGCGTTTCCCTGACATGCTCCTCCCCTGCGCGGCGCCGTGGTCGCAGACACACGGGTGCCGTTTCGTACTCTCCCAAGGAGCGGAGCGGGGAAGCACACCGAGGGTGGCTTCACCACCCCACTCCGCCAGTGCAGCCGAGGAGCAGTATGGTGGAACGGCCCAGGACCGACGCTGTCGCGCGGTCCTTTCCTCGACGGTCTGAAGACCGATTCTACGATGGATCGTGGCCGGGCGGCGAAGCGGTGCGGGCACACCCGCACCACACCGGTCATGGAACGCTGAGCGCCACCGTTACGTGTGGTCCGACAGAGGCTGCCCGACGAGTGATGGTGGCCAGCGCCACCATGACCACCACTCGTGCGTTGACGGCACGAGGACTCGCCGCCTAGAATAAGCGGCCCAACCGGGCGCCATCACAGACGTGACGACGCCCTTCGGTATGGTCCCTACGGGGTGTGGCGCAGCTTGGTAGCGCGCCTGCTTTGGGAGCAGGAGGCCCCCGGTTCGAATCCGGGCACCCCGACCATTTCCGTTCCGCCTTACCGCTACACGGTCTGGGTGGGCGGTTGATCGTGCTTCGGCGGCGAGGCGAATTTTGCCACCGCCTGTTCCCATAGCAGCGGGATCCCGACGATGGCCACGACCGCCGCCAACAGCAATACTCCGAGCACGATCGGTCCGAAGATGATGAGCGCCGCGATCTTCAATACAAGGCGCATCGGTTCCTCCTTCTGGTTATAGCGCTGATGCCCCCTAGCGTACCGTCTCCCAGCCGCCAGGGTAAACCAGCAAAAAGGCGCGTCTGGCACCAGAAACCTATGTTCGGAGCGCGTAACGCCATGGTGGGGATTGAGGCGGCTTAAACATGGCGAAATGGCGCGAAAACGTGGTAAAATAGAACATCGTCAAGAGGGCGGCTGTTTCGGCTTTTGCGATCTCAGGCAGAGTTGACACGTCAGGCGGTGCCTGGCGTCGACCGGAACAGCGTTTACCCAGCAAGATTACCCGAGACGCGGACCGCTTGGGAGTGGAAGGCAGCGCATGCAGCAAACTAAAGTTTCATATGAAGCCGAAGATATTCAGGTCTTGGAAGGCCTGGAAGGCGTTCGTCGCCGTCCTGGTATGTATATCGGAGGCACCGACCAGAGGGGGCTGCATCAGTTAGTCCGTGAGGTCGTGGACAACAGCGTCGACGAGGCGCTGCAGGGCGCCTGCGACACCATCTCCGTGCTGCTGCACGCCGACGGCAAAGTAACGGTCGAGGACAACGGCCGGGGCATTCCGGTGGATATCCACCCCAAAGTAGGCCGCTCGACGCTTGAGGTTGTCATGACCCGGCTGCACGCCGGCGGTAAGTTCGATAAGCGAGGCTATAAAGTCTCCGGCGGGCTGCACGGGGTTGGGGTGTCCGCGGTGTGCGCGCTCTCTTCCTGGATGCAGGTTGATGTGCGTCGGAACAAGAAGCTCCATCGGCAGGAGTTCGCGGCGGGCAAGCCGATCGGTGATATCAAGATCGTCGGTAGGGCCGAGGGCACCGGTACCAAGGTGACCTTTGTGCCGGACTCGACGATCTTCCCGGAAGTGAAGTTCGACTTCGATCTGCTCACAACGCGTCTACGTGAGATGGCCTATCTCAATGCCGGCCTGAAAATCTCGCTGGCTGAAGAAGCCACCGGTCGTGAATGTAGCTTCTATTTCGAAGGCGGTATCGCGTCCTTCGTGCGCCATCTGAACCAGAATAAGCTGGTGCTGATTCCCAAGCCGATCTATCTCACGCGCGACTTCGAGGAATCCAGCATCGAAGTGGCGCTGCAGTATAACGACGATTACACTGAGACTATTTTCTGCTTTGCCAATGCCATCAATACCACTGATGGCGGCACCCACCTTTCGGGCTTCCGCTCGGCGCTGACCAGAACGCTCAACGCCTACGCCCGCAAAGCGAACATTCTCAAGGAGCAGGAAGCCAACCTGTCGTCGGACGACGTGCGCGAAGGGCTGACGGCGATCATCAGTGTCAAGCTGCAGGAGCCTCAGTTCGAGGCTCAAACCAAGGTCAAATTGAGCAACCCCGAGATCCGCTCTCAAACCGAGGTCACGGTCAACGAGCAGCTCAACGCCTACCTTGAGGAAAACCCGGGTGATGCACGCAAGATCGTCGAGAAGTGCATCACTGCCGCCCGAGCCCGTGAAGCGGCCCGCAAGGCGCGCGATCTGGTGCTGCGCAAGACGGCCCTGGATGGCATGACGCTTCCCGGCAAGCTGGCGGACTGTCAGGAGCGCGACCCCTTCAAGTGCGAGCTGTATCTGGTTGAGGGCGACTCGGCCGGTGGCACCGCCAAGCAGGGCCGCGACCGCGTGTTCCAGGCCATCCTGCCCTTGAAGGGCAAGATTCTGAACGTGGAGAAAGCGCGGCTGGACAAGATTCTGTCGTACGATCAGATCAAGTTCCTGATCACGGCCATGGGTACCAGCATCGGCGATCGGTTCTCCATCGACAAGCTGCGCTATCGCCGGATCATTATCATGACCGATGCCGACGTGGACGGCGCCCATATTCGCACCTTGATCCTGACCTTCTTCTTCCGCCATTTACGCCAGATCATCGATGAGGGCTGCCTCTATATCGCCCAGCCGCCCCTGTTCCGCGTGCAGGTGGGCAAGGAGAAAATCTATGCCTATAACGAGGCGCAGCGCGATGAGTTGGTCAAGAAGGCCAAGAGCAAGAGTCCGTCGATTCAGCGCTACAAAGGACTGGGCGAGATGAACGCCGAGCAGCTCTGGGAGACCACCATGGACCCGGCGCATCGCCTGCTGCTGCGGGTCGAGGTTGAGGATGCAGTTCGTTCCAGCGAGATCTTCGACGTGCTGATGGGCAATAATGTGGCCCCGCGCAAGAAGTTCATCGAGACCCATGCCAAGGATGTCAAGAATCTCGATGTGTAGGATCTAGGCGCATTCGGCGTACTCGCTATAGTAAGAGCGTATGGGAGCCGAGGGGTACGTGGAGCAACTCAACGGGGCGTCTTCCCCGGTTACCGTGGCGGTGGACGCCATGGGTGGGGACCACGCGCCACATGAAGTGGTGAAGGGCGCGCTGGAAGCTCAGCGTCGCGGCGCCCGAGTGGTTCTGGTGGGCCAACCGGCAGAGATACAGAGCTGTCTCGATGAGTTCAACTGCGGCATGGCGCCGATTGTGCCGGCCTCTGAGGTGATCGCCATGCACGAGCAGTACGCCGAAGCGGTGCGGCGGCCGGACTCGTCGCTGCGAGTGGCTGCCAATCTGGTCGCCTCAGGTAAAGCCGACGCGGTGGTCTCCTGCGGCAATAGCGCCGCCATCATGGGTGTGGCGCTGCACGTCTGGGGGCGCCAGCCCGGCATCGACCGACCGGCCTTCGGCGGAACCCTCCCCTCCCGAGACGGCATGGTATTCGTGCTGGACATTGGCGCCAACCCGGAAGTAAAGAGCAGTAACCTGGTCCAGTTTGCGGTGATGGGCGATCAGTATGTGCAAATCGCCGCCGGGATTAAAGCGCCGCGGGTGGCCCTGCTTAGCAACGGCACCGAGGATACCAAGGGAACCAAAGAGGTGAAAGAGGCCCACGAGGAGCTGCGCAAGATGGACCTCAACTTCGTGGGCAATGTCGAGGGGAATCAGGTGTTTGAAGACCTGGTCGACGTGGTGGTGTGCGATGGGTTCACCGGCAACGTGTTGCTCAAAGGCGGCGAGGGCGTAGCGGCCGCTATCTTCGATCTATTGCGAACCGAGATCAACAAGGACTTCATGGCCAAGCTGGGCGCCGCGGCGCTCAAGCCGGTCTTTCGTCGCATCAAGCGCCGGCTGGACTTCGAGTCGTACGGCGGTGCGCCGGTGCTCGGCGTCAACGAAGTGATGATCAACTGCCACGGTCGCTCCAGCAACCGCGCCGTCACCAATGCTATTTTTCTGGCCGAACGCCTGGCGCGTGAAGGGCTGATCGATCGTATCGGCCAGGCCTTGCAGCTCGATGGCGAGGTGGGACGCCGACGGCGCCTGGCTCGAGCGCTGCATTTGCGAAGCGAGTAGACCAGCATATGACGGTGCTGGAGACACACGTTCGACGCGAGAGCGAGGAGTTTGCCCGAAACCGGGCGCATTATGGGACGCTGCTGGACACCCTGCGACAGCGGATCTGCCAGGTGCAGGCCGGCGGCGGACCGCAGGCGATGGCCAAACACCAGGCGAGGGGTAAGCTCCCGGCGCGGCAGCGGATCGATCGCTTGCTCGACCCCGGCTCGCCCTTTCTGGAGTTCTCCGCGCTGGCCGCCTGGGACCTGTACCAGGGCGAGGCGCCCTCGGCCGGAATAGTCACGGGCATCGGCTCGGTTTCTGGCCAGGAAGTGGTGCTGGTGGCCAACGATGCCACCGTCAAAGGCGGGACGTACTTCCCCATGACGGTCAAGAAGCATCTGCGCGCTCAGGAAATCGCCCAGCAGAACAATCTGCCCTGCGTCTACCTGGTCGACTCCGGTGGCGCTTTTTTGCCGCTGCAGGACGAGGTGTTCCCGGACAAGGACGACTTCGGCCGCATCTTCTACAACGAGGCCACCATGTCGGCGCTGGGCATCCCGCAGATCTCAGTGGTCATGGGTTCATGTACCGCCGGCGGCGCCTATGTGCCCGCCATGAGCGATGAATCGGTGATCGTGCGCGGCAACGGCACCATTTTTCTGGGCGGTCCACCGCTGGTCAAGGCGGCCACCGGTGAGGAGGTTTCGGCGGAAGATCTGGGTGGCGCCCTGGTCCACTCCCAGACCTCCGGCGTAACCGACTATCTGGCCGAGAACGACGAGCATGCGCTGGCCATTACGCGTGATATTGTCTCGACGCTGGAACGGCGCAAGGAGTTGCCCTGGGCGGTTGCCGCTGCGGAGGAACCGCTCTACGACGCGGCAGACCTGTATGGGCTGATCCCCGCCGACCTGCGCAAGGCGTTCGACGTGCGCGAGGTGATCGCTCGCCTGGTCGATGGCAGCCGTTTCCAGGAGTTCAAGGCGTTGTACGGCGCCACGCTGGTTACCGGCTTCGCTCGTATCATGGGCTATCCGGTCGGCATCGTGGCCAATAACGGCATCCTTTTCTCTGAGAGCGCGCTGAAGGGAGCGCACTTCATCGAGTTGTGCGCGCAGCGCCGAATTCCGCTCGTTTTCCTGCAGAACATTACCGGATTCATGGTGGGACGGGAGTACGAGAACCGGGGGATCGCAAAAGATGGGGCCAAGATGGTTATGGCGGTGGCTAACGCACGAGTTCCCAAGTTCACGGTCGTGATCGGCGGCTCGTTCGGCGCCGGCAACTATGCCATGTGCGGCAGAGCCTATGAGCCGCGCCAATTATGGATGTGGCCTAACGCTCGTATCTCGGTAATGGGAGGCCCTCAGGCCGCCAGCGTGCTGCTGACCGTGCGTATGGAGGGTCTGGCGGCGCGCGATAAAACGATGACGCCGGAAGAACAGGAGGAGTTCAAGGCGCCGATTATCGCCAAATACGAGCAGGAAGGCAGCCCGTACTACAGCACGGCGCGGCTCTGGGACGACGGCATCATCGACCCGGCGGACACGCGTATGGTGCTCGGGCTGGGCATCTCCGCCGCGCTCAACGCCCCCATCCCGCCGACTACCTTCGGCGTGTTCCGGATGTAGGTCCGACTCCGTGTCCGTCATCGGCATGGATTCTGCATGACCATCTGTTAGTAGTGAGGGAGGACCGTCAAGATGCGGACTCAGATCTGGATTATCGCTCTTATGTTCATTGTTTTCGGGGTCGTGGCCTGGGTATTCACGTTTTTCAGTCTGTCGTACGTCGGGCTGATTCTGGCCGGCGTTGCCGGCCTGATTCTGGGCTCCCGATTCAGTGACAAGTGACTCAACAAGGACCATGCAGACCATCCAACTGACTGTCAACGGACCGGTTGCCACCGTCTCTCTGAACCGGCCTGAGGTTCGGAACGCCTTTAACGCCCAGATGATCGCCGAATTGACTGAGACCTTTCAGGATCTCGCCCAGAAGGACCATCTGCGTGCCGTGGTACTGGAGGGCAAAGGAGCCTCCTTTAGCGCCGGCGCGGACGCCAATTGGATGCGGGCCAGCCTCGACTTCTCCCTGGAGGAGAATTGCGCGGATGCCATGCGGATGTCCGATATGTTTGGAACCATTCAAGTCCTACCGGCGCCGGTTATCGCACGGGTGCATGGCGCGGCGCTGGGTGGCGGTATGGGGTTGCTCGCCGCCTGCGATATTGTGGTTGCGGCGGAGGGAACCATCTTCGGATTCACCGAGACCAAACTGGGGATTGTGCCGGCTGTGATATCGCGGGTGGTCTTTGCCAAAATCGGCCCCAGTTGGGCCAGGGCGCTCTATATCACTGGGGAGCGCTTTGGTCCGGAGGTGGCCCAACGGATTGGACTGGTGCACTGGGTGGCGCCGGAGGGAGATCTGGACGCCACGGTGCAGGGGCGAGTACGTGAGCTGCTGGCCAGCGGTCCGGGCGCAGTGCGGGCTGCCAAGCAACTGGCGCTGGCGCTGAGTGAGATGGCGCCGGAGGACGTTCCGGCCTATACCGCCGGACGTATTGCGGAACTGCGCGCCTCGCCCGAGGGGCAGGAGGGGCTGCGGGCCTTTCTTGAGAAGCGAAAGCCGGCCTGGAGGGACGATGGATAGGCAGCGGCTGCCCTCAGATCCAGGGTACCGATAATGCTGAGCAGGCAGCCGGGAGTTGCGCCGCTTGGGTTCTCCACGGTGCTCATCGCCAATCGCGGCGAGATCGCGGTGCGCATCGCCCAGACCTGTCGCGAACTGGGGCTCCGCACGGTCGCCGTGTACTCCGAAGCGGATGCGGGTGCGCTGCACGTTCGGGTAGGCGATGAGGCCTACCTGATTGGGCCGGCGCCGTCCCTGCAAAGCTATCTCTCGATCGACGCGCTTCTTGACGCGGCCCGAGAGAGCGGCGCCGACGCGGTACATCCGGGCTACGGCTTTCTGGCCGAGAACGCGGCCTTTGCGCGGGCCGTTGAGGAGGCCGGATTGATCTGGATCGGACCTCCCGCCGCCGTAATCGCGGCGCTCGGTGACAAGGTGGCGGCCAAGGCACTGGCCGTGAGCGCTGGTGTGCCGGTGGTGCCCGGGTATGCCGGGGAGGACCAGTCGCCGGAGCGCATGGTGAGCGAGGCGAAGCGCATCGGCTTTCCGGTGATGCTCAAGGCGGCAGCCGGTGGTGGCGGACGGGGCATGCGGGAGGTACACGCCGCGGAGGGATTGTCGGCGGCGCTTGAGGGCGCGAAACGGGAAGCGCAATCAGCCTTTGCCGACGACCGGGTATTCATGGAGAAACTCCTGGTCAGGCCGCGCCATATCGAGATTCAGCTGATGGTGGACCAACATGGCAACGGCGTGTACCTGGGCGAGCGCGATTGCTCGCTGCAGCGCCGTCACCAGAAGGTGATGGAGGAGGCCCCCTCGCCGGTACTTACCCCGGAGTTGCGGGCCGCGATGGGCCGAGATGCGCTGCGTCTGGCCGGCGCCAGCGGATATGTCAATGCCGGCACGGTCGAGTTCCTGTTCAGCGGTGATTCCTATTATTTCCTGGAGATGAACACCCGTATTCAGGTCGAACACCCGGTGACCGAGATGGTGACGGGGCTGGACCTGGTGGCGCTGCAGCTCGCCGTGGCCGCCGGCCAGCGCTTGCCGCTCCATCAGTGGGAGGTCGAGTTGCGCGGTCACGCCATCGAGGCGCGCATCTATGCCGAGGACCCAGCCCACGGCTTTCTCCCGGCCATTGGCCGGGTCACGGCCTTCGTGCCGCCCGAGGGGGCGGGTATCCGGAACGACACCGGAATCTCCGCCGGCGCGGAAGTCACGCCGTTTTATGACGCCATGCTGGCCAAGTTGGTGGTGCATGCGCCGGACCGCCGGCAGGCGTTGGCCCGGTTGCAACAGGCCTTGCAACGCTATGTGGTAGCGGGGACTACCACCAACCTGGACTTTTTGCAATGGATCGCCGGTCACCAGGAGGTAATTCGGGGCCGAGTCGACACCGGCTGGCTGGAGCGCGAGTGGCAGCCGGCACCCGAGGTAGATGTGCCGGCCGCGGCCCTCGCCGCCGCCGCGGCGTTCGAGAGCACTGATCGGTACCAGATCCCCGCGAGTGAGGAATCTATCGATCCCTGGCGGCGTATGGACACCTGGCGCTGCAGCGGCATCGTGCGCCGTTTCCTCTATGCGACGGGGCACGACGCCCCGCGTAGCGTGGAGCTAACGGGATCGCCGCCGTCCTGGTCGGTCCGCGTCGATGGCTCTGAGAACCCGGTTGGCGTCAAGCTGCAGTCCGCGGGAGCCTTCGCGGTGGTAGCCGGCGATGCTGAAGAATTGTTCCGCGTGTCGGGTTCAGGCGACGGTGTGCGTGTGGCCTGGGCCGGCGGCGCCTCTGCACATCTTCGCCATCCCGCCGGGTACGCCATTTCGGACGGAGCGACGGGCGCCAAGAGCGACGCCGGACTCACCGCGCCCATGCCGGGCACCGTGGTCAAGGTGCAGGTCACAGAGGGGCAGACGGTGGCTGCGCACGAGCCGCTGATGGTGCTGGAAGCGATGAAAATGGAGCACGTGATCGAAGCACCGTACGCCGGCGTGATCCAGGCCATCCTGTTCCAGCAGGGTGATATGGTGCCGGCCAGTTCGCCGGTGGTCCGAATGGAGCCGGCGTGACGTCCCTCAATCTGCCGGCGCGCGTCACCGTCTATGAGGTCGGACCGCGGGATGGCTTGCAGAACGACCCGGCCACCGTCTTCGCCGCGGACAAGCGCCGCTTCATCGAGCTACTGACAAGAGCCGGTCTGCCGGTGATCGAGGTCACCTCCTTTGTCCGGCCCGGCGCCATTCCGCAGCTCTCGGACGCCGAAGACGTCGTTCGGGACAGCGTCCGTCTGCCCGGCACGCGTTTCACCGCGCTGGTGCCGAATCTGCGCGGCATGGAGCGGCTCGACCCGACTCGCCTGGATGGGATCGCCCTTTTCACTGCTGCATCCGAGACCTTCAGCCGAAAAAATACCAATGCCGGCATCGCGGAAACGATCGAACGTTTCCGGCCGGTGATGACGCTCGCTCGCGAGCAGCGGCTGTGGATACGTGCCTATATATCCACTGCCTTTGGCTGCCCATACGAGGGGGAAATTTCGCCGGACCAGGTCCTGCACGTCGTGCGGGAACTGGTCGCTCTGGGAGTCGATGAGCTGTCGGTGAGCGACACCATCGGCGTAGCTACTCCCGGTCAGGTGCTGAGCGTGCTCGATAGGCTCGTACCCGAGGTCGACATCGGGCAAATCGCGCTGCACTTTCACGATACACGCGGGACGGCCCTGGCCAACGTCCTGGCTGGTCTGCAGGCCGGCGTCGCCACCTTCGACTCATCCGCGGGGGGGCTGGGCGGCTGCCCCTACGCGCCGGGTGCGACTGGCAACCTGGCGACCGAAGACCTGGTGTACATGCTGAACGGCCTGGGCATCGAGACCGGCGTGTCGCTGGACGGCGTGGTGAAAGCATCCGGCTTCCTCGCTTCGATCACCGGGCGGCCGCCCGCTAGCCGGTACTACCGAGCGGCCGTGGCGTGACCGCTCGACCGCTCAAGGCACATGCCGCTGAGATCATCCGCCGGCTGGACCCGCTCTATGCGGACCTGACCACCGGCTTGAACTTCACCAAACCGCTCGAGTTGCTGTTTGCCACTATCCTGTCCGCTCAATGCACCGACGAGCGCGTCAACCTGGTCACCCCAACGCTCTTCGCCCGGTTTCCGACCGCCCAGGCCTACGCCGAGGCGGATCCCGCTGAATTGGAAGAGATTATCCACTCTTGCGGCTTTTTTCGGAACAAGGCGAAGAATATCCAGGGCGCGGCGCGCGGTCTGCTGGAGCGCTTCGGCGGCGAAGTGCCTCAGACCATGGCCGAGCTGATCACCCTGCCGGGCGTGGCGCGGAAGACCGCCAATGTGGTGTTGACGCACGCCTTCGGCAGACATGAGGGCATCGCCGTGGACACCCACGTGATGCGGCTCTCGCGCCGTCTCGGGCTGACCGGCCATCAGGAGCCGGTAAAAATTGAGCTGGCGTTGATGGGGCTGCTTCCCGCTGAGGACTGGGGACGGCTCTCCGATGTCCTGATCTGGCACGGGAGGCGCGTATGCGCCGCGCGGACTCCGCGCTGCGACCAGTGCATGCTGGCCGATATCTGTCCCTCGGCGGGGACGGGATGACGCGAAGCGCAATGGTTCGCTCTTCACCGGCAGGTAGCGATGCCGCCATCTCTCTATTGGCCCAGGCCGGTCAGTCGTTCAGGCCAATTCATATAATCGACGTGTTCACGCACGACTGCTCAGGATACTCTCCACCGTGGCGTTCAGCCTCGACCGGTTGACGCCGTAAAGGCCGGGTTACCATGACGGAATACGACGACAGCGCGAGTCACCGGCTCCCTCGGCGGCAAAGACGGTGGCCGGCGCTAGCCTCCTTGATTTTTGGCCTGGCTGCGCTCCTCCTCGGCGCGTATCTGGTGCGGAAACTCAGCCCGTTCAGCGACGCTATCGCGCTTGGCTGGCTTCTCGTTGTGCTGGGCATCATTGGGCTAGTGATTGCGTTTGGATTCATCACCGGCGCGTATCGCGATTGAGTTAGGTAGGCGGCCTTGCAATTTAGGGCTAGCCAGGCGAAATACGCCAGTGACACGCTTCTAACCACGCGGTCACACGGGGTCGGGCATGTGATGAGCCGGGAGCAACATGTGGGCACAGTGGGAGGTGAGTCAGGGGACCCATACTGGGAAACGCAGCCGCTGGGTCGGGAACCAGAGCGCGGCCGTCCGTCGAAGCATCTACAATAACGCGAATCATGCGAAATTGAGAACTCACAGAGGGCGGCATGCAGGCAAGCGATCTTCGCGATACTCTGTCCCAGGTCCGAGCGAGAATCGGCCGCTACCGCAATCTTGGTATCAATGAACAGAACACCAAAGCGTCACTGATTGAACCGGTCTTGCGAGCCCTTGGATGGGACCTGGAGGATTTAGACGAGGTCCAGCGGGAGTACAAGCCACGAAGTGCGGATAATCCCGTCGATTACGCGCTCCTGGTTTTAGATCGCCCACGCTTGTTCATCGAGGCGAAGGCTCTTGGTGGGGACCTGACCGACCGACGTTGGTCACATCAGATCATGGCGTATGCCGTGGTGGCTGGCGTGGAGTGGGTCGTTCTCACCAATGGGGACGAGTACCGAATCTACAATGCCCACGCGCCGGTCCCGGTCGAGGACAAGATGTTTCGGGTGGTGCATGTGACAGACACGGAGCCTTCGGTGGAGGAAACGCTTGACCTGCTGTCGAAGGGCCAGTTGCAGCGCAAGCAGATCGAGGCCCTCTGGAGCGCGCACTTCGTCGATCGTCAAATCCGGCCGGTTATCGAAGGTCTTTTTTCTCCGGCTCCAGACGCATCACTCATCAATCTAGTACGGAAGCGTCTTCCCAACCTTTCCCCCAACGACATCAAACAAGGATTGTATAGGCTTCGGATTCGGTCAGACACGCGACCTGAACCCGCACCGCCGGAAGGATCTACAGCCGACGAAACATCAGCGGACCTGGGACCCGAGGTGTCGGCTCCTGGCAAAGAGGGAGTATCTGTCCAGGATCTAATTCAGGCTGGGCTCATTCGGCCGCCTACCCTCCTGGTGAAGAGGTACAAGGGCCGCGATTTCGCCGCACAAATCGAAAGTGACGGGCGAGTGACGTACGAGGGAGCAACCTACAATTCATTGTCGGAAGCTGCCGGCTCCGCGCGGCGCTCTGTTATTGGAAATTCAACGGGGCACCGCTACCCTCCAACTAACGGTTGGCAGTTCTGGCAAATCACAACGGATGAGGGATCCGTCGGCTACATTGACATTCTGCGAGAGCGCTATGCGAAGGGACGGGGGTCCTAGTCTTTAGAAAGCTTCATCACCCACGTATTTAGCTCCTGAGATGGGTGACTGCCCTTGCCCATCCATCGCGCCAGCCCTGCGGCAATACAATGTGGCTCTCCCGCACTTTTGGTGAAAAGGAAGGTCTGACCACAACCACTGGTCGCCGCAGTTCGGGGTGCCTCCCAGATCTCGTAGCCAGCGGGTCGAAATCATCAACTTTGCGGGAGAGCCTACAATGTGTGCAGTATCCGGCCCGTTGGGCGGGACGCCAGTTGCGTGAGGAGGAACCGATGAGCGACCATGCTGACCTCGATCACACCATCACCGGACGAATGAGCAGGAAAACCCTGCTTAAACTGGGGGCGGCAGCCGCCCTAACACCTGTGCTCTCCGGACTCCCGCTGCCCGCTGAGGCGGGGGCGCCGGCGGTTCCCTCCTTCGAGCTGGACGAGATGACAATCGCCCAGTTGCAGACCATGATGCAGCACGGCCAGATGTCCGCGCGCGAACTGGTGACCGCCTACCTGACGCGTGGCGCGCAGATCGACAAGGCCGGCCCGATGATCAACTCGATCATCGAGACCAACCCCGATGCGCTGGCCATCGCCGACACGCTCGACCGGGAGCGCGCCTCTGGCCGCGTTCGGGGGCCGCTGCACGGCATTCCAGTGGTCGTCAAGGACAACATAGGCACCGCTGACCGGATGCAGACCGCCGCCGGCTCACTGGCCCTGGTCGGCCATCCAGCTCCGTACGACGCGTTTGTAGCCCACCGACTCCGCCAGGCCGGCGCGATCATCCTCGGCAAGGCGAACTTGAGCGAGTGGGCCAACTTCCGCTCGACCCGTGCCACCAGCGGCTGGAGCGGTCGTGGCGGGCAGACTCACAACCCGTATGTGCTCGACCGCAACCCCTCGGGCTCCAGCTCGGGATCGGCGGCGGCGGTATCGGCCAACCTGGCCGCCGGTTCACTGGGCAGCGAGACCGACGGCTCGATCGTCTCGCCGTCCTCAATCAACGGTGTGGTGGGCATCAAACCGACCCTCGGCCTTACCAGTCGGGCCGGCGTCGTGCCGCTCTCGCACAGTCAAGATGTGGTGGGGCCGATCTGCCGAACGGTGGGAGACGCCGCGGCAATGCTGAGCGCGATTGCCGGTTTCGACCCACACGACCCCGTCACCAGGGGCAGCGCCGGTCGTCCGCAAGACTATACCCGCTTCCTCAATCCGAACGGCCTGCGCGGCGCCCGGCTCGGCATCCCGCGCAAGTTCGGCTTCGGCAACAGCGGCAAAGAGGACCTGATTATCACTCGGGCTATTCGCGAGCTGCGCCGTTTGGGCGCGACGGTGATCGATCACCTCGATTTCCCCGGCTCAACGGCGCTCGTCAGCGGGGCGGACGAGTTTACCGTTCTGCTCTACGACTTCAAGCACGACATCAACCGCTACCTCGCGCGCCGCGGCAACACTGTCAACGTCCACTCGCTGAAAGGCTTGATACGGTTCAACCATGAACATCATGCCGAGGAGTTGCGTTACTTCAACCAGGACATTTTCCTGATGGCCGAGGCCAAAGGGCCGCTCACCGCCGCCGCCTACCGGAAGGCACTGGCCAACGATCGGCGCAATTCGCGCCAACAGGGCATCGACTTGGTGATGAATCAGCACAATCTGGATGCCCTGATCGTGCCGACCAACGCGCCCGCCTGGCCGACCGACCTGGTGGACGGCGATCATTTCCTGGACGGCAGCTCGACCCCAGCGGCGGTCGCCGGCTACCCGGCGATCACCGTGCCGGCGGGGTATATTTTTGAATTGCCAATCGGCATCACCTTCTTCGGCCGGGCGTACAGCGAGCCGACCCTGATCAAGCTTGCCTCCGGCTTCGAGTTCCAGACCCGTGTGCGCCACGCCCCCCGCTTTATCCCACACATCCCCTGATCGCTCGGAACGAAGTCGCTGGCCCTCCGGCCGCTCGTCGTGACCGGAGGGCCAGCGCCCCGCTCTGGTACGCGCCCCGTGGCTCAACTACACAAGCGCATAGTAGGAGCATCATGGAAGATTTCAGGAGGTACAGCATGTGGGCACAGATGATCAAGGATCGAGTCAAGCCAGGTCAGGAGTTCGCGGCCCAGCAACTTCAGCAAGAGATGGAGGCGCGGTTCCAGGGCAATGTCTCTGGACGCGGTCCAAATCGTGTCATTGTGATGCAGGATCAGAATGACACGGGCACGTACATCACCGTGATCTTCTTTGAGAGCGAAGCACAGGCGCGCGAGAACGAGCGGAGCCCCGAGGTGGCAGCGCTTCAGGAGCGGATGATGCAGATCTGGGAGGGGCCGCCGGAGTTCACCGACCTGAATGTAATTCACGAGCTAAACCGCTAGTGGGTCTGGCCTCGTACTGCCGAAGCACGTGCGCCAGGCGGTGCTAACCAGTAGTAGTTGCCTGAAGTTCGCAGCTCCAGCTGCTCGATTGGCCGGTCGCGAACAGGTAGCCGGCGACGTAGGATGCGTCCAGCGGGTTCCAGTAGGAGTGTGCGGAGAGGCCGGTGCTGGCGCGTAATTGGCTCGCGGCGCGCTTGAAGGTGTCCGGTGCGAACTGGAACAGTCCAAAGCGTGAACCGTTGGAGGCGTGCGGGTTAAGCGCACTTTCGCACTGAGCGATCTTCAAGAGCACCGGGTAGGGCATGCCGAAGGTGAGAGCACTGTCGTAAATGGCATGCCGTACCTTGCCCACCACCTGCGGTGGGTAGGCTCGCGCCCGCGGTCGACAGCGGTGCGATGTCGTCCGTAGTGCCTCATGGTCATAAACGCAAGCATGCGCTTGCTGGAACTGCGTCGTTGCCGCGTTGCTCTGGCGATACGGCCCCATTAGAAGGAGGGCCCCAGCCAGCACAGCGACGAGCGTTCTTGGTGCTCGTTTTTGCATTCTTCTCCGCAGACATTATACACCTCTGCCCTTTTTCCTATGCGCTTCGATCCCTGGTGCCTTTGCGGCGGCGCTGCGAGGTGCGCTCTTCCAGCGTGTCTCGCGTCACTATCTCGTACAGGCGCGCTTCCTTGCCGGGCCGTGGCCGGATCAGACGGCCCAGACGCTGCACAAACTGACGGGCCTGGCCGGTGCCTGAAACCAGAATGCCGATGCTGGCATCCGGTACGTCCACTCCCTCATCGAGGATGCTGGTGGCGATCAGAACCGGCGCCGTGCCGTTCCGGAACGCCTCGAGGAGGCGAGCCCGCTCGGGCTTGGGCGTTTCATGCGTCGCCACTGGGTAGCCCAGGGCTTCTCCCAGCCGCGCTGCCAGATCGACATGCTGGCAGAAGATCAAGATACTGTCACCGGCGTGGTGCTCCACGATGTCCCCGACTTTCCGGATCTTTTGCCGGGCGGACATGGCCACCTCGCGCGCCTCGCGATGTCCCTGCAGCGACTTGCGCGCGCCGCCGTCGCGCCCAGCCCGCTTAATAAGTTCCTGGTAGCCCGCCGGCATCCGCAGCCGGCTGCGTCGCACATAGCCGATATAGGCTTTCCAACCGCTCTCGTAGCGAAGCCGCTCATCCGGATCGAGCTCCACACTGACCAGGGTGATCTGGTGCGGGGCCAGGTATCCCTCGGCCAGGTCGTCCACGCCCTTTCGATAGACGGTGGGACCGACCAGTTGTTCAAGATCCGCCTGGGCGCCATCGTATCGCTCCGGGGTCGCGGTCAAGCCCAGACGCCAGATGGCTGGCGCATCTTCGGCGATTCTTCGAAACACCGGAGCGGGGAGGTGATGGACCTCGTCGAAGATCAGGAGTCCGAAGTGACGCAGGTGCTGGAGGTTGCGCGCCGCGCCGGCATAGGTGGCGATCAGCACGTCGGGCGGCTCCCAGGCAAACAGCGCGAGCTGCTCGCCGCCGTCGTCTCCGGGAAAGCCGGTCTTTACGTGTTCGCGTTCCGCCCCGGTGATGCGCTTGATCGCCGTCTCCCACTGCGACAGCAGGTCGATGGTGGGGACCAGGATCAGGGTTCGGGTGGCCGCGCGCACCAGCGCAGATGCGCCAATCGCGGTCTTACCCGACCCGGTGGGTAGCACGACCACGCCGCGCGACCCAGCCAGGCTCCAGCGTTCGAGCGCCGCTTCCTGGTACGGGCGGAGCACAAAGTCGGTCTTGGGCGTGAATGATAACGGCATCCGCCCTATCTAAGCACAACACGGAGAGAATGCCTGGTTTTGTCGGGGTCAATCGAGCGAACGCTTGACCAATCCGGGTTGGCCCGGTGTCCTCGACTACACTCAAGGGTGTGTGCTGTCCACATGGCACGCTGGGAAAGGGGTCCGGGTGAAGATCGAGATACAGTACTGTCGCGCGTGAGAGTATTATCCCGTGGCCGCCAGGTTGGTAGCCGATATCATGCGCGACCACGAAGAGCGGTTGATTGCCTTGACCATCCGGCCGTTTGATGACGGACGATTTATTGTCATCAAGGATGGCACGACCGTGTACGACAAGGACCGGACCGGCAGATTCCCCAAGTATGAACAGGATGTCAAACCCGCACTGTGACCTATCCAGCTAGGATGTTCCACCTTTCATGCTGACCCGTCCCATCGCTGTACTGCTCTTGGCGTTCCTGGTTCTGCAGCTGACAGGCTGTGGCGCCGGCACTCCTGCCGCTCTGCCGCGTAAGAATATGCGCTATGTGCCGGCGCCGCTCGATGTCTCTCACCAGATCGCCGTAACCCTCAACCAGTTCCAGGACAACTTCACACGAGCCGATTGGGGCGCGGTCGAGCATCAATTTGTCGATCAATCCGCCGGGCTTGATTTGGTGCGTCAGATGAAATTCTGGCGGCAGGAGGAGGTGAGCACGCTGCACATCACGCTGTTATACACGCGGCGGTTAAACGCCGCGGCGTACGTGGGGACGATCCAGTTTGCCGGTGATCCACGCGCCGTTCCAGTTTATGCCGTGTATCTTTTTCAGCGGCGCGGCAGCCGGCTTCGCGCAGAAGGGGCCGTCAGCGGTATCGAGGGGGACACCTACCAACATGCCACCTGGAGCGTTACGCGTAGCGCGCACTACATCGTGTACCACAGCCCGTACCAGCTCATGGGGCAAGATCGGCGAGCGCTCGACGGCCTCGAGCATGAGCGCGCGGTGTTTGCCCGCGAGTTTGGGCTCCATCTCCCGCCACTGGCCAGCTACTATCTCTACCCCCAGCAGGATCTCATGCGGCGGATGACGCTGAATACGCCGAACCAGTGCGGCGCGAACCCGGACAATATTGGCTGTACCAATCCGTATCTCAGACCGCCCTCCATCCAGACCAGCGAGTGGCCATCCTACCACGAGCCGATCCACGTGTTTGAGCTAGCGATGGAACCACCGCCGCGCGATAAGAAGAGCTTTGAGGCTCCTCTCTTCATCAGCGAAGGCACCGCGGTCGCACTGGAGGATCGAGCGGCCGACCCGCGGCTCTCGGACTACTGCTCGGTCATAACCTATGTGCCGCTCGACGACTGCGCGCGCGTCTCGGTCGGAGGCATCCAGCCGCTCGCGCTCCTGTCCGACACGGGTTTTGGCAAGGCTGACCCCGGCGACGCCTACTCGCTGGCCGGGTCCTTTGTGAAGTATCTGATTCTGACTCACGGCTACCGGCCATTCGCCCACTTCTATTACGTCCTCGCCGCACAACCCCTCGACCGGCAGGTTGACTACGATACCGCCACGCGGCGCGTGTATCACACCACCATCGCGCGCCTGCTGCACGATTGGCAGACGAAACTCTGTCTGCCCGGCTGCTGATCTTTTTCGATGAGCAAAATCAGAGCAGCGGTATTGAAAACGAATGCCATGCGGGCGCTCGACCAGGACGGTGTGGGATACGAGGCGTACAGCTACGATCCGGCACTGATGGGGGCCGTCGAAGTGGCGGAGGCGCTGCGAGTGTCTCCAGGACAGGTGTACAAGACGCTGGTCATGCTGCGCGACGAAAAGGCGCCGCTGCTGGTCATGGTGTCGGGGGAACGTGAGGTGGACCTCCGGGTCCTGGCCCAACAGCTCGGCTCTAAGTCGGTTCGCATGGCGCCCAAGTCGGAAGCCGAACGCCTGACCGGATTGCAGACGGGGGGCATCGGCGCTCTGGCCCTGCTGGGAAAGCCGTTCCCGGTCTACCTCGACCGAGCGGCTTTAGGCGAGCTAGAGATTTTTGTGAACGGCGGACGCCGCGGCCTGAACCTGCGCGTTCCAGTGGCAGACCTTATTCGGTTAACCGGCGCTCTGGTGGTTGATGTCCGCTGACAGGTCGGCGCCCCTCTGCAGCTGGGGCCATCCCAGCACATGAAGTATCAAGTGTCGGTGCTGCCCAACGGTCTGCGCCTGGTGCATGTTCCAATGCCGGCCGTGCGATCGGTCAGCGTTGCGGTGTTCATTGGAGTGGGGTCGCGCTACGAGACCATGGCAAACGCCGGCGTGTCGCATCTGGTCGAGCATCTGCTGTTCCGTGGCACGGCGCGCCGGCCCCGCGCTCGAACTATCTCCGAGGTGCTCGACTCTGTCGGCGGCATACTGAACGCCAGCACCGACAAGGAACTCACGGTCTATTGGGCCAAAGTGGCTCAGGAACATTTTCCGCTGGCGCTCGATCTGCTTGCCGACCTCCTGCAAAATAGCCTGCTGCGTTCGGCCGACGTGAACAAGGAAAAGGGCATCGTCGAGGAAGAACTGGGAATGCTGGCCGACGATCCGCAGGATCGGGTGCAGGTGCTGACCGAGGAGACACTGTGGCCGGAGCAACCGCTGGGGCGCGAGATCGCGGGTACGCGCGAGAGCGTGCGGCGCTTGAAACGAGCGCCCATACTGTCCCACCTGCACACCTACTACGGCCCAAACAACGCGGTGATCAGTGTGGCCGGTGGGATCGACGCTGCCGCCGCTTTCGAGTTGGTCAACCGGTGCTTCGGCGAGTGGATGCCGGTCCCCGCTCCAGCCGCCGCGCCCGCCTGGCACGGGGAGCGGGCGGACCGGCGGGTGGAAACCAAAGACACGGAACAGGTGAACCTCTGCATCGCCTATCCCGGAGTCCCACGCCGTCACCCGGATCGCTGGGCGATCGATATGCTGACCACGATCCTGGGCGGCGGCGCCAGTTCTCGACTCTTTGTGGAGCTGCGCGACCGGTTGGCTATGGTGTACGACGTTCACATGTATGCCGGCTACTTCGGCGACACCGGGTCTATCGTTCTTTCGGCGGGCGTCGAACCGGTCAAGGTGGAACGCGCGGTGGAAGCGATGTTCAAAGAGATCGATCGCATCTGCCGGCGTGGCGTACCGGCCGCCGAGCTGGCCAAGGCGAAAAACTTCTTTCGTGGTCGTTTGTGGCTGGGATTGGAGGATTCGCAGTCGGTTGCTGCCTGGCATGGCGCTCAGCAGTCGCTCTCGGAGAGCATCATCACGCCGGAAGATGCGCTGGCTCGGGTGGAGGAAGTGCGCGTCGCCGATCTGGCTCGCGTGGCCCGAACCTATCTCGTGCCGCAACAGGCGCGGATGGTTGCCGTGGGGCCACTGGACGCGGATGCACTGCCGGCCGGTGCCGTATGATTGAGGGTCGCCGGCAGGTGACCGAAAACGATTGCAGATGGCCGCGCCAGGCGCGCCGGCCCCGAGGAGACGAGCATGGCTGACCAGGAACGAACGCTCATTATCGTGAAGCCCGACGGGGTGCAGCGCGGGTTAGCTGCCGCCATACTGGCCCGGTTCGAGCAGAAGGGGCTTCGGCTGGCTGCGCTAAAAGTGATGCAGATCGACCGGCCGCTGGCCGAGCGGCATTACGCCGTGCACCAGGGAAAGCCGTTCTACGAGGGGCTGGTCAGCTTCATCACTTCCGGTCCAGTGGTGGTGGGCGTGCTGGAAGGTCCTAGCGCGATTGAGGCCGCGCGCAACATCATGGGCGCCACCAATCCAGTAACCGCCGCGCCGGGCAGTATCCGCGGCAGGTATGCCCTGGAAATTGGCCAGAACCTGATTCACGGGTCGGACTCGGCGGACACGGCACAGAGCGAGGTAAACCTTTTCTTCAAGCCGGAAGAGATCGTTAGCTACCAACGAGCTGTGGATCAGTGGATCGCCGAGTAAACAGCTCGCGGCATTCGACAGCCTAGTCGTCGACGAGCGTGATGCTGCACTCGCCTCGCGCGTATCTAGAGTCCCTGTCGGACCAGGCTATTGCTCTGGCCATCGTGCTGCTTGCGGTCCTCTTCTACGTCGTGCCCTGGCCGATTGGGTACGTGCCGTGTCTGCTGGTGGTCGCCTTCTTGAGCTACCAGCGGCTCGATCTCGCGCTGCTGCTGGTGCCGCTCTTTGCGCCGGCGTTCATGCAGCCCAAGCACCTCGGGAGCAAGCAATTCGCTCCCAGTGAGATTTTCCTGGTCGTGGATGTCGCCGTGGCGGCGCTGAATCGACTGGGCAAGCCGCGCATACAGGAAGACCGGCAGCGCCTGAGGCATAGCGCATTTCTATGGCCACTGCTGTTGTTATTGGTGGCGGCAACGGCCAGTACGCTGTTTGCTGTGGACCGGCATCATGCGCTTCGCGCCTACGAGCAGCGGATCGTGGAGCCGATGGTGTTCTTCGCCCTGCTGCTGGTCTACGGTGGGCGGCGCTCGCTGTGGTGGCTGTACGGCGCCTCGCTGCTGGCAGCAGGTGTCATATCAAGCGGTATCGGACTGGGCCAGTTCATTACCCAACGTGACCTCTCGCAAACGCCCGGCAGCACGATTCAGCGGATACAGGCGCTCTACGGCAGCCCCGATAATCTGGGACTGCTGCTCGATCGGGTTATCCCGCTGTGGCTGGTGTCCTGGCTGGTAATCGGACGGTCGCGGGCGCAACGGCTCACCTGGGCAACGCTGGGGACTATCTTGCTGATCGCGTTGGGGCTTACTTATTCGCGTGGGGCCTGGCTGGCGGTGGCGGCTGGGTGCTTACTGGTCCTCGCCGTGGCGTTTCCCTGGGGGCGGTGGCTGGCGCTCGGCTGCGTGCTGCTGGCGCTGGTCGGCCTGGCGTTTGAGTCTCCGGCCCTGGTACGCGTCCTCCAGACCGGCCATTCCGGCACGGCTCAGCAACGGGTGCGTATCTGGTCCTCCTCGCTGCACATGCTCCGCGATCACCCCATTTTGGGTATTGGACCGGATAACTTCGTGCACTATTACGCGCCCAGCGAACCGCCCATCACGCAGCGCTATATCCTTGACTGTGGGCGCGGCCTCAGCTATATCGAGCCTGGCGCGCTACAGGAGCCCTGCACCTCGCACCCACACGACGAGTTTCTGGATTTCTGGCTCTCGACGGGCCTTCTCGGCGTGGTCGCCTACCTCTGGCTGCAGGCGGTCTTCTGGCGGCTGGCCTGGCAGCTCCATCGGCGGCCGCTGTTTGGCGTGGACCGCGCCCTGTTGCTGGGATGCGCCGGCGCCATGCTGGCCGCGGTGCTACACGGGCTGGTAGACAATGCGTACTTCCTGATCGACCTGGCCACGATCTTCTGGCTGCTGTGTGGACTTCTGTCCCTGTTGGCCACGGACAGCGCGCACACCGCTCGAGAGGCGCCGGCGTGAACGGAACGACCACGCTACACGTTCGTCCCTGGCATCGCACCCGTGCCTGGCTGCTGGCTGGCGCCGTCGCGGCCCTGCTTGCCGTCTGGGTGGCGCCTCCACTCTATCTGCTGCCGGCTCTAGCCCTCATCGGGTCTCTGGCCCTGGTGTTGCGGTACCCGCCGGCCGGATTTGTGCTGCTCGCCTTCTCGGTGCCCTGGGGCGGCGGGTTTACCGTGCATATAGGATCGTTTCCGCTGACCACCACCGAAATCGTGGTGGGAGAGCTGAGCGCGGCCTGGCTGGCCTCGGCCAGCTACTATCGCCGATCGCCGCTGATCCGTCTCTGGACGCCATATCTCGCCTTCTACCTGGCCGCTATCGCACTCTCGGCCACGCAGTCCATCGACCGCCAGGCCTCCTATCGAGAGATTTTCAAGTGGCTCGAACTGGGCGTGGTCTATTATTCCGCCGCCTACCTGCTGCGCTCGGGTCGCGAGATCCGGTTGGTGGCGGACGCCCTGGTGCTGGCCGGCGTGAGTCAAGCGCTGCTGGGCTTCGCTCAGCTTGCCTTTCAGTTAGGGCCGGCCGCCTTCGGGCTCCACCGGACCTTTTTTCGGTCGTATGGGACCTTCGATCAGCCCAACCCGTATGCGGGGTTCTTAAACATGGTGTTTCCCCTGGCAGTGGTGCTGGCTCTGGACGCAGGCACCCGGCGCAGGCGCAGTTGGTACCGGCTGGCTTCGGTTCTGCTGGCCGGGGCGCTGCTCGCCAGTCAGTCGCGCGGCGCCCTGATCGCGGCCGGGGTGGCTCTGGCCGTGGTGCTGGGCTGCCGGTCTCGGCGCATGGCGAGAGTGGCCTGGTTCGGCGTGCTGACGGCACTGCTGGGGGCGCTGCTCGCGGCCTTCAATCTGCTACCGGCGGCGCCCGTAAACCGTGTGTTGACGGTGGTGGGACTGGGTGATGTCTCGTTCGACAACGTGACGGACGCCAACTTTTCGGCGGTGGAACGAGCCGCCCACTGGCTGGCCGGCGTCCGGATGTTTGCGGCCCATCCCTTGCTCGGTGTGGGAATCGGGAATTATGGCGCTGCCTACCCGGCGTATCACCCACGCGGCTGGTACGCATCGCTGGACCATGCCCACAATTACTACATCAACATCGCGGCCGAGGCTGGGGTGCCGGGCCTCACTGCCTATGTATTGTTGCTTGGTTCAGCCCTGTGGTACAGTTATGCGTCTGTGCGTCAAGAGCATGATCGCGCCTTGCGGGCACTGCTGCTCGGGGTGCTGGGCGCGCTGGTTACCACCAGTGTTCATAATCTGTTCGACATGCTGTACGTGCATGGTATGGCGGCGCTTCTCGGTCTATTGCTCGCTCTCATACCTGCGAGCCGGGCCATGGAACGACCGGCGCCAGGTACTGAAAAGCAAGCGACGAAAAGCGGAGCGATCTACGCCTAGTGGCCCTCACCGATAAAGACCCAGCAGATCCTCTGGAAGAGTCAATCGAGCCGACGGAGCAGCAGGCCGAACAAGAGCTTGAAATCTCCCGTCGGTTTGTCGACTGGAAGACCTTAGCCTCATTTGCCTTTGCGGTGGCCGTGCTGATCTTCGTGATCGCCACCGGCCACATCAATCTGGGGGACCTGTTGCGCCGGGTCCGCGCCGCCAACAAAGGGCTCTTTCTGGCGGCCTTTGCGGTCTACTACCTGACCTTTCCGTTGCGAGGCTTGCGCTGGAAGGTGCTGCTGGAGAACGCGTATCGCGAAACTCATTCGGACGCGGTCGACCAGATGACGGTTCGTGGGCTGAGCGAGATCATTTTTATTTCCTGGTTCGTCAACTGCGTCGTGCCCGCCAAGCTCGGTGATCTCTACCGCGCCTACCTCGCCAAACTCTGGGTCCACATCTCCTTCACCAAGACCATCGGTACGGTGGTTGCCGAACGCATCGTGGACATCCTGGTGCTTGGTTTCCTGATGGCCGCAACCGGCTTTATCGTGTTCCACAACAAGTTGGGAGGCGTCAGCACCATTCTCTTTTTGGGCATGGGCCTGGCCATTGTCGGTGTTCTGGCCCTGATCGCGATGAAGACCATGAGCCATCGCATACGCCGGCTCATTCCGGCGCGATTCCGCGAGAGATACATTGCCTTCGAGGAGGGCGCCCTGCAAAGTCTGCGGCGTCTACCCCTGTTGCTGTCGATAACGATTCTCATTTGGTTCCTGGAGGGCAGCCGGCTGCAACTCGTCGTGCTGTCACTTGGCCTGCAGGGTACGATTTCCCATATCTCGACTATCCCGCTTGCCCCTATGCTCTTTTTCGCCCTGGCCACCGCCGTGCTCACCACCGTTCCCTTTACCCCGGGTGGGCTAGGTTTGGTAGAAGCGGGGCTGTACGGCATGATGTTGTATCTGGGCGTGCCCAAGCTCGATGCGGCGGCGATTGTCCTGGTCGACCGCCTCCTGAGCTACTACAGCGTGGCCTTCCTCGGCTTCCTGGTGTATCTGGTCAGCAAGCGGTCCCATCACCGTCACCCGAGCTAACGCGCCGAATCATGCCGCTAACGGTCGGTTTCGACGCGACGGCCGCGGCTCGACAGCGGGCCGGCATTGGTCGGTACACCAGGCAACTGCTGGAAGCCCTGGCGGAAGCGGACGACGACACCCGCTATCGCCTGTTTTACTGCGCCGGGGGACGGATGGAGGGCGCGCTGCCTTCGCTCAACCAGCGCTTCACCCTGCGGCCGCTGCCCCTGTCGGACCGGGTAGTGAATCTCGTCTGGCAGCGCGCCCACCTGCCGCTGCCGGTCCAGACCTTCATCGGCAACTTCGACCTGTTCCACTCCCCCGACTTCACGCTGCCGCCGGTTCGCGGGAAACCGACGGTCTTGACCATCCATGATCTCGCCTTCATGGTAACGCCCGAGTGCGCGTATCCGACCCTGCGCGCCTATCTCACCGAGGTGGTGCCCCGTTCCGCTCGACGCGCCAGCCGTATTATCGCCGTGTCGGAGCAAACGCGACTCGATCTGATTGAGCGAGTTGGCATTTCGCCGGAGCGGATCACGGTGGTGTCGGAGGCGGCCGGAGTGGAGTTCCGGCCGGCCGAAGATTCGCACGCGGCGCGAGACGTGGTTCGAAGGCTGGGAATCGACGGGCCGTATATCCTGTCCGTGGGCACGCTGGACCCGCGCAAGAACTACGTCCGTTTGCTGGAGGCATACGCGATCCTGCGGGGGGCGGGCGTTCCACACCGCTTGGTCATCGCAGGTGCGCCGGGTTGGCTCTTCGATCCGATTTTCACCCGTCTGGATCAACTTCGCTTGCGCGACCATGTGATCTTTCTCCGTCCCGATGAGCAGGGCCTGCTGGCTCTCTATCAGTCGGCGAGTGTCTGCGTGTTCCCCACTCTGTACGAAGGCTTCGGCATCCCGCCGCTCGAAGCCCTGGCCTGCGGCGCACCGGTCGCCTGCAGCTCGGCGGCCTCCCTGCCGGAGGTGGTGGGTGACGCCGCACTGCTGTTCGATCCCGAAAACGTGGAGGAGTTGGCTCACTGCGTGCAACGACTGCTGGAGGATGCGGCGCTGGTCACCACCTTACGGGAACGTGGCCTCCAGCGCGCGACGCACTTCAGCTGGCAGCGAGCCGCCGCGGAAACGCTTGAGGTTTACGGTCAGGTGGTCGCCGATGCCTGAGATCGGTCTGAACGGGCTGCTGCTCGATTCCCCATTTTCGGGGTCCGCCGTGTACAGCCGGAACCTGGCCCCGCTGCTGCCCCAGGTCGCGCCCGATCTGCAGTTTCGCCTGTACACCCGAGACGCGGAACTGGAGGCGCCCGGTCTGCCCTCCCAGCGTCTCTCGACTCCCTTTCGCCGCCTCAACCGGGGGGCCGGCCCGGGCGCCCGGCTCGATAAACTGACCTGGGAGACGGTGGCTCTGCCTGTGGCAAGCGCACTGCGCCGCGAAGCGCTGATTCACTCCCTGTACTTCGCCGCGCCGCCGATTTCGGCCTCGCCGCTGGTGGTGACGGTCCACGACGTGATCCCGCTGGTTCTCCCTGGATATCACCGGACCCGGCAGTCTGCCTGGTACAGCCAGTTGATGGCCTGGACGGTGCGCCGAGCGGCCGCCATTATCACCGTCTCGCAGCACTCCAAAGGGGATATCTGCCAGGTGCTTGGGGTTCCCGAAGATCGGGTGACGGTGACCTATGAGGCGGTCGATGAGGTCTACCGACCGAATGGCGTGGAGGGTGAGACCGATGTCCTCCGGTCGCGTTACCACCTGCCCGAGCGCTATTTGCTCTACACCGGTGGCGCCGAAAAGCGAAAGAACATTACCCTGCTGATCCGTGCCTGGCAACAAGCGCGTGAAGCCATGCGACGGCACGAGTGCGCATTGGTGATCCTGGCCGATTTCCCGCCACCCGATTCACTCTACCCCGATATCCCTCGACTGATCCGTGAGCTGAGGCTGGGCGATGACGTGTACCTGGTACCCAGAGTCGCGCAGGCAGACATGCCGGCCCTCTATCGCTCTGCCCTGGGCTTCTGCTTTCCGTCGCGCTACGAAGGGTTCGGCTTCACCCCGCTGGAAGCGATGGCCTGCGGCGTACCGGTGGTGGCATCGAATGCCACCAGCATTCCCGAAGTGGTGGGCGACGGAGGCTGGCTCCTGCCGCCGGACGACATCGGGGCCTGGGCCGAGGCCATGATCCGGCTGGCATCCTCTGAGGGAGAACGCCGCCAGTTGGCGGAACGCGCCAGACAACAGGGCAGGCGCTTCTCCTGGCGGGTGACTGCGGAGCAGACGGTCCAGGTCTACCGGAACGTCTTGAGCCGGTGAAGCTGCTCATCGTCTCCAAAGCCCTGGTAGTCAGTGCGTACCGGCGCAAACTGGACGAGCTGACCAGGCTTGGCATTGAGGTGGTTGCCGTCGTTCCTCCGGAGTGGCGGGAGGGACGAAGCGTCCAGCGTTTAGAACCTGGCGATGACCCGAACTATCGACTGATCGTATCCCCTGTGCGATTCAACGGGCATTTTCATCTGCATTACTACCCGCACTTGGGCGACATCATCCAACAGGTCCGTCCCGACCTGATCCATCTCGACGAAGAGCCCTTCAACATCGCGACCTTCCTGGGCGCGGCGCACGCTCGGCGGTCGGGCATACCGTCCCTCTTCTTCACCTGGCAGAATATCCCACGCCGGTATCCGTTCCCCTTTTCGGACATGGAACGCGCTGTCTATCGCTGGGCTGCACACGCCCTGGCGGGAAGCGAGGACGCGGCGCAGGTGTTGCGGCACAAGGGCTACCAGGGCAAGTTGACGGTAGTTCCCCAGTTCGGGGTCGATCCGGAGGTGTTCAGGCCGGGTGAGTCGCACGAAGGCCCCTTTACCGTGGGTTTCCCCAACCGCCTCATCGCGGCCAAAGCCCCGCTGCTGGCCCTTGAGGCGCTTGGCCATCTCAGCTCGGACGCCCGGCTCGCCTACCTGGGCGACGGTCCGCTCAGGAAGGCAATCGCGGAACGAGTCGCCCTGCGAGGCTGGCAGGATCGAGTCTCCATTGAGGCGCGCGTCTCCTCGGTCCAGATGCCCGGTCGCATGCGCAGCTTTGACGTGGTGATCCTACCGTCGCTGACGACCCCCAGTTGGCGGGAGCAGTTCGGGCGAGTCCTGATCGAGGCCATGGCCAGCGGCGTCCCGGTGGTCGGCTCCGATTCCGGTGAGATCCCCCAGGTGATTGGAGACGCCGGTCTCATCGTGCCGGAAGGCGACCCAGCAGCGCTGGGCGAAGCCTTGCGGCATCTGGAACAGGACCCTGAGATGCGCCTGCGGCTGGGCCAAAAGGGACGAGCGCGTGTGCTGGAGCACTACACGCACGAACGCGTGGCGCAGATGACCCGCGATGCCTATAGGAAAGCGCTTGGGTTCCAGTAGCAAGCTGCTGGAATAGTGGACCAGCCAAAGCGGTCCACCGCCGCGGGGTGGAAGAGCTTCTCGACTTCCCACCAAATCGATGCAAGCCCACAAGAGCAAGAAAAACTGGGACAGGCATACCAAACGGTACGGTCCACGATAGAGATAATACAGTTGACAGTTGCCTTCGGCGTATGTGGGGTACGCCATTCATTACAAGTCCCCCCCCTTTCAATAAATATGAAGGTCCATAGCGAGCAAAAATGGATAGGTCTCGCGCATGTGAAGCCGGCACCAGGCTGCGACCTTTTCGATGGCGACCCTGGAGCATACTGCCAGGTAGTTGGTCTCGCGAGCACTGGACTCGTCTTCCGTGTGAAAGTCGAGAGCATGTTCGCAGAGGGTGGCCTAGTGCTGATGGAAATTGAGGACCTTGAACCGCTGGAGCAGCGAGTGATGACTGGCACGATAAGTGGCGAACTGCTCACCCTGGCGGATCAGCTCTCGGCGTCCGACCCTGTTCTGAATCATATTTTCCACGTGTATTCGTCCGACTCAGAGGGCGCAGGTGGTGCCTAACTCGCAGGAAATAGCATTGATTCGAGCCTTTGTGCGACTCGAACGGCAGGAACAATGGCGCGCTCGCCTAGCCAACCCAAAGACCCGGCAGAAAATGCTCGGGAAGCTGTATCATTTTCACGAGTTCCACGGCCGCTTTGCCCACCGCCTACCTGTGAGCGAGCAGTTCGCGGCCGCTATCTACCAGCTGCTACGAGCGAAAGGTGCGCCCACCACGTGCTACGTCATCTCCACCGATAATGAACTGGATGGCCGACACGTGGATCTTCGCGAAGTGCTAGAGCGAACGGTGGGAAGTGGACACGCTATGTTCCTGTCCTGCATCCCAGGAAAGCTTGGGTACTTCGAGGGAGAAGAGCGGAACGAGCGTTATATTCTGGAACGGTAAGATGGGCTTCGACGAATCGGTAAGATGGCAATTCGACGATAATGGTGACGGAAGTGCGAGACGGGATCGCGGCCATGACCTATCCAGCCCTTGATGCCCCGGTCGCAGCCTTCGACGCGATAGGGGAGGTGGCCTCTATCGAGTCTGCTGGATATTTCGTCAACATATCAACGTTCCTCGCTGACGAGAGTCTGGATTGGTCGAGTTGTTTCAAAGGAGTGCTTTCCTCTGGGGGGACGGCATTGCGGAAAGGCAGTGACTTTGCCGGACGAACTGCGAATACTGCGGCATACGTTGTCGCTGGCGGGACAGCCGTGGCTGCGGCTGGCTACGGTTTTCTCTCGGGGTGCAGTCCTTTGACCCCAGGTCGCTGCGGAACGTGATGGCGCCTTCATCTCCTTCCCGCGTATCCTTCCTTCGATCAAGTCGGGTAACTCCCTGGCTTTCTACCAGCACTCTTTGGGTACGAGACCGCAATGCGTTCAGTCAACCGGTCGCTACGTGGTCGGCAACCAAATGACTATGGATCAGGGATTGGTCCCACAGGGGATCGCGCTATACAGAGCCGGAAAGATCAATGAAGCGGAGTCGAGCTACCGCCGCGCTCTAGACGCGGGGGACAACTCAGCGTCTAGCATGTTGGCACAACTGTTGGTCGAGACTGGCCGGACACAGGAAGCCGAAGTCGTGTACCAAGAAGCCATCGCTCATGGAGCTGAAGAACTGTTAGTCGAGTACGGCAACTTACTCGCGGACCAAGGTGACCGTCAACCCGAGGCGGAGCAGATATATCGGTGGGCCATGAGCATCGGCGACATCAATGCCTACGCCAATGCTGGTCTGTTAATGGATCACGCAGACAGAAAGGACGAGGCGCTCTTCCTTTACCGCCAAGGCGCGTCGCTGGGCGATGCTATCGCTCAGCGCAATCTTGGTGTTCTGTTGGGAGAAATGGGTCATGTGGTTGATGCGGAACACGAATTGACGAAGGCTATTGAGCAGGGCGACGTAATGTCTCTGGTCTCGCTGGGCGATCTGTACCTCGACATCGGGCTCGTCGTCGATGCTCAAGCATGCTATCGCAAAGCCATAGAACATCATAACCTGGACCAGGCGCGGTTACACCTGAGCATTTTGCTGGCCGATGAATTCATGGACGTGGAGAATGCGCGGGAGCAGTTAGAGGCGTGTGAGCGCTCTGGCTTCGATCCGCCGGACACCCACTACCGGCTGGGGCTGCTCTTATTGGACGCAGGCAACGTCAAGGCCGCTGAGAACCGTCTGGTCTCTGCCATCGCTCTCGGGTGTGATGAGGCACGGGTTGAATACGCTGCAATTCTCGTTTCGCGCCGTATGGTTAATGAAGCGGAGGAACAGTTGGGTCTCGCTGTCAATCGAGGGGTGGAACGCGCCGGCGCGAAGTTGGGACGTCTCCTGATTCTGCGCGGGAAGTATGTTGAGGCAGAACGTGTACTCGGCGCTGCAGTCGAACAGGATGGAGAACCCCACGTCGCCCTCGGTCTCCTCTATGCGCTGGAGAAGCAAGGGAAGCTTGACGAGGCGGAACGCGTTAGACGGCGCGCTCTTGGCGGAAGTGAATGAGCTGCGGCTGAATGAATCAGACAGTGGAATCATGCGACGCATAGCGGTGAGCCGAGCACCTTGAGCAGATCCTTCCGTGGGCAGCCGAGCCCAGGACACGCTTTACCTGCTCAACAGTCTGGCGGATCATCAGCGTCGTTTCGGGAATGCTGGGTCAAAATTCACTCGGAATCAACAGCGGGGGATCGGGGCGTCTTTTCATCCATCCTATGAAAAACTGGCCGAACCGGCTGGCGTCACCCACGTGGGCATCCCCTATGCCGGCGGCGGCAGCACGCAAGGAGCGGGAGAAGCACGCTGGTGCCATCGGGGGGGCACATGCCTCCCTCCCTCACGCGTACACGTTCTCCTGCTCCATCTCCTCCTCCTCTTCTTTGGAGGTGGTTTTGTAGAGCTTGCTGCGGTCCTCGATGTGGTCGAGAAAGAGGACTCCGTTCAGGTGATCGATCTCGTGCTGGAAGACGCGTGCTTCGAGACCGGCGGTTTTGATCTTCACTGGCTTGCCGTTTTTGCCCAGTCCGCGGACCGTGATCTTCTCGTGTCGCATGACCGGTCCGTACCAGCGCGGAATGCTGAGACAGCCTTCGACATCTTCGGCCATGTCCTCCGATTGGTCGACGATCTCCGGGTTGATCACGGCCCGCACCTTCTCGTCCGTGTAGGTGACGATGATACGCAGCGGCACCGCTACCTGCGGCGCGGAGAGACCGACTCCTGGGGCGGCGTGCATGGTTTCGATCATGTCCTCAATCAGCTCCTGGACGGAGGCATCGACGCGATGGACTTTTTTGGCCTTTTGGCGAAGGATCGGTTCACCCAGGAGTGTTATGCGCCGAACAGTCACTCTTTTTTCTCCGTGCTTAACTTGGCAATGCTCAGGCGCCATGCCGCTCGACATCGATCTGAGCACGCTGCAGTTTCCCGCTGTAGTCAACGTAAATTGACTTTGGCTCCGTAAACTCTTTGATCGCGCTGCTGCCTGCTTCACGGTGGCCGTTACCGGTGGATTTGGTACCGCCGAAGGGCAGTTGAATCTCCGCCCCGATGGTCGGCGCGTTGATATAGGTGATCCCGGCCTCCAGGTCCTGCATGGCCTGAAAGGCCAGAGTCACGTCCTGAGTATAGATTGCGCTGGAGAGGCCGTACTCGGTCGAGTTCGCTACGGTGACGGCCTCGTCGTAGGACCCCACCGGCATGATGACTACTGTGGGTCCGAAGATCTCTTCCTGGGCAATGCGCATCCGGTAGTTCACGCCGGCGAAGATAGTAGGCTCGTAAAAATTGCCGCGGTCGTACTCCTCACCGGTCAACCGGTGGCCCCCCAGCAGCAGCTTCGCGCCTTCCTGCTTGCCGATCTCGGTGTATCGCTCGACCGTTTCCAGTTGCTGCTGGTTGATGAGCGGACCAACGTCCACGCCCTCGTCCAGTCCGGAGCCAACGCGCAACTTTTTCGTTCGTGCGACCAGACGATTGGTAAACTCGTCGGCGATGTCCTGGTGCAGGATGATACGGCTAGTGGCGGTGCAACGCTGTCCGGTGGTGCCAAAAGCACCCCATAGAGCGCCTTCCAGGGCTAGATCCAGATTTGCGTCCGGCAGTACGATCATGGCGTTCTTGCCGCCCAACTCGAGCATTACCTTTTTCAGGGACTGGCCGCCGCGAGCGGCGATCTCGCGACCCACCACCGAGGAACCCGTGAAGGACACCATCCGCACCGACTCGTGGCTCACGATCGGCGCGCCCGCCTCCGGTCCGTAGCCGGTGACCAGGTTTAGAACTCCCGGGGGCAGACCTGCCTCCTCGCAGATCTCGACCAGACGGGTGGCGCAGGCGGGGGTATCCTCCGCCGGTTTGAACACCACCGTGTTGCCTGAGATGAGCGCGGGAAACAGCTTCCAGGTGGGAATCGCGATCGGGAAGTTCCAGGGGGTAATGAGGCCCACCACGCCCAGCGGCTGCCGTACCATCATGGCAAACTTGTCGCGCAGCTCGGACGGCACGGTCTCGCCAAAGAGCCGGCGACCTTCGCCCGCGATGTACATCGCCATATCGATGCCTTCCTGCACATCGCCGCGTCCCTCGTCCAGCACCTTGCCCATCTCGCGGGTCTCCAGCCGGCCCAGCTCGTCCTTGTACTGCTCCAACAGCAGACCGACGCGCAGGATCAGGTCGGCGCGCGCCGGCGCAGGTGTGCGGCTCCAGGCGCGAAACGCGGCGTGGGCAGCGTCCACCGCCGCCACCACGTCCGCCTCGCCAGACCGCTGGAAGACGCCGATCACCTCGTCGCAATTGGCCGGATTGAGGCTCTCGAAGGTCTGGCCGGTGGCCGATTCCACCCACGACCCGCCGATGTAGTTCCGATAGACGTTGCCCATTACCCTCTCCCCTTTCGGTCCGGCGCCGCCCTGTACGGCATTATAGGTCGCTCAGAGCCTCGAACACCCTCGCGGTACAATGCGGCGTGCGCTGCGGTCCATTCTGGAGCGGCGCGACACGGGAAGGGAACGTACCATGGAACAGACGCGGGCCGATGCCTGGACGCTCATGACAGAATACACGGCGAGCGAAAGCTTGCGACGCCACATGATGGCGGTGGAAGCAGCCATGCGGGCCTATGCCCGCCAGTTCGACGAAGACGAGGAATGCTGGGGGATCGTTGGCCTGCTGCACGACTTCGACTACGAGCAGCATCCCAATCCGGAGGCGAAATCCGATCCCGCTGAGCATCCGCTGTACGGTTCAGCCGTCCTTCGGGAGAAAGGGTATCCGGAGGATGTGATCTACGCTATCCAGACTCACGCCGACTACCTCGGCTTGCCTCGTGAGAGCCAGATGGACAAGACGCTGTTCGCAGTGGACGAACTTACGGGCCTGATCACCGCCGCCGCGCTGGTTCGCCCGGACCGGAGTCTGGAGAATCTGGAAGCAAAATCCGTCCGGAAAAAGATGAAAGACAAAGGCTTCGCTCGGGGAGTGAACCGGGACGACGTCATCAACGGCGCCCAGGATCTGGGTGTCGACCTCGACCAGCACATTACCTTTGTGATCCAGGCGATGCGCGGTATTGCACCGGAATTGGGCCTGGCCGGCTCGGTCACAGAGGTGGCTTCATGAGGATCGTCCGAAGATCGGCGGTCTCCGTCCTTCTGCTTGCACTGCTCGGCTGGTGGGGCTTCCGCCCCGCCGTGGCCGCTGACCCGACTCAACTTGTCGCCGGGATCGAGCAGAGCACGCAGCAGATTCGGCATCTCAAGGCGCTACACCCAGTCCGGGTTAAATTCGACACCGATGCCGATTTTGTGGCTGCGTTGCGCGCGAACATTGCGGCCAACACCCCGGAGATCGAGATCACCCTTGGCCAGCGTGAGGATGTGCTACTCGGTCTGCTCAAGCCGACCGATAGTCTGCACAACATCACCTACAGCGGTCTCACCTCACAGGTGATCGGGTTCTACGACCCCAGCACCAAGACCCTCTCGGTACGGAATCACTTGAACGAAGCCCTGGGACCCGAGCGTCACGTGATCGCCCACGAGTACACCCACGCGCTCCAGGACCAGTACTACCACCTCAATAAGTTGATGCCGAACCTCGATAAGGTGGCCTACCGAAACAGCGATGTGCTTGGTGCTCACCACGCGCTGACCGAGGGTGATGCGGTGAACACCGAGCTGCTCTATATCGAGCGCAACTACACAGCGCAGGAGATCAAAGAGTTCATCAAGATCGAGTCGCGTCCCACCCCGCCGTTGCCGGTTGCCATGCAGCGCGACATTAACTTTCCCTACACCACCGGCGTTGAATTTGTTACCACGCTCTACAAAATGCGCGGCATGGCCTCGGTCGATGCTGCGTACCATCGGTTGCCGAGCTCGACCTACGAGATCATGCATCCCGCCGCCTACCTGAACGGCTGGAAGCCGGTCAGCGTGACGCTGCACGGCATTAGCGGGTTTCCCGACTGGAAGCAGGTGGACGACGATGTGTTCGGCGCCTTCGGGTATCAGGTCCTGCTCTGGCAATTCCTCCCCAAGGCCACCGCGACGCAGGTCACCAACCTCTACCGTGGCGACCGCTACATCACGCTGGAAAACGGCGCCCAAACCGCCATGATCATGAAGTCGGTGTGGACCACCCACAGCGCTGCTCTGGCGGCCGGATTCGCGATGCTGGACTCGCTAAGGAAGCGCTTTCCCCACGCCCATATGATCTCCAAAACGGCTACCACGGTGACCCAAGCGAACGGCGCCGAATACCTGCGAGTCAGCGGCACACATCTCACCCTGGTCTATGCGCCAACGGCGGCTCTGGCCAAGCAGTTCGCGACGGCGCCGGCTAGTCGAGCGCCGTGATCGGCATGTCGGCGCTATGACTCGCCGGTCGTGAGTGATCCACGTGACTGCGGCGAGGCCAGTCCCTCGGAAGCCCGCTGTAATCCACTGCGAACATATATTGCCATGTCGCTGGGAAGTTCGGCCTGCCAACGCTCTGCGGCCAGGGCGCCGGCTCCCTCTAGTAGCAGGGCACATGCCTGGCCGGCACGCAGCAGATCATTCAACTCCAGCGCAGCCACTGTGGACTCGATGCCGGGTGGAATGCCGGCCCATGGCTCGTCCAGCACGGCGGTCAGGCCGAAGAGGGGATAGGGTAGGTCCTGAGCAGCGGCCCAGAGGCGCCAGACCTGGGTTCGCGCCTCGTGCAGTCGCTGCATCGCTTCCCACAGCGACCCGCGCCGCAGATACTTGGTCAGGTCAGCCAACGCCGTCCAGCCCAGAAAGGCCCACTCTCGAATATCTGAGCGGCCGGCTTGCATGATGCGTGGGGTCACTGTCTGACGCAGCAGTCCGTCAGGATCGTAGAGGGCGATCGACTGAGGCGACAATCCGACGCTGGGCGGGATGGGAAAGGCCTCCAGGTCGAGCTGCACGCCGTTGCGGAACTGGACAAAAGTCCGCTGATGCGGTCGGTCGCCCCACTCGGCGATCTGGTGGTGCAGGACGTCGACCACTTCGCCGAGTGGGGCGACGAGCTTGTTGATCGTCTGTAAACAGTCCGGCCAGGCCTTCTGTCGTGCTCCGAGGCCGAGATCGAGATCGGAATAGCGATCGCCGGCGCTCCGCGCCACGGAGCAGGATATCTCGAGGAATTGCCATCGGGAGTCGGCTCGCACGCCGGCCAGCAACCGCCGCAGAACCAGGACCTGGGCGCTGAGGGTTTCGGGCAGAGCATCGAGCCAGTGGTCGACGGCCTGCGGGGATGAAGGGGCGATGTTCTCCAGCAGTTAGCCCGTTTCCGCCGTCTCGGTTTCCGCCCTTTCGGGAGCTTCTACCGGTTCGGCCTCCGCTGCTGGACTCGTAGCTGCGCCCTCCGTTCGCGGCTCAGCTCGCTTGCGTGCTTCTGCTTCCAGCCGAGCCAGCTCTCGCTCGGCGGCCTGTTTCCACCACACAAAGCCGCGTGCCAGACAGTACAGCGACACCACGATTCCGGTCAGCAGCCAGAGGCGAGCCAGCCAGTGCGGCCAACCATAGGCCAGCATCATCATGGCGATCAGACAGCCGGCGCCAAAGCTCAGGCCGGCCAGGATGCTCCAACGGTGGCGCGACTCCATCACGGTGTACAGCGGATTCACAGCAGCGACCGCTGTTCCAGGTGCTCTGTGCCGGCTGGCGTGGGTATGCCGAGCTGCCGGCGTAGATAGCGGACGTCGGCCGGCGAGTGGCCCGAATAGTGATTATTCACGAATCCGTGGACGTGTACTACCTCCTTCGCAATCGCTTTCAGCGATTGCGCCCAGGCATCGAGCTCCGCCGTCCGATCGAGCTGCGTCTCATTCATTCGTACGATCTTGCGTCGATCTCCCAGCCAGCGAACGTAGGTGAAGTCGGTGGTCAGGACCGCGCGCTGTGGCATGAACGAGAGATCGATCATGGTCCAGGCGACGCGGTGTTGGTGGAGCAGTTCATCGGTCTCTTCGGTGAGCCAGGAGCAGTGGCGAAACTCGGCCGCGAAGCGGTACTCGGCAGGCAGCAGGCGGAGAAAGGCTTCCAGGGCCGGCCGCTCTCCCGCAGTGAAGTCGGGTGGCAGTTGGATCAGAATGGGCCCCAGCTTGTGACCGAGCAGCCCCATGTTTGCGACGAACTCCTCGAAGTCGTCCCGGCAGTCGACCAGGTGACGGTCGTGCGTGATAGTGCGGGGAACCTTGGCCGTGAAGAGAAAGTCGTCCGGGGTGACGTCGAACCAGGTTCGGACGCGGCTCGGCGTGGGTGTGCCGTAAAACGTCGTGTCCAGTTCCACGGCGCCGAACTGTTGTGCGTAGCAGGCCAGGAAGTCCCGAGCGGCGGTCCCCGCAGGGTAGAAAGAACCGACCCAGTCCTTATAACTCCAGCCTTGCGTACCAAGATAGATCGTCAAAGCATAGTCCAGAGTATGGTAGCAGTCCGCCCCGACCAACCGGTACCATCGAGTAAAGGTGGAGCGATTCCCCCCCCTCCCCCAACCCCTCCCCTTCCAGGTGGGAGGGGAGCTACTACGGGAAAAGGTGTCTCTGAAAAACACACCTTCCCTACTGACATGGGAGCTACCACGGGAAACAGGTTCTCTAAAGAGCTCCCCCTCCCCCCGCGAGGGGGCTGGGGGGCCGCCGGAGGGAGGGGGGGCGCACACCTACACAGGAGCACACACCATGCAAGACATACTTCTTGAACTCGACCGCTGGACCGAGGAGGGCGAACGGGTGGCCATTGCCACCGTGGTTCGGACCGCCGGGTCGACTCCGCGTCCCAAGGGCGCCAAGATGGCGATCACCGCGACTGGAAAGATCGCGGGATCGGTGAGCGGCGGCTGCCTGGAGGGCGCGGTCTTCGAGGAGGCGCAGGATGTGTTGCGTGGCGGTGCGCCTCGCCTCCTCCACTACGGCATTTCAGACGATATGGCCTTCGATGTCGGCCTGTCCTGCGGAGGCGAGGTGGACATCTTCGTGGAGCAACTGAACTGGTAAATCGGGTCTTTTCGCTAGTTTCCCATCACGGTCATGGCCACCTTGCGCGGTCGAGGACAGTCCAGCTCGACCAGAAAGATGCGCTGATACTGACCCAACATCGGCTTGCCATCCACGATGGGAATGGTGGTGCTGGTGGGGAGTACCAGTCCCTGACAATGTGAGTGCCCGTTGGGCTGCTCGGTGGGTGGGCAGGGAATAGCGTTGTGCGCGTACTGGTGCTCGACCGGCGCCAGCCGGCAGAGAAAGGCGTCGAGATCCTTGAGCAACTCCGGCTCGTGTTCGTTCACGATGATAGCCGCCGTGGTGTGCTGCGAAGCAACAATTGCGATCCCATTGCGGACGCCGGAACGACGGATCTCGTTGCATATCTGGTCAGTGAGATCGATAAACTCGCGGGGCCGTTGGGTATCAATCGAGATCGTGGCTGCCATAAAGCCACCCTGGGGAGCGGCCACCGGAGCTTCCATTCGTTTCCTTTCGCGCTCGTCGCGGCGCATGAACTGAAACTACTTACTCACCGCAGTGCCGAAAAGTTTCAGGAAAACGGCGCGACCGGACGGGCGCGGCTGAGTAGCGCAACGGCCAGGGCGCCCGCCCCAACCAGGCCGGTACCGGTGACCATCAACGGGCCCAGCACTGGCACAGCCATGACCAGGGCCAGCACCACCAGTCCGGCGGCCGTTGCCCAGAGGAGGGGGACGGTGCGGTGTGCCAGCGCCCTTCCCACTACCATGGCGGCTGCTGTCATGCCAAAGAGCCAGGCCAGTGAGGCGGCGACGGACAGCAACAGGGCGAAGGGGAGGCCGGCCAGACTGAGGCCGAGGGGAACGACCAGAAACACAAAGGTCACCAGGCTGACGATGCCGGCGCCGACGCTTTTGAGCGGGGAGGCGCGCAGCGTGGTGGAGATCAACACCACCTGCCAGGGGAAAATGACGGTGAGGCAGGTGCCCACCAGCAGCAAGGCGAGGCCGGCAGCCAATCCGAGTCGCACGCTGGTGGCCACGGCAGAGTCGAGCTGATGGCCCGCGTTTGCTGAGGTTCCGTTCCAGCGATGCAGCACGCCGCCCAGACGGCCGTTGGCGGTGACGCCTGGAGCGCGATAGATGCCGCCCACCAGGGTCAGCACGTCGCCGTCGACCTGAGCATGCCGGTGTAGGTACACGTTGCCGTCCGCGGCGACCAGATCATCGGAGGCCCTACCAATGAGCTGAATGTTGCCGTAGATGGCGATTACGATGGCGTGCGAGCCATGGGGTAGCACCACATCGCCGCCAATCGATATCACGGGTTGCGCCAGCGTACTGTGAACGTACAGCGGGTCGGGACCAAGGTGGACCACGCCACGGAACACGGCGGAGAGCGGCAGGAGGGAACTGAGTGCCAACAAACCGAGCCAGCCGGCCAGAAACAGGCGGCGTCGCGTTACTCGTCGCCGCGCGGGTTCCACAGGAGCCTGACCGTTACCAGGGCAAACAGCAGCACGCCGACGATCGATGGAAGTAGCTGCAAATGCAGGTAGCGCAAGAGGGCCGAGTCGACGTGGACCCCAACATCCAGGAAAAAAGCTACCCAGGATAGCGCGCCGATCGACAGATGGACATCGTCCGGCGAGGCCAGGATCAGCCGCCAGGCGAAGATGGGGCCGATCAATAGCACGAGCGGCAGCAGCGAGGTTGCGCGCTGGAGTACAGCGCGCCGTCGCCGATGCCGATCAGCATCGTCCAGCGACGCCTCCAGACGTCGCGCGAAGTCTGGTCCGAGCACCGGTTCTTGAACCTCTGGTCCAGCCGAGTTGACGTGCAGTGCCATGGCTCAGTCCAGCGCCAGGTCGAGGCCCGGCACGCGCAGCCCATCTCCCAGCAGGGATTTTGCGCGGTGCAACTGGGTCTTCACCGCGCCGAGTGACTGCTCGGTGACGGTAGCGATCTCTTCATACGACAGATCATGCCAGTACCGCAGCACCAACACCCGCCGATAGCGCTCCGGCAAAACCCGAACGGCATCGCGCACGACATCCGCGCGGCTGGAGGCCAATACGGCCAACTCGGGCGAATCCTCGATGACCGCCCGCAACGGACGCAGGGCTTCCTCAGGCAGGGGAGTCACCACCCAGTCGCGGGCCTTGAGCTGAGAGAGGGCTACGTTTCGCACGATGGTCGAGAACCAGGTATAAAACCGAAAGCGCGGCGAGTACGACCCGAGATAGACATACGCTTTGATGAACGCGTCTTGCAGGGCGTCTTCAGCATCCGACTCGTGTCGCAAGATGGCGAGCGCCACGCGGAAGCCGGCATCCTTGTACCGATCGACCAGCTCGCGATAGGCGACATGGTCCGCGTGCTTCGCTCGCTGAATAAGCTCCTCATCGGACAAGGTATTGAGCTGACTCACTCTCTCTCCCGGCGGCTGATCGCCGCGTGGTCACCCTATCAGCATATACCGAGCCTAAGTGCTGGGAGTTTCACTGGGCAAGCGCGTGTCAACCGAGACTCGCCAGGCGGCACGCCGCCCTCACGGCTGCCCGATTGATCTCATCAAACTCGGACTTGCGCGGCATCTGTCGTTGCTCCTCCGGCGGATCAGCGAATGTGTGCGGCAACGGCTCTTCCCCAGCTTCGGTCCACGCCTCCAGCCACGCGGCTGGTAACGTTTCGTCCAGTTGGCGGCAGGTCATCTCGGCCCAGACGATGGCCCAGGAGCGGGGCACCACTCGTCTCCAGTCGTACCCGCCGCTGCCTACCGCCAACCAGCGACCGTCGCAGTGCTGGTGGGCCAACTGGTGGAGAAGCTGCGCCTGCGCCACGAAGGAGCGGGTCGAGAGGGAGAGGTGCGTGAGAGGGTCGTACTCGTGCGTGTCGCAGCCGTGGCTGCTGATCAGCAGATCCGGCTTGAAACGCGCGATGAGTGCCGGTACCACGCTGTGCATCGCCTCCACCCAGGAATCATCTTGAGTGAACGGGGCGAACGGCACATTGATGGAATATCCCCGGCCCGCGGCTTCACCCGTTTCGTCCACGTCTCCGGTTCCCGGGAAGAGCCATCGGCCGCTCTCGTGGAATGAGACGGTCAGTACGTCTGGACGGTCATAGAAGATGGACTGCACGCCGTCTCCGTGATGACAGTCGAAGTCGACATATGCCACGCGCGCGCCGAATTCGCGAACAGCCACGGCGGCGGCCACGGCGGGGTCGTTGTAGATGCAGAACCCAGAGGCCCGGCCGCGCGACGCATGGTGCAATCCGCCTGCCGGGTTAAAGGCGTGGTCCAGGGAGCCGTTCATGATCCGGCGGGCCGCTTGCACGGAGCCGCCCGCCACCAACGCAGCGGCGTAATGCATGTCCGGAAAGGGCGGATTGTCGCTGCTGGAGAGTCCGAAGGCTGCCCGCTCCCGTTCGACCAGTTCGCCGCGGCCGGCCCGCTGGACGGCCTGGATGAAGGCCCGATCGTGTACCAGTTCCAGCTCCGCTTCAGTCGCCGGGACGGGCGTCAGCAGCTCCGCCTCCGCCTCCCAGAGCCGCGCTTTGATGAGGAGATCGAGGCCCGCGGTGATGCGTTCCGGGCGCAGGGGATGATACGGTCCAAAGTCATAGCGCAAGAGGTCTGGATGATAGACCAGGGCTGCCCGGTGATCGCGCATTGCTACCCGCCGCTTAAAGAAAATGGAGCCTCTCTCAGTGTATGTTGATCCGGGGAGGGGGCGGCTTAGCTGCAATACGGTTGACGTGCGGCCCGGCACCTGTAGCCCGGCCGTTCTGGCCGGACTGGCCCGCAGGCCAGCACTATGGGCTGTGCAACTGCGAATGCAGCCCCCAAACACGATACCGATGGACGATGGACATCTGCTCGCGATTTCCTTCTGTCAACCGAATTGGCCCGAGTTGCCCCTGTCCCTGACCGGGGTTCCTTGCAGCGCTCGGACTCAGACCCTCGCGGCAGCCGATACCCCGGTTACAATCCAGAGCATCTCTCTTTCGTCACAACTCTTCCCGGAGCGTTCTATGTTTCGGCGTTTCCCGGCTACTGGCGACCTCATCGCCTTTGCCGTATTCGGTTGCCGGTGGCGCCGTACCCAGCGGATGCCGAGTTGATCTGGAAAGTGGCCGGTCTGCTGTATCTAGCTTTTCTGGCGCTCCCAGTACACGCCGTCCATTCCTCTTCGGTTCCCGTGCCGCCGCTTTCGGCGCCCTCGGCAGTCGTGATCGACGGCTGGACCGGCGATCTGCTCTATGCCAAGCACGCCCAGGTGCGACGTGCTCCGGCAAGCACCGTCAAGGTCATGACCGCCCTGGTCGTGCTGCGGCGCCACCTGCCCTTGAACCGCATCGTCACGGTCAGCGCACTGGCCGTGTCATACGGCGGATCGACGGCTGGTCTCTATGCCGGTGAGCAGATGCGTGTGCGCGACCTTCTTTATGGCATGCTGCTGCCCTCCGGCAATGACGCGGCCGTTGCTCTGTCCGAGGCGGTGGCGGGCACTCCTGACCGTTTCGTCCAACTGATGAACGCGGAAGCGGCCAAGCTTCATCTGACGCACACGCACTACCTCACTCCCAACGGGTTCGACAATCCGGGCCAGGTGACCAGTGCGCATGATCTGGCGGAGGTAGCCCGCGCCGCCATGCACTATCGCGCGTTTGCTCGGATGGTGCGCACCCGGACCTGGACTGCTCGTTCAGTGGATGGACGTTTCGTGCACGTCTGGACCAACGTGAACCACTTGCTGTGGGACTATGCGGCCGTGGACGGCATCAAGACCGGCACTACCCCCGGCGCCGGGGCGTGCCTGGTGTCCTCGGCTCGGCTGCACGGCAAGTGGGTCATCGAGGCCAATCTGGACAGCGCGTACAACGCCCGGTTCAAAGACGGCTCGGCATTGCTCAACTATGGACTGCTGATCGACGGCGCTGCGCCCACGGCCCGTTGAACCACTGCGGCGCTTCTCGTATAATTCTGCCAACCCCACCCGCTGAACCCCATGGCCTGCCGCATTGCTCTCAAGTAGACATAATGCTTGATCTTTCCGGACAGAGCCTTCTCGAGAGGAGCGTCACGTGAAGATCAATGCCAGGCAGGAGCAATTCAGCCACGGCTTGCATGTCGCGGGCCGGGCCGTAGCTGCGCGCAGTCCCCTACCCATCACCACCAATATCTTGCTGGCGACGGAAAACGGTCGCCTGAAAATCGCCGCCACCAATCTTGACATTGCCATCAGTACCTGGATCGACGCGACAGTGGGCGAAGAGGGCGCGATTACGCTCCCGGCCAAGCTGCTGACTGAGTTTGTCGATACCTTGCCTGGGAATCCGGTGGATTTGTCGGTCAAGCAGGGGAGCCAGTCCGCCCACCTGAACTCCGGACGCTTCGAGGCCAACATTCGCGGTATGACGGCCGATGACTTCCCCGTCATTCCCATTGCGACGGAGGAACCGGCTGCACGCGTGCAGGCCGGACTCTTGAAAGAGATGATCGAGCAGGTGGTCTTTGCCGCCGCCATGGACGATACGCGGCCCATGCTGACGGGCGCACTGGCGACCTTCTCCGGCGATCAATTCTCGCTGGCCGCCACCGACGGTTTCCGTATGGCGCTGCGCCGTGGGGACCTGACCGAGGGTTCCAGCGGTGATTTTAGCGTGATCGTCCCGGGCAAAACGTTGTCTGAGCTGGGCAAGATTCTGCCGGACGCCGAGGAGACAGTGGAGATCACGGTGACGCCGAACCGAAATCAGGTAATTTTTCGCACCACGGACCTACACGTTGTTTCTCGCTTGATTGAGGGATCGTACCCGAATCTGAAGCAGTTAGTCCCGGCCAAGTTCGGCACCAAAATGGTGGTCAGCACCGCCGAACTGCTCAAAGCTACCAAGATCGCCAGCTTCTTCTCCCGCGACAACTCGAACGCCATTACGCTCGAAATCCAGCCGGGTGATGAAGCCGGCATGGGCACGGTGGTGGTCAGTGGCGCCGCAGCCGAACTGGGTGAGGATCGCGGCGAACTCGATGCCGTGGTGAACGGCGCCGGCGCCAAAGTCCAGTTTAATTCCCGCTACGTGTCGGACGTGCTGGGCGCTGTGCAGTCAGCTCAGGTAGGGCTGGAGATCACCGGCCCGAACTCGGCTGCCGTCTTCAAGCCAATCGACTCGGTGGACTATACGCACGTGATTATGCCGATGCACACCACGCGATAAAGGATCTTTCCGATCAGATTGCGAACCCCATAATTTTTTCCGTCGGCCATCATCGACCGTGGATGAAAACCCGTCGCAGGGGATACTTCTGCCCCACCTAAACCGCACTGTCAGCCGGCTTTTTGCCAGTCAAGGCTGTAACTAACGGATGGTCGTCGTTGACCTTGATAGTGCGGAGGTGGTACGGTTTTCCCGTGCTGCGATGAGGGACGGTATGGGTCGAGGCGATCAGAATCTCGTCGTTCATGGCGTCGCGCACCAAGGAGCGAAGCTGGCTCTGGGAGAGCGAGGGGAGGACGCTGTCGCGCACCAGGTGGGTGACGATGTAGGGCGGGATGAGATACTCGGAACGCTCCTCCAGTTCGACCAGGTACCGCATGAAATGGGTCTGGCCGTCCTCATCCAGAGCGGATACGGCCACCGTCGGCTGAAGGTCGTCGGCCCCATCATCGGTCTCTTCCTCCTCGGCGGCCAGCTCGGTTTCTGTCATCTGTTCATACTGCTCTGGCAGGTATGCCCAATCCTGTAGACCCTTGGTGAGGATGCGGACGTACCCGCGCTTCTCGGCCTCCTGCATAAAGTCCTTGAAGCGCTCGAACCCGAGCACACGGTGGTCCAGACCGCGCCGGCCCAGTTGGATGCCGATCCAGGAAAAGAGCGACCCTACTCGGTTGCTCCGGTGTCGCAACAGGTTGGAGAGCGCCTCAAAGGCCGCATCCAGTTGTGGATTTTCCGGCTCCGATGGCGGCTCCGCCTCGGGCTTCGGCTTGCGTCCGTTCTGCGAGATCGGTTCCGGTTGGCGGGCCGGGTCAATGTCCACGTCATAGATCAGCAACTCATCCAAATTGTCGGCCAGCACCTGCGACAAGGTGTGAGACACCGCTACGACCACCACACGCTTGCCCCTGGCACGCAGAAAGTTCACCAGGTGGACCAGGTCGGAGTCGCCCGAGACCAGAAAAAAGGTCTTCAAGTGCGGGGCGGTATTGAGAAAGTCGATACAGTCGACCGCCAGCTTGACATCGGCGCTATTTTTCAAGGTACGGCCATGGTGCATGCGAACCGGCACATAGACCGGCTCGATGCCCGCCGCGTACAGATTAGGTGGATCAAATGCGTTCGCTCGCTGCTGCCAGTCCGCATAGGCACGGGCGATGACCACCCGTCCGCGTTGATTGACGGCATCCAGGAGCGACGACACATTGGGCTGCCGGCTGATGTCCTTCAGGCCAACTTTCAGGTTGTCCCAGTCGATAAAGAGTGCCGCGTCAGGCCGTGCCTGATCGAGCAATGGTTCGTTCATACGGGAATAGACTCCTATTAGTCATAACGATAGGGGAGAAACGTATCTCCCTGTGGACTCTACCACGCTGCGACGTCTGTTGCGACAACCGCCCGACAGACAAAAAAGCTGCGAACCGGAAAAGCTCCGGGTTCGCAGCTTCTGAATAGGTGGTGGCGACTGCGTGGTTCGCTGGGATGGGGCCATGCTCTCAGGCCGCGGACGTTTTGCTGACCTCTCGCAGGGCGGCCTCATCGCCCGCGATGACTGTAGCAAAGGGAACGCCGCCGGCTTCGTCGAGGGGGACGCTTCGACCGAGCGGCTCGATGTCGTCTAGAAAGAGTTGGCCCGTGCAACGCCCGCAACGCAGATCGCCCGCCAGGTTGTGCGGCATAAAGCCGGTGTCAAGTGGCAGAAAGCGGGCCTCGCCGAGACTGCGATCGGCGAAGCCAACCAGTTCGCCTGCGGGCCGGCTGCACTGCCGGCATCGTAAGGTGGCGCTCAGCAGGCGGTGTCCCATCCGTTTTGCGTTTGTCCACGAAAGCATATTAAATTCTCCTCGCCGAAATTCCGTTCAATAAGATGTCGAAGCCAACAGTGAGTTCATGGTGCAAGTGCGCTGCCTCGCACGTCGTCGCCTGAGCCACTATGCCAAGTAACACCGCGCTGACACGCGACGCAATCATGGGAAGCGGCAGATCGTTCCGAACAGTGTTTTCTTCATGGGCTCGCTGCAAGATCGCTTCGAAAACCGCCGATAACGGGACGTGCTCCGCGGCACGGCCGGCCCGCTCTGGGTCGGGATGGAGCAATTCTCGGGCCACGACCACCGCAACCTCGCCCTGGCCGGTGGCTGCCTCGAGTAGCCACTCGCCGGCTCGTTGCAGGACGTGCAGCGCAGGTTCACCCGCTTCTAGCAGAGCATGGGCCTGCTGTGCCACTCGACTGACGCTTACCGCACCCAACTCCAGCGCAAACACCTCTTTGTAGGGGAAGTGATTAAAGACCGTCTGACGGGCGACATCGGCGGCTTCGGCTATGTCCTCGACCGTCGTGTGAGACACTCCATGGTCGCGGAACAAGCTGTCCGCTGCATCCAGTAACCCTTGATGGACCGCCTGCCACTTTCGGTGCCTGCGACCCTGGTCAATCGTTGAAACCATGCCTGTAGTATAGCTAATCTTGTACTAAGTACACCATAGTAGTTTTGGTATCCAGGACCATTTCTGGACGGAAGGGTGTCCACGGCCTCGGCGCCAATGCCGTGTACTGAAGAGAGTCGCAGATACCCCGCCAAGGGGGAGCACACGCGGGCACCCGCCGTGCACCGTCAGCACCGTGGGGGTGAGTTCCCCGCGCACACCGCCGACAGTGCTGGCCTGCGGGCCAGTCCGGCCAGGACGGCCGGGCTAGTACGCCTGAGGAGGTGTTCAGACAGGAGAGTGCAAGTCTTTCTCCGCCGGCCACGTTCCCGGCGGTACCCGACGGCAACTGCGTCATCGTGAGATGGGGTGGGGA
>JAABUU010000885.1_pt1 | contig 58668 bp, 56 predicted proteins | sample 5559301 | NCBI WGS metagenome assembly JAABUU01 (sample SAMN10711884, study PRJNA513360) | rock metagenome | isolation source: Antarctica rocks | place: Antarctica: Victoria Land, Richard Nunatak white
CCACATCAACCTCCCAAGTCCCAAGTCCCAAAAACACCACCCCTCCACCCCTCCACCACCACCAACCCTAATACAGTAACAACACCCCCCAACGCTCTCCCTCTCTCTCTCTCTCCCCACAAACCCTTCAAACCCTTAAACCTCTCCCCGAACCCATCCCCACCGCCCCGAAAAAAGCTTGGAAACCACACACACACAAGCACACACACACACACACACACACACACACACACAAAAATACGCAACGGCGTTTCGCGGACTCTACCCGGATTGATAATTTGCACACACACACACCATCATATTATAATCAACTACTCCTAACAATACTCCTACTGTACACCCCAGGCGTGACCAGCCCCCCCATGTATGTACAGTATGTACAGTACATACCCCTACTCCACCCATCCATCCCTACCCTAGGAATTTCCAACGAGGCACAGACCATCACTACCACCACCACCACTAAAGATGACGAAAAGAGCGACACGCAAAATGCCGGGGATTTCGAGGACGGGCTCTGATGGATGGCGCCATAAGGGTGCCAAACTTCGATGATTGAGTAAATCCCAATGTTGGAAGAACGCCAATCGCACGCGAACTCGACGGGGAACGGGGGGTTCACCGTCCGTGTACGCCCGCACCAGGGGCAAACGGCCGTGTTGTCCAGGATCACTCTACCGTACTCAGGTTGCGCAATGACATTTTTGAAAGATTGTCAATTGAATTTTGTTCTCGAAAAAGTAAGAACCCCTGAATCAGGAGCTGTAGTGGAGTCCACCCGGCCTCCAAGGCTCCACTGGATATATCACATAGACAAGGGGCGCTCCCATAATTTCCCCTCCGTGCCATCCTCCCAAATGCAACCTCGCCATGCCTTGCCCTGTCCGTCCCACAAAAAGCCCCTGTCCAAAAATGCCGGCTAAATCGCTATGAGGTATTGAAAAATGGTGAAACCATTAATAATGAAACTTTTTTAGATCTTCGAAAAGCCCGAGTTGCTCCTTATCGGACTTTTCAACGGCTTTGCGTGTGTCGCAGACGCATCCCACTCTCTGCCTTGCGGTCTGGCTAGGCTCGACTGCCGCGAAGGTAACCCATCGATTCTCCCAATACTTGGGGCTCTGCCGCTGTTCGAGTACCGCCTCCCAGCACTGGGCGGTCTAGGCGCGGAGAATCTTAGGTTTGGGGTGGTGTAGGCCTTTTCGTTGGGGTAAAGTTCCTTTCGGCTCGACGGTGACATCTCCATGATAGTATCAGTTTCACCGTATGACGAGACGCTGGTGATACGCGAATCAGGGCCTTTTGGTGTATATGTGGGTCGTGGCGTAACCATTTCGAAATCATGAGGAGCGGCGGACAAGCGCCGCGCGTCGACCGAGACAAAGTCGTTTGATCGCTTCAAACCACTCCGGATTAGTCCGATCCAGCCATAGACCATGGAAATTCGTCCCAGGAAGAGCAACGTCCAAATACCATTCAGCTTGTAAATGTTAGCCGAGATCTTTGTAAAATTCCATTTGAGCATCTTAACATACCGAGAGTAGTATTAAGACAGCTATGATCGTTGCTTCCTTGGTCACCAGGAAGGCAGCTTTATCCAGGCAAACCGAACGATTTGCAGGATTCAGGACCAGGCAAAGGAGCCATGGTTCAGCTTTCCCAAGGTTCTCGATTGCTGCGTGTTCCGTGTTGTCCGACTGGACAAACACAACCGCCAGGAAGACGACATTCGCAATTATGATGATCACGATCATAATGCCACGCCATTGCAACGCCAGGACTTTTCTGACCCTTCCGTAAGCCACCTTCGCTGGCACTTTCTTTATGCTCCCATTGTACGACGGTAATCCAGAGCTGTTATTTGACGTCGAGTCGCTGTTGAAGAGTGATCTGATGTACACTCGTATGCAGTAGCCAAAGGTAGCAAACTGTAAAATGGTCGAAACCGCGGCAAAGCCCAGTAGAGGTCCCCAATAATCCTGTAAGGCTCTGTCGTGGTTGATATGACATGTATCCCCAAATCGATACGAGACACCTGTAGTAGCAAGCGTGGCAGCTACGAATACAACAGGAATGCCCCATCCTGCAAGGAGCGAACACCAGAAGAATTTTCGGCCGAGCACAACTTGCCAGCAGATCTGCAGGTGCAGCGACAGCGATCGGAGGAATCCCCACAAAATCGCAGCGAATCCTCCAACCATCAAGCAGGCTCCGGAAAACGCGCACGTCAGGTCTGAATACATGTCATTAGGTGTAATGGCATCGTGGCACTGCTGTGGCTGGGCTCCGAGAGGAATTATGAAACCAAGCTGTGAAGCAGTTAGCTCGGTCCCAATTTCAACCTGATTTCCACTATTTACCTGTAATAAGCTCACAGCTATCACCAGCCCCACGGTGAGGTAATGTCGACTGGTCTTCTCGACTGGGAGTACCACAAACGACAGGAGTAGCGATAACGAGCAAACCATGCCGGCGACATTTAGCCAATTCGAAACCTTCGGTAGAGTAGCAAAGTCTGAGAAGCAAGTTGAGCCCCATACTCTTGATCTTAGATGAATGAAGGCACTCACCATCCGAATACACCCAATCGGTCATGGGACATGGTAAACAACAATCGACGGTGCCCTGAATTGTGGGAACAGGAGCGCAGAATCGACCGGGGAGGTCTGTCTCAAGTCAGTGTAAGTTCAAAGACGTATTGGATCATCTTTTATAGCCCTTACATCCATCTCTGCTCGGAAAATTGGATAATTGCAAGAATGGTGCTTCGCACGCTCCCCGCAACATTGTTATGTTTGCCATCGCCGTCGAGGCAAGAAGGATACTGCTCTTGCTAGGAACGATATACCTCTCCTCCAGACGACCCTAGCTCTTATGGGTCAGCCCGCTCGCATGGGACTGTGCCACCAGTCAGGCACACGAATATGTTGGAGATCGCGTGCAGGCGTGATTTGGTGGATCGCGGTGTTGTGCAGGACTATCAACGTACTTTGACGGTGTAGAACCAAACACAGAGAATCCTCCCTGAAAAATTACATAGAGTAAATGTCAGAAGAAGCCGTGGGGAAATCATGCAACAGAGTCGAAAGAAAAGAGAGGTGTTATCGATAGCTGATACCCGCAATTCATGCGATATTCAGCAAGTACCGCCTGTCATAGGCACAATGCTAGTGAGGTCGGGGCGGAGGCGTCTTGTTCACATCTGGTATCGATAGACCACAAGGACGACGAGTTGAGAAGCTCAGACTGGGGTAGCAGTAACTTCTGAACTGGGACTTCGGCCGTCCCCATAGAGGAGAAAGATATGGTTGGGTGCTCCGAAAAGGCCGAAGGACTCCGCAATTTCCATAGGCTGAATTCCAGCCATGGGCGAGCCATGGGAGAGAGACCGACGGCGTTATGCGCTGGGCTAAACGGGCTTCCCACGCGAGACCGCGGGGGCGACTACACGACCGGGGGTGGGGGGGGGGTTTGGTGGTTCAGTGAGCAGCATAAGGGAAGGAAGAACAGCGTCACTGATTCGAGTGATCACGGTGTTCAGAGTAACGGTGGGATATGATTTGTGTCGGGTGTGAAAGGATTAGCTGGGATCAGGGCGGAGTACAATGCGAGATGAGAGATAGCGCGTATTCTATTGCCCCTTGGCCCTCGGCACTTTCCCATATGAGGCATACCAGGGAACCCCCAGGATTGAGGCCTATCACAGCCCATTGTCGCAATTTTGTCGTCACTCGCCCTAAAAGAGACCTAAAAAGCTAGGGAGGAGAGACCCTCGGCTTTGGGAACTTAGGGCTGAGGCACACCCGCAGCTTTCAGTTGACCCGTAACAGACGTGCATGAAAGCTGCATGAGCGTGCCGGTGGGAACGCACCTCACCAATACCATGCCACTTAACTACAGTAACAGTGATGCTCGTACGATCCTTCGCTAACAATGCAAACGTTCAGCCCTGACGCTGTGCAGAAGGATTCTGACATTTGCTCACCCTACAGGCTGCAGTCTCGCATCCCGAGGAGTACTGACTACTGAGAGATTAGGTATGACTGGTCTAGGCTGGGCCCTCCACAGCACCACATCCCTCCTCTCCAGACTCCACAAGCCCACAGTTCCACAGGAGGGCATGAACCTCTAACCAAGTATGGATATTTCCTGACTTCTAATTTGCCTTGATGAGCTAATCACGACCTCTTGTGGAGAGAGGACTGTGGTAGTGCCATCCGCAATTGGCAGGTAAACACCATCACGCCGTATGTACATCCGTACTCTTGCTTGCTGATCAAATTACTGAAGTGTTAAGATATTCCAACAGACAAATCACGTTACGAATCACGGGCGCGCCTATAATTCAACGCTCTTATGCAAGCTGATCTATCTCGGGTTCTCTGTTTTGTGTTTCTGACTGGCTCGAATGGCCGTACAAGCGTCAGCGGCAGTAGGAGATGTCTGTCCGGGCCCACCGAGGGTGTTACCAATCAATAGCCTGGAATCCGCTGACCCTAACCAGCATACCTTTCACATTTCTGTCGTAATGAAATGAATTTCGAATGAAATAGCTAGGGAAATAATTGTGTGGGCCAATCCAAATCCTCCGATTAAAGGATCCTCACGGTCACAACGAAGCCTTCCAATCTCCACTCTCTTCTCAGAAATAAGAGTCACTGGTTATTATTACCAAAAATTCGACATCCGTCTGCTGATTGAATTACAGCGTACCAGGGACAACCTGTACTCGTCAAGCCTTGATCGCGGTGATGCCCATAACAAGTAAGATAATAAGTTTAGGCGCTCAGATATTCTGTAGCGATCACAAGCGGTCTCCGGAGTGCGGAATTACCGGTTGTGCTTTAAAACACTTTTGAGAGGTACAGGTGATGCAACAAGAGCATTATTGAACAAACCCAAGATGTTCAAGAATGAGTTCAGGTTTTGCCAATGCCTCGGATGCCTCAGGATCTCGATCTATGGCATTGATTTGCCTCCTGTGAGGGGTACCGTCGGTGTACCATCGGCGTATCATCGGTGTACTTGAAGAGCGTCATAGTCGTGATATCCCACGCTTTTCGGAGACACTCGTTTCTGATATAGTACATTGCTTCAAGAGCCTCGGTAGAGTTTTCGGTTTTTTGAACATCGCAGTTCGTATGTGTCGAAATGTATGTATGGTGCATTATTATGCCCAAGGTAATTTATGCGTACCAGTCGTTCGCACGCGAGACATTTAGGTAATTCATCTGTACTGATCAAGATCCGTCAGTATACTATATATCAAGGTGTCAACTAAGAGTAGATGCATGAAAAGTGCAAGCACTGAGTCAGAAGTCCGTTTAGATCAACGAGGCCTTTGCAAGCCTCTAAATCAAGAGGTACCAGAAATAATGTATGAATGAGATTATCATCAGATAATGCTTGGCGGGTGAAGAGAGTGGGGAAGGACGGAGGAGACACACCTTGCGGAGGAACAATTGCTGCTGGTCCGTGGTTGTGTTAGGCCTCGGTGGTGGTTTGGATTCATAGCTTCTACAGCTAATTTGCAAGTCAGCATTATTTTTTCCACCTACGGTCCTGTTCCATGTCAACTGTGTGGCCAAGTTGGGCTTGTGTCGAAAATTCATTGAAAAGATATTTAGATTTCGAAAATCTTGAGCCTCGCTTAACTAGCTTCAAGCTAAGCCTTGCGCACATCCAGACGTCCACCGAAATCGACTTCAAGCTTCGTCTATCAACAGCATACCTCTCAATCATGGGTCGTCTTCACAGCAACGGTAAAGGAATATCAGCCAGTGCGATCCCGTACTCTCGCACTCCTCCAGCATGGCTCAAGACCACGCCCGAACAGGTGGTGGACCAAATTTGTAAACTTGCGAAGAAGGGCGCAACACCCTCCCAAATTGGTGTTGTCCTGAGAGACTCGCACGGTATCGCGCAGGTCAAGGTTGTCACTGGTGAGATGGATCGGCGTTGTGCAACTAGAGGCCAAGAGACAGAGCTGACATAAATTGCAGGTAACAAGATTCTGCGTATCCTCAAGTCCAACGGTACGGTGCACCCAGCATGAAAAGGATGGCACGGTCTCAAGACCTCATCCATATACGCGCTTCGCCGTATCACTGCCTCTGCTTGGTCTTTGACTGACGGAGTGATTTCTACATGATAGGCCTTGCACCAGAAATACCCGAGGACCTCTACATGTTGATCAAGAAGGTAATGCTGGCTTTCCTCTTTCCAATCGCCTTCCCCATGGCCCACCCAATGGATGGCATTGTAGCTCACACCTCTTAGGCTGTCGCTGTGCGCAAGCACCTCGAGCGTAACCGCAAGGACAAGGACTCCAAGTTCCGCCTCATTCTTATCGAATCCCGAATCCACCGTCTGTCGCGCTACTACAAGACTGTCGGCGTGCTACCTCCAACTTGGAGATATGAGAGTGCGACCGCTAGCACATTGGTGGCATAAGCTTGTGGAAGTAGCAAGGGAACGTGGGTATATCGAACGGTGCTAGGGTTCATCAGCGGCATGTGGAATCATTAGGACAAGTGAAATATCAACCCACTCTCATCACAGTTACCTTGTGCGATTTGGATGTTTTAAATGATATATGGTATATGACGGGTATCTTGAAGATCAGCATCCCGCAAAAACGCCTCGCTATGCAATATAAGCACCTTCCAGCCTACAACCCCTCCAACTCCTTACTCCTCTGCAGCAAATACTCCCCCAACACCCTCAAAGGATCTTCCGGTCTATCACCCATCACATTTAGCATGCCTTCGTCACAGCTACCACTCCCCCATAGCCCCTACTTACTGCTCAGCCGCCAACCTCTTCATCCCCTGGAGTAAAACCCCCGTAACCCTCTCATTCAAATAGCGCCGCGCCGGCGCGCCATGAGACGACGCTTTCACGGGCATCGGCGGCGCAACCTCGACATTGCCATTGACATTCCTGTTCGGCGTCGCGGTCCGCTGCGGCGCGGGCGTGGACATCGTGGAGGCTGCTTGGGGGGCGGGTGACGGCTTGGACGAAAGGATTCCATATTAGCTGGCAAGTATATATACATATGGACAGCAGTATATCCAGACGACAACGAACATACAGCAGCTTCTCCCATTTCGGTGTCGGTCGGGTAAGTTGTTGGAGCTAGTGGCAACGGCGCAATTGGAGGGGGTGCTGGTTGCTGCTCTTCTTGTGGTTGTTGCGGCTGCTGTGCTGGTGGAGCTGGTGGTGAGGGGTCTGGGTGCGCGATAGCTGGGAGGCTGGTGGGTGCTTCTTCTTCTTCGGCCATTTTTTTGGGAGGGGGGGGGGAGGACTGCGGTATTCACTTCGATTGAAGGGGATTGGATTTGGGGGGCTGGTGTTGGGTACGGTACTTGGGAGGCTAGCGTGTTGTGGGGATTGTGGGGGGAATTTATAAACTCCAAGAAAAGTTTGATTCAAAACATGATAAACGTTGTTATATTTCGTTCTCATTGCATTTCTTATACTGTCTAAATATTTATTATGCAAAGCTTTCTGCACGTTCTATATTGTTGAACATGCCAAACGATGTAGTAAAAGTCATGATAACAGTGTGCGATGAAAATTTTCTGTCGTAAGGCTGAATCATAACATACCTTACTTAGTATCAGTCACGTGACAGATCGTGCACAAATAAAGTCTTAAAAACTTTGTGAAAGCTTGACATGATCATAAGCTTGTTAAAAGAAGTGCAGCGATATCGAATGTTCACGATTTTCACGGGTGTTATTATGTTTTCTTTTCTGAGAATTCTGGATCAAACTTTTCTTGAGCTCTCGTGATTTCCCGCATTCTTCCCACTGAACGATCTGCTGGTAAGAATCCTTCAGAAGTCTTTGCAATGTCGGGTCATACTCACACCATTTATACGATCTACCATGGTGTTTATTTTCTTCACCATCACCAACCCATCAGAATGCAAAAACCTACAGAACGTGTGGCCATGAATGTCTATTCCCCTCTTTTTCAGACTGAATCGGATTGCCGGATCTTCCTCATCTGCTCTAAGAGCGTATCGATCTTTGTTGGGTCCCTCGGTCCAAAAGGCTTGAACGTGTACTCTCGACCCGTGGCTCAAAAGTACTTCCGACTTCTATATCGGGAACAGTACATACCCGATGATGGTTCGCCATGATTAATATCATCCAGTGTTCCATCCAGCGCTCCATCCAGTGGTTCATCCAGTGTTCCATCCAGTGTTCCATCTAGTTCTGCATCCAGTGCTCCATCCAGTGTCCTACCCACTGCTCCATTCAGTGCTTCATCCAGTGTTCCATTCGATGCTCAGTAGATAAATGAGCAGATAGATGAGTATGAAGGATGCTGAGTAGAATGCTGAGTATGTAGAATGGCGAGTAGACAGGTGAGTAAGTGGGTGAGCAGGTAGGTGAGTATGTAGGGTGCTGAGTAGAAGTTAAATAGATAATTTCGATGTTCGGGAGCAGTTTAAAAAAACATCAGATACCAAAGTACCTTTTTCTCTCCTCTTCAAATGCTAACAAATGACACCTTCGGAAACAGTCCATACAACTTTCTCATAATTACCGCAATCTCAACCTTTCTTGGTGGCTATTAGACTTCTTTGATAATGGCTGAGGAGAGCAACATGTTGATTCGCATGGCAGCGATGAAATTGACGAAGAGCATCTATTGAGACATTGTAATTATGCTTACGCCCTTTTGATATTTACTAGCTTCGTGCATGTTAGGCTTTGAAACTCGAGTCTCAAGACGAGCATATGGTAGTGTAACAAAAACGTCAACCTCATTCTTTTCACGCTCTCTGTTCTCAATGAACAAGTTAAGCAACAGATCAAAAGAATAACAATCACTCGATCTAGCCTGTCTAGAAAGAGAATAACCCAAAGTAACATGTGAGTTAGAAGGTTGAAACAAAATAGCTTGAAGATAATTAATGTTTCGTAGATAAACTTGAAAGATCCAGAAGAAGAAAAATTCGCCTTCATTAAGAATCGAACTTAGAAGCCCGTCATTTTTGAGAACCTCGTGCTCTAGGCTGCCTCTAATCCCCATCGTTAATGTCGAGATTCGTTTTGCGCGATCATGATCTCTGCCCTGGGCCAAAGATTGACAATTGTCAAAGGGGAACTGTATTAGAGCAAACTTCATGGACTTCTTGGTGTTTTCGTTTGCATCTCGAAGGGTATCAGATCGAATTACTACTTCGGCATACCTCCACAGCTTTTCTTTCCCACAATGCTACTCGACGAATCAATATTGCTTGTCGCGTGCACTTGTTGAATCTTCCGCCATCATTTCCCTTCAACAGTCCTCATATGCCAGCTCATTCTCGGTTGATTTAGACGCTTCCTGTACTCAATACCGCTCTACCATACTCTCTACACCCGAGCTTGTCTCTTTTCTACATTCAATCGCTTGCCAAAATAACCAACCGCAATCTTCCTCCCCCCCTGATTCTGATCCGTAATCGAAAGCTCCGCGGCGAAAAACTTGAACCTCCATATTACTTCCGCTATCCCTTTACTTATCTTCGACAGATCCCTTATAGACAGGAAAATATCCCGCCCAGGTCTTACGTCCTGGATCAACATCTCGACATCATCAGTTATAACGCGGAGTTCCTTTTCTCTGAAGGGTCGGTTGAACAGCGCCAAGTCTATGAGTGCATCGAGCCATCGGCGAGGACCGCACAGAGTTCTGCCGGGGGCGCGTAGTTGCGGACCGATCTGTCTATTTGGAAGGTCAGGGTGGTACCCTTAATAGGCCAGGTGATCGAGCTGAAGAGAGGGACGGTGATCATGTTAGTGAGGAGGTCTTGCCTACTTGGATGATCATTGAGAAGGAGGGAGAATACTTCAAAGTGCTATTTGCGGATGCTTGGGTGAGATTTGACTGGACTGATAGGATTGAAGAGTCAATAATGTCGGAAGTGGGAAGAAGCAGGTCGCTGTTGGAGGCGCCGGGGTTGATTTTCTCTGTGGTTAGTGGTGTGGCAAGAGCAAATGTTCTTGAAGCCAGGAAGAGGGACCAAAGAAGTATGGATATTATCTGCTCCATGCTGACGGAATGTTGAGAAAAGAATGATGGGAAGTGAGAGGCAAAGGAGTCTGTACTTACCTGGCCGCGGCTTTAAGGTATAGAGCAGCTTGCGCATGCGACTTGCGATAGTTAAGAAGCGCATGTTGTGATGAACTTTTACCCGATGCGAGCAGATTTCGAACTGACAGGGAAGACCATGGACATTAGTACGCATGGGCTCATTTAAAGGTGAGTATATCTGTTGAATATCAAAGCTGTTAGAGGTATTTTTACTGGGGCTAACACCACTCTCTGACCACGTTTAGATACTTCTTATGTCGTGCTGACTGGTTCTACCACTTCAAATAACTGTACCATGTTGTAAACAACACTCAGATATCCTACACGTCCGTTCACGCTTTGTGACTGTTCATCATCACGTTTCGGGTGCAAGACATACACCAAATCCGTGTGAAAGATCCCAACGCCCTTTCCATGGTCATCGATGCCATTCTCTGCCAAATTCGGCTCCCGCCATTCAGGGATGATGGAGAAAACTTGTGCTACTCTGGCCGCGTTGGTTCAGCGGTGCGAATTCTTCTTGAATCTTGAGTATTCGGATATCCACTTAGTTTGCCCATCAGGCCCCCCTCAATACAGAACATGTAGACCATGTTCGTTGTCAGGAATCGGAGCGAACGTTCTTTTTGAGAGGTATAGAGCTACTATGGTCATCTTTTTGTTGGCGACTGGGCTATCATACGCATGGCCTGACCATTCCATTTTTGGCTGACATCTTGAGATACGAATTGACGAATCGAGGCCTGAGATGCTGAATTAAAGGTTATAGTCTGGCGCGTTTTCATAGGCGGTCCCGAAAACCTGGCCACAGGAAGTACCATCATGCTATCGAGATAACCTTGTTGAAGATCTTGTGGAGCGTCGAATGTTCCCAGGCCTAATCCATTATGATGTCCGAGTTTCATGTAGGGTCTTCTTCCACCTCTAGGGTAACTTCGTACTAGGCCTGCTGTCAGCTTTGGTCTCAGTGTCTATATGGATATAAGCCACTTACGTCCCACGGGTCCAAAGCTTCGACAACGTCCAGCTGCAACACCGCAGCTAACACATTTTCCCCCTAACGTAATCTTGCAAAATTGAGAAGCGTGTTGACCACAGGCTTAGTCTTGGCTGCTCTCAAGATGCCTTCAAGGTAACGTTACAATGCTGATACGCAAGGCTATCTAGGTAGCCTTGTTGCATTTTCGCAAGGATACTCGTCATTCTTGCTGATGGACTAATGCTAGAACGAGATATAAGCACATTGAGAAATGGTCCGACGACTTCCAGGTGCCACGGCACAGTAGCCTATCGCCTGGAGACCACGTGAGCGAACAGGATGTCTTGGGAACCTGTCATGTGGCCCAGCGTCAGGGCCCAAGCCGCTTGCAATACTTTTGGTGCAGTGACATTCTGATTGTTACAGAATCTGCGAATCTCATCTTTCGCGATTTGCGGCACATCGGCTCTCTCGGGATATGACAAACCGGCCTCGCTGGCTCAAAGGTACGTTGAACCAGAGATAATACCACTGGGCTATCTAACAGGTAAGCTTTTCAGTAATTAGCAATTTGTTGCTTGAGCACTAAAGTGATATAATCGCTAAACGATAGAGCACATGGCAAGACGACTCCGTGGTATGCTCGCTTCATGTTCGTGACTAAATTGAACAAAGAGATGGTGTTGATAACGAGGTGATTAGCATCAAGTCGCCCGAAGACAACTCCGGTTGACGTTTTGCAGATAGAAATTCTGTGGAGCTGGCTTTACCCCTTCGTCTCCTCAGCTTTCCACTTGAGGCACACTCACAGTAGAGCATTCCACGATTAGATGATTGAGCACCACTTGGCCAAACGATTCATGCGAGCCTAGACCCTCGATACCACCCTGGAGTCTGTACAGTCTCGGAGCTCTTGATCAACTGCACAACATGTCCTGCTGTGTTTGGAAGCAAAGTACCACTGTCTCGACATCATCAATGCCCCTTGTGCCCAGGCTCAGCAGAATACACTGTTCCAGCTGTCTAAGGCTTTCATAATCCAGCGGCACTAACGGAATATCGCTCAGTGTCGGTTCTGTGGCCATGCCTTGAAGCCTCACAGTAGCGTCTCTCAACGTCCGCTCGCAGCAAGATACCACGTCTTGATCTTGTGTAGATGGCGCATCTGCTTGCTGTAAGTGGAATGCACTGATAATGCTCCCTCCGAAACAAGCGCAGGGACATCGAGAAGCGCTAGTCGAGCGTCGCGATCCAGCTGAGCGATAGTGTTGCCTCGCAGTAGGCCAGGCACCGCCACGTCAAATCTTTCTCCACGACATCAAGCGACGATTTTGCATCGCCGTAGTAGAGATTCCACCAAGCTTGATGAAGCTGCTGTTTACGATTCACTTGCTGTTGAGGGTCCAAAGCAAAGATAGCTCTCAACCAATTCTCTCTTGGACGTATCGTCGATTCGTCCAAATATGGCCTAGGAACTCTTCAATACACATTCGCAAACTCAACGATACTGCACTTCGGTAACATTCTCAATGCACCGCGCAATCCCTGCCCTATCGACCTTGTCCGAGCCTCCCAGCGTGGAACGCCTCAAGCACAACCCACACGGTCGGCGTCATATAAGCAAGGCGGGGGGTCTTATCTTACCTTGCCCGAGTTTGTGAGAACACCTGAGTGCAACGCGGAGACTGATGGTTCCTTTTATTTTTGGGCTCGATCAAGCCGGTGACCTCTTTCTCGCGATTTGAGATGTGTGCGTTTATTGCAGCGCCCCGTGAGCCACTGCAACAGGTTGTCCTTTGACACTTGCCGTGTTTGGGCTGGAGGACGATGGCGCGAGGAATCTCGGGATCAGCTCACAATTTCGTTATCGATGTCTCTTGGCTCGATGCGTTGGCCGCGAGGCTTCACCTTCGAGTCCGCGTGCCGGACATTGTCTAGGCGGCCGTCTGCCCATGAGATTTTCTGTCTTGTAGGCTCGGCCATGCTGAGAAGAAGCTTAGATAGGTTAAGTATCGAAGCTCTGGTTGCTAGAATAGGAGATTAGAGTCCCATACTGCGCCAGGCTTATCTGCGGATATGAGGGACATTGAGGTGATCAGAGCGTTCTTCCAACCTCTTCTACTCGCAACAATAATACGCAATGAACACATCACCAGAAATGCAAGCTAGGTACTATGACAATTACAGCGCTCTTTGTAAACAACCGATAAACATTTTGCTAGTTACCATCGTGAATGCTAGAAACCACGTCCCTTCAAGACTGAGACCACCATAAAAGCGATTGTTGCAACCGCATGGAGACCAACCTACAGCGCCCTCGCCGCCAAAACCAGGCCCGTGATACAACTCGCATTACAAGACCACCAAACCACCGACCGCACGATACTCAACTCCTCCGACTCGATCAGAATATACGCTGCGCCGTACGCCAGCCGCGAGAGCGTATACCAGACACAGATGGCATTAACCGTAGCACTGCTGACACCCGCAACCGTGGCAAAAAGCACTAAAATCGCCCAATTGTTTTTAGGGTCAGTCAGGAGGTAGATAACCCGAACCCCAATTTCCACCAAAACGCAAAGCACAAAATAGAAACTCACCCGCAGCGACAAAAAACGTGAACCCCTCGACGGAGTTCTGATGCGACCCCTCCATGCGCTGGATCTGCGCTAAGCGCCGCCGGCTCAGCTTCCCCGCCGAAACCGCCACGTCGCCGTACTTGGAGAGGTCTTCCCGCGGCGAGGCGTTGTGGTCGAGCCCGACGGCCCTTTTGGAGAAGCGCGTGCTTAGCGCGCAGTAGGCGTAGAGCCAGTTTGCGATTAGGAAGGCGGGGGCGTAGTTGGCGGGTTGTTGGCCACTGGCGGCGGCGTGGAGGCCGAGGAAGGTGAGGAGGGAAGATTGCATGGTTCGGATTCGGATTCGGATTCGGATTCGGATTGTTGTGTTTGTTTGTTGTGTTTGTTTGTTTTGTTTGTTGGTAAAAGATGAGGGCAAGTGAATCGCGATGACCGGACCAGTCGTTGTCTGCAACGTGTGAATTCCAGCTTAGGGCATAAAACGAAAGAAAAAATCAACTCGTCAGTCCACGAACCGAAGAGCCACGCCCTGCAGAAATAGATTTCCAAGTCCCAGAAAGTGTCTACGATACCCAGAGAAGTTCGCGAGAGCAGTAAAAGGAGATATCGATAGAGAAAACAAAAGTGACCCTCTCGAGGGCATTCCAAGTAAAACTTATACTCGAGGCAGGACGGCCGTGACGCAATGATTTATAATTCGGAGCGCGGAGATAAGGGGGGCCCAAATCACCGGGAATGTTGAAGCAGTAGGAGCTGCAGTAGGAGCAGGAGGAGTAGTCGTCCAATTAGGAACATAAGGTAGGTAGTTATTGCAGTGTCATTATACTGCCCGCTAGCCTAGTTGGGGCTAGCGTCAATTGCGGCACAAAACGTAGATAGCTTTCTATCTTACTGCTGAAAGACTCACCTTTAGACAATTATCAGATCTACACCTCATCAAACCTACGTACAGATCTTTTGACTAAATGAAGGCATTGACAGAATCATGAACGACTGACATGAGGTACAACGTGTTGTCATGTCTATAGCATAATTGTGACGTTAGGCGCTTCTATTGAAAAGCAGCAGCTGTGCAGATTGTGCTCAAAGCGAATGTCACATAAATGTAATCTACATTTTGCCGCTTGTAACCTCTACTTGTTGTTGAGTCCGAGGCAACCTGCTGTTGAATACACTAGAAAATTACCGATAAACATACACGTTTAAAACAGCTCCTAATACGGTGAGGTAATAAACCTGTTTTAAACGTTTTCAAACCCTATTCGGACCTCCCCCTTGTCCAACGCAGCCGGCTCCCAAGAGGATCTGGTATCCAATCCACTTTCCTGTTGAGGCTCCTGGAGACAATGTAGACAAGAGCCTATTGCTTGTAGCCAAGAGCACCGCACTGAAGAGACTGAATGGAAGATAGTAGCCTAGCTTTCCAACTGTCCAATCGTCCAATCGTCAGCAATTCCCACTATTCCTGGAGGGTAAATGTACTTACCCAGTATTCCGGAGCCAATAGCAAGGAAAAGCTGACTCAAGATACTCGGAAGGAGATAAACACCACTGAGCGTCGGAGACACGCCCTTGACCCCCTGGAAGTAGATCGGTAGATAATATGATGTTGTGAACAGCTGGCTCATCAAGAAACCATACACCAAGCAACTCGACCACACAGGCCTCTTGCGGATCATCGAGAAGGGAATCATAGCCGCATCGCCCTTACAGTAATCCCACGCTAGAAAAACGACAAATGTGGCGCCTGCACCGCAAAAGAGCCCGATGACGGTCGCACTGTCCCAGGCGAACTGATTGCCACCATACTAGAGAGCGAGTAGCAATTGGATGGCAGCCGGTGCAAAGATTGCGAAGCCAATAAGATCGAGCTCTGTCGGGAGCGTGCGGAGAACCGCGATGGCTTTGGGCTTGTGCATCTGCTCAGGGACTTTGACCAAAAAGAGCATCGCCGCAACGAGGCCACCGATGGGGAGGTTAATATAGAAGCTTGGTATTAGGTCGAATTAGATCAGGTAGGCAAGCATGGAATAGGACAGTGACCTACACCACTGCCATGTCGTGTATTGCGTCAGTGCTCCTCCAATCAAGGTTCCGATGACGAGACCAAGTTGCGCAACTAGTCCACTGTTGAGGTGACAATCATCGGCATGATGTAAGGACTTGGATCTTACCACCCATAACAAATCCAATTAGAGCTGACGCACTCTTTAGTTTCAAACCCTCTCCAGCAGATTTGGGAACATACCTGGCCGTTTTGGCATCGGAACGCATCCAGCAATAATGGCGAAAGCACCGTTCTTGATCCCTGACGTCTCTATTCCTGCCACTGCTCGCCCAACAATCAACGTTTTCGAGGAGGTAGCCACGCCACAAAGCAAGGAGCCCAATTCAAAGATGGCGAAAAAGGTCATGAAAGTCCACTGGAGAGAGTTAGTCGATTTCCGGAGCGAAAAGTGATACTATGGAAATGCGCCTGCTGACTTTGGAGTCAAAGTTCACGTAGAATTTTCCCGTCAGCGGTTGAAAAGCAGCACTGATACTAATATCAGCCAATTAGCTCGCAGCCGAAGTCAAGACAGTGTATGCACCTTCCCAGCTGACTTGCCTGTCCGCTTACTCTTTTAATTATGAAGCATCCCTGACTGAAGTCTGCAATGGCTGGTACCAATCGCGCCGTGGTGAGTATCAGAGCATAAGGTTCAGAACGCCAGCGAATTGTTGATTAGATGCTACCAGAAAGGGGACAGGGGATGTAGCTGGATGTAGGTGCCGCCATCAGGAAATTCGTCATTTAAATACCCAAATTTGACGGAGAAATGGTGCCAGGATGTCGACGCTGGACCATTTGCACCGACAATCAATGTCTAGGCGAGTATATTTAACCAGCGTTGATAGGAAAGGAAGAGCAGTCAATGCGGCACACTTACCTATCTTGCAGCTGGGTCTGAGGTGTGGAACGCCGATTGGTGGAGCTTCGCCTCCACAAGCGATAAACGACAAACGACAAACGCTTTCCGCTTCCGTGAGCAAAGCAGCTGGTGGGGGTTGAAATAGCCGAGCCAGGGCCGGAGGTTTTTTTTTTTTTCCGGCCTCAGCTCAACTTTTTGCATATGCGAAACACATGTTCAAAAACAGTTCAACCCGGATCAACATTTTGAATTTGCCAAACTATAGTACATTTACAGCATATAAGAAGCATATGCAAAGTATGGATTCCGTCCTACTTTGCCGCAATGCGGTCAGAGCGACGTGTGACGGCAGCGAGGACTGTGAAGTGCGTTAGCAGTGCATATGCGAGACTTATGCTATGCTTACCTTTGCCCTTGACACCTGCGACGGTCTTATTGAGGCGCTTGCTTGAGAGAGAGCCTAAGAAAGATTTTAGCAAAGCATATGCGATGCATATGAAGTACATACGGATTGACGAAGACAACGATGAGAACCTGAAGCGGGGGTGAGGATTCGGCTCGGCCTGGCATAAGGATATCATTTGCTGAGCGATGTCTGAGCATATGTACAGCTGATGCTCTCTTGAGTGATGAACATAATTGCACGTTAAATTTTTTGTGACCTTGCTTAATCCTAGATTCGGCATCGGCATATGCTTCGCATCGGGCTGGAATAGTTCCAACCCGACGTCAAGTCTCGCATATGCGGGGCCCATGAGTTCGGCCCAATGCCAAACATTGTTTCCGGCCCTGGCTCGGCTATTCCAACCCCCTACGAACTGGAACCTGCAAAGCAGCCTGTCTCACCGGCACGATGCGGGACTTACTAATATAGAGATCCTTTACGGTTGCGTGAAGCACAATCAGCTCTGCCAGTTGGTCATCCTCAGCACTTTCATGTGAGCGTCACTTCATTTTTCAGTCATTACGGAGGAGCCTTGTCGCAGCTCAAGACGCTACTCGACCTCCTTCTTGAAGAACACCACTACGGCATTAGAGACTTGCAACTTTGCTTAAAACATGGCTCCAAAGTACGCCAAGGACATGCCTGCGGGCTTTACCAACCGCATTGAGCGGGTTGCCTTCGTCGGGGTAAATTTAGCTGCCATTGTTTGCGCGACACTCTCCATATCCTCTGATCACTCACTTCCACCGCACACACATGCATACTAACTTGACACACAGGCGAGCGGCCAAATGGGCGAGCACATCGCCAAAGCCCTCGTGAAGACCGGCAAGCACACCGTCACCACCCTGACGCGCCAAGACAGCAAGAACGAAGTTCCGTCCGGCGTCAAGGCGATCCCCGTTGACTACAACGACGAGTCGACCGTCGTCGCCGCCCTGAAAGGCCAGCAATTCCTCGTCATCACTCTCGCCGCCACGGTTCCGCCAGACGTCCATTCCAAGATCGTTCAGGCGGCCGCCAAAGCCGGGGTCCCGCACATCATGCCCAACAAGTTCGGCCTGGACCACTCCAACGAAGCTCTAATCAAGGAGAACCCGGTGAGCGCCGACTCCAAGAGCATGCTCGCCGAGATCGAGGCCGCCGGCTGCTCCTGGACCTCCATGATCTGCAGCTTGTGGTACGAGTACAGTCTTGCCATGGGCCCCCTCTGGTTCGGGTTTGACTTTGCCAACAAGAAGCTCACGTTGTACGACGATGGCACGACCAAGATCAATCTCACCACGTGGGAGCAGTGCGCGCGCGCCGTTGCCGCTCTGTTGAGCTTAAAGGAGCTGCCTGAGGATGCGAACGACAAGAGCCTGACGGTGAACACGTGGCGCAACAAGCCGCTCGTCATCTCCAGCTTCTTGGTCAGTCAGAAGGACATGTTCGAGAGCTGGAAGCGCGTCTCTGGTGATAAGGACTCGGACTGGACGATCGAAAAGGAGCCCAGCAAGGAGCGCTATCAGAAGGGCATAGAGGCGATGAAGAGCGCACAGGACCCCATGTCTGCGCGCATGGGCGCCGCGATGGCCTCATTCGTCAGGGTGTTTTTCCCCAACGGCGGGGGCGACTACGAGAGCACGCGCGGTTTGGACAATGCGAAGCTTGGACTGCCCAAGGAAGACCTCGATGAGCGCACGGCTGTCGCCAAGGGAATGGTGGAGCAAGGATACGCGGCCAAGGTGTTTGCTCAGGCCACCCAGGGGTCTTAGGACAGGAGAGATTCCACAAAATGATCCTTCTCGAGCAACCAATGAATGGGACAGGACCCATACTATACACTCCTTACCCCGGTATCACGATTGAAATGCTCCAAGGCCTATCCTCGAAGTCATGAACGAATACATAGAACGAAAATGCTAATCTCCGTCCCGTAACAGATGTGTTGTGGGAGTCCCGAATATAAGTCTAACTCTCAAAGTTAAAAGATGACTTGTCGAGACTTGATGTTGAGGATTCCTTTAATAGTCAAGCTGCATGCAGCTGTGGAACGAATGTATGTGTGCGAAGCAATGCCAATACCCTGTATCACGTGACGTTTCATCATCATGTTCTGACACCATTGTGTCTCAGAAGATGATGAACTGAGACATGCGGTACACTGGACGGTGTCACTCAAGCTACCACGGAGTCCTCATTCAAGTCGAGAAGTTCCCTTGCCGAAACCCTGAAGCCAATCGTGTCGTTATCATGGGGTCATCATTCTCGTCTCTACGTCGAAAGCGCTATGCAGCCAACAATCCTACCCTCGCCAATCCACACCCAACTACTCCTTCATCCTAATATCCTTCCACCCCAACCCCCACGCACACACAAACGCCAAACCCCCGAACCCAATCCCTCAAATACATCACCGAGCCCATAGCCTTGCTATACGCCCGCAACACCCCGGGCAACTGCTGCGCCGACACTAACGTCCTGATCATGCGCGCCCCGCCCGCGAGCACGGCGTCGGCGCTCCGGCGCGTCCTTCGTGATCGCTGAGTGCAGGCTGTTGCTGAAGACGGTCTGCGCCAGCGTCAGGAAGACCGCGGCGCCGAGGTTCTGACATGATATGGGGATTGCCATGGCGGTGGGGATGGAGGCACGCGGGACGGTGTTTCAGAATGGCGATGTAGGACTGCGAAACGTTAGAAAGAGCGATTTCTTTTGGGGTAACAGGAGGAAGGGAAGAAGACACGTACGCCGGAAGCGGGCGGCGCCGTTACCCACGCCGCCGAGGATTTGGTAGCCTATCCAGGTTCCAACTGGGGTCGTGGGGCTTAGTAGGGAGTAGAGGCCGTAGGCGATGGTGGTTAGGGCGGTTCCTGAGAGAACCAAGGGGAGGTAGTAGCCCAGCTTTTCGACTGTTAGGGGAGCGTGTGAGTAAGCGTGCTTTGCTTGACCCGAGATTCGACGTTGAAGGAGGAAGGTAGCAGGGAATACTTACTCAGCGTCCCGGACGACATAGCAAGGATGACCTGGCTGATGATCGTAGGCAAGATGTGTACACCGCTCTTAAGCGGAGTGTTGTTCTTGACGGCCTGGAAGTAGATCGGCAGGTAGTAGTGCTGGACGAACATAACGCTCATGAAGAAGAACATGGTTGCCGAGGCGGAGTAAATAACCCGCACTCGCAGCATCGAAAATGGCAGCAGCGCGTCGTCGCCACAGCGGTACTCCCACCCGAGAAACGCCGCAAATGTGGCCGCGGCGCTCCCAAAAAGCCCGATCACCGTCGAACTGTCCCACGCGTACCGGTTCCCGCCCCACTGCAGCGCGAGGAAGAACACGATCGCCGCGGGTCACAACAGAACTAGCCCATACAGGTCCATCTTTGACACTGCCTTGCCGAGCACCTCGCGCACGGGCGGCTTGGGCCTGACCTCCGGGACTCCGAGTAAGATCAGGAGACCCCCGACCATAGCGCCAATGGGCAGATTGATGTAGAAGCCTGTATGCATGTGTCTCGTCAAAATCCAACAAAAATCTCAGGAAAGCTCACGCCTAGCAGTGGAAGAGCCGGGGGAAAACAAACACCAACGCCAAGTGGCGTACTCAGTCAGCGCTCCGCCGATGAGCGGACCACACGCCATGCCCACCTGTCCGAGCGACACGTTGAGACCCATGACCCGCGGCAGCCTGTGCGGCGGGAGTATGGCCGCCAGGATGGTCAGGACGCCGTTCATCAGCCCGGAGGCGCCCAAGCCGGCGATGACGCGCCCCACGATGAGCATGGGTGACGATGGCGCCGCGCCGCAGAGCACGGAGCCCAGCTCGAAGGTGGTGAAGAAGACGAAGAAGGACCGCTAGGGGACAAGAAGCAGAATACGTCAGCGATCGATAAGTGACAGGCTTGGAGAACGTTGTTGCTGACGACGACGACTCACCTTGGTCGGGAAAAACGTATAGATCTTGCCCGCCAGGGGCACGAACGCCGAGCTAGCAAGCTGGTACGCGCTGCCGTACCATCCCACGTCGAGCAGGGAGTCGAATTCGTCGGTGATCTGGGGGATCGCCGTTGAGATGATGGAGCTGTCGAGCATGACGAGGAAGTAGACGATGGTGACCGGCAGGATGATCAGGGCGCGCTTGAGTCCAGAAATGTTCGGCTGCTGCTCACTGTTGCCTGTCTTGGCTTTCCACAAAGATGCTCCAGTCAAGCTCTCGGCAGAACCATAGTAGCGACCAGAGCTCTAGGACCTTCTCCTTTCTTAGCCACCCAAAAAATAATGAACAATGAGATTGGTTGAATGCGGGTGATATTACGTGGAACGTGCGTGGTTTTAGGTCTCTAAGAACCCGCTATGGTCTTCCTTTGGCAGTAAACAGTCCAATACGAGACAGTTATTGACAGCTGCAGTGTTCACATATCATGGCCGGTCTGGCTGGGTAAGCTGGCACGACCTAGAGGCTAACCGAGTGGCCCTTCAACTCCCAAAACACGAAGCAATACTCTCATCACTGAACAACGGTTGATATCGCAGGGCCAATTAGGGCCACAGCAAGGATGCTTCTCGCTCAACAACGTCACACTTGCCCAAATAACGTGCGACCGTAGCCGTTCAGCATCCATATGGTCTGAAATCCTCATCGACAACCTAGCCATTCGCTCAAGTGTGTGCGGATGAGTTGCACCTAGCTCCTTGAAGCTGGTTTCAATCACCTGCAGATCTAGAATTTCAGCTTCTGCCTTCTGATCTTGTGCCCAGTGATTATGTGCAAGAGTCTCCAATGCTCTGAGCGTCCGCGGATGGCCTTCCCCAAGAACCTTCGTCATGGGCCGAACCACTTGGGCGAGCACTGTCTCGGCTTCTTCGTATCGCGTTTCTCCCTGGTAAATACACGCAAGTCGCAAGATGCTAGTCAATGTGACTTCGTGTTCCTGGCCCAACAGTTTCTTCTCGGCTGCTATGACCTGCGTGGTCAGATCTTCAGCTTCTGCCCACCGCTCTTGATGTATGTAAATGTCTGCTAAGGCGGCCATGCTTGCTGCCGTTGCAAGATGGTCAGTTCCTACTATTCGTATGGCAGTCTGTGTAGCTTTGACGCGAAGTTCTTCGGCATCTGCTCTCCCTAGGGCCCAGAATGTGCTCGCTAATGTCATCATACTGACCAAAGTCATGAGATGATCTTCTCCAAATATGGCTTTCATCTTGGCCATGGCGTGCATCGCCATTCTTTCGGCTTCCTCCCATCGTTCTTGCTTTTCGTATATCTGCGCTAACAGTAATACATCCTTCAGCGTATCGGGATGCTCTTCCCCAGACATCTGCTTCCTTCGTTCCACAACATGCATTTGCATCTCTGCAGCCGCTGCCCATTTTTCTTGGAGAAGCAATGTCAATGCTGCGTTATGATATTCTATCAGCAGAAAGGTATAGTTTTCAGGTTTATGATAATTCGCTTCTAGAAGTTCCAATGACAGCTTTTCGGCTTTCTCATACAGTCCTCGGCGACGTAACATGGCTGCGAGTTGTGACTTCAGAATAGTCACGAGCTTATGGTTAGGTCCTAGAGCAGCCGTCACATCCGAGATTTCATCCCGATACTCCAACTCAACATTTTCTTGGCTGTGGTGCGCGGGCAGCGTCTCTTCAATAATGATCATTTGTGCTTGACCTTCCCGATCCAATGTGACATATGTGCTGTCCCCTAGACCAGACTTCTGCTCTTCAAGTCTGAACAGAATAAGGTCATAGTAAAAGTCCAGCCTGTGTTCCTTAATACTCCCCAAGATTTGGTGGGATCGCTTCGTGTCTCTTGCTATGCCGAAGCCGATTTCATAACAAAAGGCGCACTGAAGTAGTCGATTTTTGGCCTGAATATCTTCGTCTTGGCAAAGTTTCAAATCATGTGCCATTCTTTGTACAAAAGCATCGGCTACATGTAGCCTCACACGGTAATCGAATGGGTAGAATTGCCGCATCGACCGTATGACCTATCTCAAAGTCAGGTCTCAATTGTCATCAGTGAGAACTTGATCTGTACTTCAAAATCCATGGCCTTGACGGAGAGCACGGGGAACTGTTGTTCGGTATAGATGTCGGCGGCAAATCTATATATACTTACTTAGTATTACTATAAGAAGGGACGAAGAAAGCTTGTACTTTTTTGAAGCGAGAAGGCAAAATAAGTGGTTGAAATCAGGCGATCGACGGGTCACATCGTCAGTTAGAGTTGCATTGAAGAATTCGACTAGGCCTTTAGATGAATCCATTGGTGCAGATTCGCATATATGACGGGCAAGGGACAAAGCTACGGAGGCTCTACTCAAGTTGGCGAAATAGCGATCTAAGTCCTTTCGTTTATCGTAGCTTAGAACCCATAAAACGAGCATCCCGAAAGAGAACGCGTCCATTTTCATCGCTTGCTTTGGCGCGACCCCACGATGATGCCACTCTGGAGCTACCCAGGGCCGAGACATGGGCATTTGGACCAAGTCTGATGGTGCAGCGTATTGAGTGGAGTATCCAAAGTCTGCTACTCTCGGGGTATATTGCGCTAGGCTGTCTTCGAAAACCAACACATTTTGAGGTTTGATGTCACCGTGGATGATACCTAACCTGTCATGATTGATCAGATTTCAGAAATTTGAAATGGCAACATACGGTAGGAATGCATTTCTGCGACTGCTTTTGCAATTTCAGAACAAAGCCTAAGTCTCTCCAAAAAGCTCAGCTGTCCACCCTCACCATGCGCCATGAACCTATGTAGATCACCATGCTTCGTCTTCTTAAAAACAAGAACCGGGACAATACCACCCTCGCTTTTGAGAATTGGTTCTTTTCGGGAGACATTCTGCCCTTCTTTGGAGAGGACTTCCCAGCAGATCCCTTCGAGGTGGATGATGTTAGCATGTCTGCGGATAGTTGGAGAGCCCAGGATGGAAATCTCAGCGATCAAAGATGGTAGTATCCGACTTTCAAACTCGTCGATATCAAAAGAAGACATGAACAAGGGCCGCTTGAAAGCAAAGCTCGTCTGCAAATTCATGGGATTTTGTCGTATCTCAGCTGTTGCACCCCGGCCGATCTGATCCAGTGCCGGCTGCCAGGTGATGGGGAGGAAATCGATATCATATTGTTGAGCAACACCAAGAAATGTGGTCAAATCAAAGCGAAGATCAGCCTTTGTGGGAGTGGCAGATTCGAAACGTGATCCAGAAATCGAGTACTGGAGCGTCGTCATGGACAGTTCTCAAAATGCTGGGTAAATGGCTAAGGAACAAAGTTGGTGCAAGAGTTGAGGATCGTGCGGGCTACGACGGCGCCTTCCCTTTTTGTCGGCGGCTGAAATCCTGCGAGGGAATGACCGGTGATTGGTCAGCCTTGCGATCCCCTACTTCCAGGCGCTTAAAGTAAGTTAGGGTAGATATGAATCACAGGTTCCTCTATGTCTGGTGGTTGCTCTAAGTAGAAGGCTCCTAGAAGAAGCCATTGCTGATGGATGGGCCATGATGGAAGGTTTTGTACACATAGTGCACACGTGAGGATGCTTCCAATCAGTTATCTAATCGATCATCTAACTGACTAAATAACTGACTAGATAAGTAAACAAATTATTGACTATGTAAAATACTTGGTAGAGAGTTTGGTAGAGAGTCATGGAAGAAGTCATGAAGGGTGGCTAGTAGCGGGTGAGCATATCCCTTTAACCGCTGTCGGGAGGCCACTTTTAGCGTATTCGCTTAGTTCACCAATAGAAACCATAGAATATCACTCTGAACTGATTTTATTGATGCTATTCAGATGCTATTGTGATATGCAGCCCAACAAGGACCGTTTCTACATAGGGGGGTATCAAAGATATCACAGCCAAAGGTAGAACGCTTTCTTCGCTCGCTACCACCTAAATTTGGTGTAATTTCACCGAGAACTTGTCGTTTTCTAGGCCTAGCTGTTAAGCCTATCTCCTTGCACCCACGGCAGTCCTCAGGGCTCTTTCATTTGACGATCTTCTAAACGTACCATTGAACGTTCAATTGCTGACTCAATTGACGTTCTTTTTCGCTTCAGAAACTGCCTTTGAGAGGCCTGAATAAGACCTGTAGCCCGGGCCGTTCTGAACTCGCTATGAACAGTGTATTTAGCCTCCTTTGAAACATCTGAATGCAAAGAGAGTTTGTAGGCATTGATAATGCTGATTTCAATCAAGAACTCGTACAAGCCTTTGTGTCCTTCTCATCTACATCGACGGTTGTATGCGTAGGTATATTGATCCAACTGACGTTTGAAGGCATCTGAATAGGCTCAAATCGATCGTCTATAACAGTGATAGGACGCAGATTAGGACGATCAGTCCCTAAATCAGTTGAATCAGGTACTACGTCGCAGGAAGGCATTATCGAGGTGGGCCAGAACAATAGGGGGCTTTGTTGACATTGTTTCTATTTACAAAAAATAACCTTTTTGACTGAGCCTTACCATATCAGGTTAGGTTCAACCTTAAAAATTAACCGAAGGCAAACAGCGGTTAAAGGGATAGGTATTACAGTCTATCATGGCTTTAAAAAGCATGTTTGTGTGTATGTAGCAGAAAATCTTGAGCAGTCTCTCTGCCTTGACGAGTTGCTAGCAATGAGCTGATAAAAGGACTAATCCAAAATTAGAAAGTCCTGGGTCTTTGTAAGATCTCGCTTGGTTGATTATTGATTTAAGTGCCAGCACACGAGCGAATGTTAACAACGGGAAACTCATTTTCAGAGCGAGAAACTCGCTAGATGCTCTTCTACGGTTTGAAGAAAGTCGTAGCTCGCAGATTCAGTGGCAATGTATCCTTCGTCTGGTATCTCAGATTTGATTTCTCCCTTTAAACATCTCTCAACAAGCTTCCGATATGTTTTTCCGACGTAGAAGTCAAGTTGTGGTATATATCTTTGCATAATATAATCGGAAAGTTCCTCAGGCCTCAAGCGTTCCTTTCCTTTTGTCAAGCTGCTCAAGGTCCTCCACATTCCAACTTCAAGAAGGACAAGACCGAGGCTATAGTAGTCGAACTCGGCTTTGTATCTTATCCGGTCGCGTTTCTTCAAGTATTCTGGATGGCAGTAGTCGGCCACTTCAAGCTCAAGCTTATAGCTGAATGAATTTGGATCATCTGGGCGGCTGTAATTGAATCCGATAATATGTGGTGGCGGGAAATTCGTTGGAAAAGACGATGACTGCGGAAGTGAGAAGACGATACTGAAAGATGAGATGTTCTTGTGCAACCACTTGACCTTGTGGATTCTCGCAAGTGCAGAAGCTAGCCGCTTAGCAAGAAGAAGCCGTGCCTCAAGAGCCGGGCGTTTCTTTTCAGTGGTTTCCATGTACTTTCTCAATGTGTATATTTCAGGTCTCCGACCTTCCGGAGCTTCGGATTGGCCGGGTAGGTGATGAGCTAGCACAAAGGCTCGGTTGTGCGGTTCGTGAAAATATCCGATTGGTGAGAGCAGTCTCATATCCTTGTCCAACCTGGAGCATGTACGCAAAAGCTCCGTAACTGCTCCAATTCGGTTGAAAAGCTCGTCACCAACGGCATTAACCCAGCGCTCATCGTACTTGATTCTTTCAACGAGTGTCCGGATTGGGGGTTTGCCTTCAGCACGCAATTCTCCAATTTCGAAATGATCAAAAGACTTCTGCGAAATCCATGATTCAGAATGAAGTTGCATCCTCCTTCCGTGACCATCCCTTGGCTTTTCGTAAAGACGATACATCTGCCTCACAGCAGCCAGCGTGCCAATGGCTCGGTGTTGGGACTTCTCGTCGAAGGTTTCCCTGACTTCTGTGAGGCGATCCAGGTCATCTGTGCTCACCAGTTTCTGTTCTAGCCGACGGTTTATAATGATTTGCAAATTGTGTGGTAAGGCTTGTATCAAACCATCGTTAATTATCCGGAGCCTAACAACTCTGGCGTGGAAGTCCTCTTGGGGCTCTATTCTCAATATAGCTTCGGCTCCGATGCTTGATAGATTTTCAAAATTGCGGACAAAGGCATCGTCCGCTGTTAACGCGGGCTGTACCATAGATCCCGGCATTGTAGGATTTGACAAGCCCATGATGTCTACCCAAAGAGCAAAACGATCTCTTTCGACAAGTAGGTCAAGCTGGGTCCTTTCAGCAACCATGGCATCGAAAAAATTATCCACATCGTCGAATTTAGACTTGAGAGCAAGGCAACGCAACCGCTGTGTAACCTGATGTGCACTTGGACGATCGTCAGGATCAATATGTAGCATTTCATGGACAAGTCCAATTAAGCCACTGACAGCGGGACTTGCTTCTTTCTTTAGCCTAGCGAGCCATGCTTCGAGTCCCTTGTTGGGGTCTCGACCGGCGTGAAAGGTGCAGACAATCAGGGTTCCAGCCAATGTAACTTTGCGGGCCTTTTCGAAGTTACTGACGCCTTCACGACCTTCCATCATGTACGTTACGAGCTCAGCCAGGATACATCCAAGAGACCAAATATCACTTTTCCGTCCAACTTTTCCAGGCTGAAAGCCACGCTCGGCGTCCTCACATTCTGGAGCTAGGTAGCGATTGTCCCCTTTCTTCCACGGGGTATTTGACCCTTCTGTGATCTCCTTTAGGTTTGAAAGTCCAAAGTCTGCCAGCAAGAATTTACTATCTTGAATCAGAATATTGTGGGGTCTGAGATCGTGATGACAGCCAATGAGTTCAACCTCCAGTTCCTCGTAACTAAAGTAGTGAAGCTTCTTCAGGGCAAATACGAGGCCACAGAGCGCAAAAAGGTAATCGTGCTCAAATTGAAAGTTCGAAGGCTTTTCATTCTGTAGCAGCTTCCTAAGATCATACTCAGCGACTGGAAAGATGAGGCTGTGTACACCACAGTATGTGTAAGATCCAAGCAGCTCGATAATATTTGGGTGATCAAGACAATTAAGAAAAGAGAGCACTCGACATTCGCGCTCAAAGTCATTGGAATTCTCAGGATTCGTGGCTTTCAACTCCTTTCTCACAACAACCAAGTCCTGCAGAAAAATTAGAAACGATATCCTTGTATAATTTTCGGTGACTCATAGAGCGTCGCACAGAGCGCTTTGCACTGCTAGCAGCAACACCGTGGCTGTAGTGTAGCTCAATTTTGAAAATATTCCCAAAGCCTCCCTCTCCATGGACCCAGGATCCCATGAAGGGAAGAACTGTCCTTTCATGAAGGCAGCGATGGCCAGCACGGCGTCTGAAAACAGGTGCCGTGAACTCCCATTGTTTGTCGAAGAAGTCAGCCGCATCAGTCCTTGACAGAATTCTTTCGAGGTCAGCCTTAGTATTGAACGGCAGCCTCGAGTCCAAATTCGCCCTCTGGAGCTGATCGCTTCTGATAAAGGAAATGATCCGATCCGCTTTGTAGATTGTTACTAGAATAGCAAAAGTCTTTTTGCCCCCTTTTTTGATTAATTCAATAGCTTCATTCTCTCTGTGTAGCTGGGACTTGGAGTCTCTCAAGGCTGCTCTGATTGATGCAGTTGTTATGATGCTATCAAGAGCGCCTTCGGGCACAAATGATGATCGACGGTCTGCAGTTTCGCAGCGAAGCGATTGTATATCTTCTCTTAGCGCTTCCATCGGTGGTCAACATTCTACTACTATCCAGATGATGTCCAACAATCAGAGCCAGGAGCTTGCATAAGTGATACGTCAGGCGACAAGTCTTCATCAGGCTGAGAACTCCAGTAATTTGGCCATTTGGAGAAGGTATTTAGCGCCCTGTTGCCTGATCGCCTAATCATAACTAAATAACTTCAAGCTCTGTCTAGCGGCCCAAAAGTGAAACGCCTTGTTTTCTAAAGCACCAGTCGTTGTGCGTAGAGGATTCTTAGTGTGGTGCAAAGGTGTAGAATTTTACTACGGGGCGTGTGGAACTATCTATTGGAGGGCGTCGGGCCGAGATCACATGATCCTAACACCAATAGAGTAGGTATTTAGGGAATGTTCCTTCCAGGACCCGCCAAGTAAAGTACAATCAGAGACTTGGTGTTGCCGACACGCCTTCCTTCTCAATGCCCTTCCAGCAACCACCCAACTTATTAAGCAGTATTCCAGTGGCCACGTTAATCCTCCTTTAAAAGTTTCATCTCCTCCTAAGGATTAGAGAAAGGCTTAGCAAAGTGAAGAAGACCTAGAAATACCGCCACAGGCATACCTGCGTCAGCTTCCGAGGCGCCGTCAGAACAAAATTTTCGCCTTTCTCCTGTTTTCGTTAGGAAACAAACTTCAGATGAGGCTGACAACTTACCTCAACTGTATAGCTTCCTTTTGGAAACAGTTGCTTTAGCAAGTTGAAAAGGTTTTGCTTGTTCGCGTATCGGGTGTCAATTATCTGATTCTCCATTTTGTCGCGCATGAAATTGCCTGATGACAGGATAGCTGTCAGAGAGTGACTGATGAATGCGAGGGTTTTATTGCTCAGAAGGGGCTGTGGTGAGGCTCATGGTGCGGGACGACAAAGCTGCGTTGCCAGCACATCATGCATGCCATGGAGATGCAACCTATCATCATCGACAATTCTAAGTCTTCTTGACTCCACTTCTCACGGGTGAAACCAAGAGGATTTGCAGAATTTCTTTGCTCGAAGCTGCACAATCCGGGAATGCCTTCTATTGCGTGTGAGGAATACCCAATCGGGCTTGCGACCTTGCCTCTCGTCGGCGAGGATAGAACGTGCTACCGCGAACGCCTCTTAAAGGACTCTTCGAGACTTTTCAAGAATGATGAAACTGACATCGAGGTATTGCAATGTAACGAAGAAGACGAACGTAAGTGTCGAAATACATCAATCAGCTATGTTCATCGTCGCGTCTTACTGACAGACTCGAGATGTCCAATCCTTCAAACTGGATCATGGAGCCGCTGTTTCCGATTTCCTCAAGGTTAGCGTCCTGGTAAAATTATTGTTGCGAACTGCTTGGCTGAATGATTGTTCCAGAAGGTAGGAAAGATGCCCAAAGATTTGTGCTAGTAGGAGCCATGTCAAGAAAGCACGTTAGATTAGATCCGGTTTGACGGTCGTCTTAGCATACTCAGACAGGAATTTTCCTGGGACCAATTCAGTATCACTCTCGAAGTTTTCCAAATGCTTCTTGGCTTTCATCAAGTCTTCGCGCCGTTCCTTGACTGCGTACATTCGTTTGGTTTTAGAACAAGCGAGGATGACGGTATATGGAACGGCTATCGGCGTTCGACTCAGCCTGTTGCGGAGGAGCAGGGTTCAGATACGTATTATGGTAAGTCTTGCCGGTACCCGGGGGCCTTTGAGCCCTTTGTGTGCAATTTAGGTGGCTAAATAGCTTGATTTCAGAGTTTTGTTACGTAATACGATATGTCGCTCGCAATGGACGATCGTCAGGCTCACCTTGGTCGCTGAGGCAAACTGCAGTGTACCAAAAGTATGACTCTCGCAGTGGCAAGTTAATCTGGATATTTTTGCAACCTTCAATCGAGATAAAGAGGCGGTATGAAGAGTTTCAGCGGTTGAGATTGAGATTAGACCATCCGATGATGTTCCATATAGTGCTTTTTTTTACTGCAGCTGCAGATTGGAAGGATTACGTTGATTACCTCCGCAAAAGCTTAGATGGCTTCGTATGTGAGCCTTGGAAATCAGCTTGGTGAAGAACGTAATGCTGATGAGCCGTGGAGGATGAGAAGGCTTGCTTCTCCCGCGTTGGGAAGCAGTTCCAGCATGACTACGCAGTAAGTTTTGAAGACATTCAAAGAGTTCAAAATCTTCGCGAAAAGCTTCTGCGGACTATTGTGGTCCTAGATGCTCAATTGGAAGTGGCAAATGGGTGCGAGATTCACTGTCGAACTCTTGCTAGCAGCAAGCTGGGTCCCATGGGCTTGAATCTATCGTCAGAACTAGACGCGCATTCAGCACAGCTAAGAACTCACCGAAGAAATGTTGCCAACATTCTTGAGCGATCCAGGGGCACTTTAGACCTTGTGAGTCAAGGAAATGTCCATGAACCAGACGGATTGGGGTTAATTATGCGACGTAGCTCTTCAGAATTCTTGAATACCGTAATGACGAGAGTTTCACAAGAAATGTTGCTGCACTGCATAAAGACGTTGAAATCCTGAGGGACATAGCGCACCATGCCAGAAGGGAGGGCGAGATCATGACAAAACTGACAGAACAGAGCAGAAGAGATGGAAGGGCGTTGAAAGCCTTTTCCGTATTGGGCACGTTGTACCTTCCTGCCACATTCATCGCGGTAAGCAAAAGTTGTCGTATAGGAGCGGATGACATGAGTCACTGATCAGGTATGCCAAAAAAAATAGACGATATTTAGCTCAAGCCTCATTCAACCTCAACCGACGAATGCACCCAAGATTAATACTCGTTTCGTTTTTGCACATCAGTTTTGGCTTTTTATAGTCTTGACCGCTCCGCTGATGCTCTTAACTATTGGCTACATGGCGTGGATTGAGAAGAGATAGCAGATTGATTGTTTTTGGAATTCGTTGACAAGAAATAAGAAGACTGTTCGGAGCGATAAGGGGGGAAAGGTTTTGAAATTCTCGTTAAAATTGTGTGGGTAATCTGTTCGACATATTTTTCTAAAATTGAAGGCGTATCGGACAGGAAAAATTTGCATCCGATCTCCTGCCTGTAGCCTTGTGAAGCAAAAGAAAAAAATTAATGGAGCACTAATAGAATCAAACGACTTTCGATATCTCTATTTAACAGCCACTGCGTACGCCGAGTTCTAAAGAGCGCTCAAGCCCATCTTCAAGAAGAGGCACTTGAGCTTAGGGAACCCCACCAAATGGGACAGTCGCCTGAAGCCATGCCAGGAGCTGGTCTACTCTTAGACAAATACACCCCCTCCCACTAACAATTGACCCCCAGCCGAGCTGGAAGCCGGTAAAAATAAAAACTAGACAACTGCTCTAGCCTTGTCGGAATTGAGGGGAAACATTTAGGCAGCTGTATCGTTATGAAAATTACCGATCAATTGATTTTGCATTTCAGGCGCTAAAAATACACAGTGAGAAAGCCTCGTAAAACGGCGTTGAGACCATCGCGAATTAGGCGCGTTTTCACCTGTACACATATCATCCGCGTCTACTACGCGTGCTAGGCTGCCAAGCGCGTAACTCTAGCAGCCATAGCGATCGTCAATGCCACCGTAGCGAGAGCACAAAGAGAGTGCAACAGCTCCGTAACTATCCCATGGTCTTGCAGACGCAAAGTCCAGCATCCCACAATCAGATGCTTGGGCAGCGAATACGCCATCCTCAATCGACGAAATTCGATGACGAATTCCACACATCCGCAGCTAAGCGCCTAAAGAGACTTGACAGCGCAGACAGTTCTCTGTCTCGGAGATTGTCAGATGACGAAAACGATAGAGCTTCATTGCCAGGGAGACCTCCATCACGAGAAGTTGCCGACTCGGAGGCTGAGACTGACGAAGAGGAAGAGCAATATTCAAATACGAGCCACAAGACAGACCTTGAAAGCGCTCTTCCTCCAGTGAAAACAGACAAGGAGGCAATTGCCGAGTATGAAGCTACAAGAGCAGCTGAAGCATCAAGAAACTTGGATCTACATGAAAGGTTGGGGCAGAGGAGGTGGGTCCAAGGGAAGAGCTCGATATATGTTGATGCATTCAACTTAGCCTTAGAGACGGTTTTGGATGATGAATCACACCTTTTTCATGAAGCTGAGATGGCCGTATTTGAGCAGTGGAGGAACATGAGCTACGAGGGACAGTACTTGTGGGTATTTACCCATGCTATTGTGACTTTAGATATTATTAGACTAGAAAGACTGAACTCTCCATCAGATATGTCCGCTTGTTCTTACGTAAAACTGCGGCTTGGCATAGAACAAACCGCTTGGGATATTACGGCGACATTGCAGACCTTCCAGCAGCTGCTCAGGATCTTCTCAAGCCCTATACACTGCCAGAAGTAACAGCCACTGCTCAGGTCACACCAGGAGAGGCTGAGCCTCCCAAAGACTCCACACTAGGAAGGTCATTTACATTCGCTGACGGGTCTGAAGAATATATTGACACCTTGGAAGAGGCTTCATCTCTGCTGCGGCTCGATGAGCTGAAAACCATGGCCAAGGAAGCCAAGGTGCAAGGTAAGAACAAACGAGAGCTCCTCAAAGCATTGAGGCGTACAAGTCAAGCACAGGGAGGTCTGGGCTGGGCTGGCCTCAAGAGGTCTGACACCCAAGAATCTTCAAAATCAGACCAAGCCAGTGTTACTGAGGACGAAGACCAAGAAGAATCAAACACAACCGAAGGGGTCAATACCAACAGAGACTCCCATTTTGTCCGGAAGATCTTAACAAGTACTGGACCCTGCATCCGTCTTTCCTCCCCAACGCTCAAGCTGTTTGAGCGTGTGCATCTGGTTTTTTACCGTTCTACAGAATGGACAGAGAAATCGCTTACCACCATTATCCTTGCTAGAATTTCTCGACGCAATTTTCCCGAGTACATTGTCTCGAGATCAACTAACATTTTCCCCTCAAGATCTGCATTACTCGAGTTCGAGGCTTCGATACGCACGCAATTTAGGATAGACAGTATTCTTGAGTTCAATGGTACTGTGAGCAAAGATGGGTTAGAAATGGTCAGAGACATATTCGAAGAAGTCCACCCACGCTGGAGGATACTCTTAGAAGAAGAACAGCGGAAAGAAGATCGAGTGTATGAAAGCGGAGAAGGTGCGTATCTCCGCCGGTTCTCCCCAGCGTGGGTATACAGTCGAATTGTGCACAAGGGTACCGCTGTTCTAGGACGCTTCAAGGAGCACGAAAGAGAACACCAAATGTTGAGTGAACTCTTGAATCAACAATTATTTCATGCTGCAAGACGAGGAGCTTGGTATCAGCGAAAGGCGCTTCTAGAGGAACACTACATGTGGGCACTCAAGCCCGGCGAAGGGCGCCCAGAAGAAGCCCAAAAGAAACAGTGGAAAAGAATTGCGCTCCAGACTTGCGAGGATGGCCTTCAAGACCGAGACTGCCATCTCATCTACCACCACGACCTGCAGAAGCGAGTCATGAAGCTAGAAAAAGCACTAAAAGTCGCGAAGCGGCATCAACATGATTTTGGCCACGTCCGGCTATCTAACGCAGTAGAGAGAACTGTTGAGGGTATCAGGATAGAGAAAGAACGACCACCAAGCCGGAACGGAAACCGCAGGAACGGCAATTTCGACGCTTCCCGGCGAGGCGCCAAAACCGTCTGGGTCGACGTACTCGAGGGCGGTGGTGAATGCGGTGTCGAAGCCATGTGCTTAAGCTGGTACCGCTCTCAAGGCTGGAAGGGCTACCACTCCGAAGGCGGCATCGTGCGCACGCTCTTCGGCTATCTGTTCTACGACATCCTCTTCACTTACGTCCCCAACGTCTTCCAAACACCCTATCAAAGCTGCCCCCTCGACCTCCACACCGACGCCTTTTACCCCAGCCGCTCCTCCCTCATCGTCCACCGCCTTGCTTCCATCTCGAACGGATCCGCGCTCGACATCCTGCAATCCGTTCATAATCAACACCACGAGAAACAGACCTGCATTGTCGGCATCGATTGGAGCTTTTCGATCGATGATTTGCAGGAGATTGTGCAGTGTTTTGCGCCCGAGGCGCTCAGTACAGTGTGCAAAGTTATGGCGCAGGAGTATGGGCAGAGAGGCGGTGGGATCCCTGATCTCTTCCTTTGGCACCCAGTGAACAGGGAGGTTATGTTCTCGGAGGTCAAGTCTGAGAATGATCGGTTGAGTGATACGCAGAGGTTGTGGATTCATGTGCTTACAGGGGCGGGGGTGAGGGTGGAGTTGTGCAATGCGGTTGCGAGGGAGGTTGTGACTTTGGGAAGGTGAGCGAAGGCAGAGGGGGGAACGGGAGATGGATGTGTATGTTGTAGTGTCTCTTTGTGGACGCCGAGATCCTTTAAGATCTGGAGCAGTATTCACAAAAAAGCCTCTTACCGAGTCTTAACTTCGTTTCTTTTGGTTTCCCCCCTTTTTTTTAAGACATATGTAAATGATATCAATAGTGTGGCCATTGGGTTTGGGTCAAACGCAATAAACCCAGCCCAACTCACCCAAAGAGGTAGGTTTGGGGCCAGTTCTCTCAGCATCGTGCCTTCTAGAAGGGGTCAGGCTCCACATTCTTCGACATTTCAACAGATGCAAGCGTCTCTAAAAGGGTTAGAGTCCACAGTATTTCACATTTCAGCCTCCAAAGGGATTAGACTCCACATTCTATCAGCTTTCACAATCGTTACATTTCTTGACGACGAAAACCCTTTAAAGACCTACCGGACCTGCAGCATGCTTTTACTTGCTCTATAATGTCGTTTTCAAGGTGTTGTTATGCGAGTACCTCCATGTTTTTTCCCCCTCTCTTTTCAGCACATACCTCCTTCCTTACCCCACAGTCTCCGTCGACTGATTCCCCACCACACATCGCTCTCTAATCCCGTCCCTTCCCCCCCCATCATCCCACAGCACCCCTCCATCCCGCCTCCGGATTTCCCTTTTCCACATCACCAGATCACATCCCGCCTTTCCTCAAAAACACAAAGTCGTCTTGCTGTCGTAGGGGGTTTTGGTGATGTAATTGCTTTCTGGGAGGGGGGATGGGAATGGTTCTGCTAAGGCCTTGGGTGAAAAAGGGGAAGTTGAGGACGGATGAGAAATACGTAGGGTAAAGTTTCTGGGATTTTGGTAGGGGAGATCTATAAGGAGCGTTGGAGGTGTTGATGGGGTAAGCCATGCTGGAAATGGAGCGAAAGGTGGGTTGTTCTGAGGTAATGAAGGATAAATATTTTTGATTCCCACTCTGTTCTATTTTGTGAAAAGCTCCTATCATCTGCCAGGGTATCATACCACCACCTCCTCTTCCACCTTCCCCAGCCCCCACCCTTACCTCCTCCCCTTCCCATTCAACTCTCTAAAAACATCCTCAAACACCGTCTCCTTCCTCCCTACCACCCCCTCCGGAATTCCCAACTTCCTCACAACCTTAAACGCCCCGGTCCCGACACTCATACTCTGCCCCATGATGATACACTCGCTAACACCCTCAATACGATCGCGCTTCATATGCCACGCGGCCTCAAATAGATGGTCCGGAGTCTTTTCAAAACTCGCCAGCTGCAGCACGCTATCGCGCATCTTGCTGAGCCCGAAGCGCGTAATGCCGAGCACCTCGCCCTTGTAGGTCATGACATCAGCGAGGAGTTGCATGTGCCGAGGGTCAATGTCCATGTCGCCCATGACGACGCCGATCTCGTCGATGATAGTTTTGCGCGCGGCTTCGATGCCCAAGACGTCGCGCATTTCCATGACCGAGTTGGTTTTTGTCGCGAGGCCGTTGACGCCTTGGGTGGTCATGCAAGCGCGGAGACCATAGCCTTCAACGAGCAGAGCGTTACGGCCTTGGTCGTCTGTTTTAATGATGGCGCGAGAAGCCTCCGGGTAGCCACGGATGGGCACGTCGGGCAACATGCGCATGATGGTTTGTACGCGGAGGAAGAGATCCATGTCTTCTTTGACTTTTGCTTTAACGCCTTTCCATTTATCCAGGGCGATGACCTCGATATAGATGATATTCTGATTGAACCTGACGTACTCGGGCTTTAATTTGAGCTTCTTGTGCTTGACAATGGCATTCTTGATGTCTTCCGCTGTTATATCGAGTTGGAGACGGCCTATTGTTTCATGGTCGATTCTCAAGGCCAGACTGCTGCCCGTTGGTGACCAGATATCCTCGATCCAGTAGACTATATCTTTAAGGAAGGTCTTCTCGATGCGGCCTTTCACAACACGAGCAGCTGTGATATCCTCTTTACTATGCAGATCACAGCTAATCACGGGCGTACTGATCGTTCGAGACGCATTGATGATTTCCTTAATACGCGGTACACCTTGCGTAATACTCATACCCGCAACACCTGCAAAATGGAATGTCTTCAAGGTCATCTGCGTGCCGGGTTCTCCGATAGACTGTGCACCAACGGCACCGACTGCGTGACCAAACTCGGTCTGAGCCCTAAAATACTTCTGTAGACAAGCCGTGACAAATGCTGTTAATGTTGCTTTTGATAGCTTGGCAATACGCTCAAAAGTGTCTTTAGGGATTTTATATTGCGAACCACGTGGTTTCCATCTTGTAAGTTCGTCCTTGTCGAGTCCATCCGGCATAGCCATCTTTCTGCGGGCATCCGCTAGTATGTGAGCTTTTCGATGTACAAACTCCTCAATAGACTGCATGAAATCTCTCGCACTCTCCAGATGATCGATACCAGCATCACTTCGATCGTTGTAATCCAGCTCCACCCCTCCCGCAGAGTGACGTTTCAACTTTGCCCGCTCCGGCGAAAGCAATTTAGTACACATCTCGATGATCTCCCAAGGATGCAAGCTTCGCTCTTTGTTGCTCCAAGTGGTAGCCTAGTGCAATAATTAGCATGCCTACGAACACCTAGAGAAGCCAAGGCTCACCTCAGCATGTGTGAATGTTCTTTCGAAATGCACCGGTTTTGCTTTGCCCTCCATGTCCACGGGATCAAGCTTGTCGTCACCATATTGGAATTGTACAATATTCGAAGACGAATTGCGCACGGTATGATCATACTGCGTGGAGAGATCTTCAAGTGACTTCATCAGTCGTCGAGACATGTATCCAGTCTCGGCAGTCTTCACAGCAGTGTCGACCAGACCCTCTCGACCGGATATTGCGTGAAACAGGAATTCTGTAGGCGACAGACCAGAGAAAAAGCTGTTCTGCACAAACCCTTTTGACGGCGGTTGACGAGCGTTTTTGGGAAAATGAGGAAGGCTTCGATCTTGAAATCCATCTGCGACACGTTTGCCACCAATAATCTGCTGTCCAACAACAGCAACCATCTGTGAGACGTTGATATTCGAACCCTTAGACCCGGACGTTGCCATTATCAACGGAGAATTCCATCTGCTGAGCTCAGCAATACAGTGGTCTCCCGCCTGCTGTCGCACTTTACTCAAGATACCTGAGATTAGGTTCTCCATTGTCTGCTCTTCATCACATCCTGGAGCTTTGTCAAGCTTTCCAAGCTTGAATCTTTCGATTATGCCGTCGCATTGTGCATATGCTCGTTTCACAAGCTGCATCTTGAGATTGACCAGGTTGTCACCCGGATACACGTCGCTGATTCCAATGGAGAATCCCTGGTTGGTAAGCCATCGGGCCGAGAGTTTTGCAAGTCGGTTCATGGCCTGAACAGCGGCATCTGGACCAAAGTCACGCAGGAGAACATAGAAGACAGAGTCTTTCTTCCCGGAACCTATAGTTGATTTATCCATCACACCGCACATGACTTCAGAGTTACGTATAACTAGCCAGCCATCGTTCTTATCGAGATCACGTGGTTGACCTGGCACAGCGCGATACTCACGGCATGCTGCATCAAGGTTAACCATGTTTGGACAAGACTTGTTGGGGCGCATCATCACATTGAAGACTTGTTTTCCTGTCCAAAGCATCTGTGGCTTCAGCACAGCTGGAGGTGGTAAATCAAGTTGTGCGTTACCATCAACCATGTACATGCAGACGTTGCTAAAAGTTTTGCGGTCATAGAAGACGTCTTTGCTGCTGAGTAGATACGCTCCAGTTATGAAATCTTGTATGGCGGATATGATTGGCTCCCCATTCTTTGGTGTTGCTAGGTTATGTTTGACTCCCATGAGCTCGATAGCCTCTATCCGCGCTTCCTCAGTCTGTGGGACGTGCAAGTTCATTTCGTCTCCATCAAAGTCGGCGTTATAAGGATTGCACACACATTCGTTTAGACGGAAGGTGCGATGGGGTCTAACCTTGACATAATGACTGAGAATGGAGAGCTTATGGAGCGAGGGTTGCCTGTTGAAAAGAACAATATCGCCATCCTCAAGATGCCGCTCAACGATGTCACCTATCTGAAGATGATCCGCATGAGCACTCAGTTTACCATACTTCAGGTATTGCTTTATGTTTTGGTCCTCTTTTATTATATAGTTCGCTCCAGGCCATTTATTCGCCCCATTATTGATCCGCGCTCTTAGTTTTGCTATGTTGTAACGGGATACTCGCTCGGGGTATGTAAGGTTTTTGGCAATGAGCTCCGGCACCGCTACTTCCTCAATACTAAGATTTGGATCGGGGGAGATGACGGTCCGTCCGGAGAAATCGACACGCTTGCCTGAAAGATTACCCCGAAAGCGACCCTGCTTACCCTTCAGCCTCTGGCAGAAGCCTCGTATTGTTTTTTGATAGCCCAAGGGAAGCAAGCCAGGGACGTCGCTATTGATATACATGGCAATCTGGACCTGCAAGAAATCCCATTGTTCTAAGATGGTTTGTACAGGTAGCCCTTTCTTGAGGCCTTCTTTAATGAGCGTATTGATATGAACTATGTCACAGAGCTTGACTGTGATATCGTCCTCGGTACTTGATCCGTCCTGCGGGACTGAGGGACGGATAGCGACCGGTGGAGCGGGGACATATTGCCAGAGAAACAACTCCGGCCTCCCTTCAGCAGGGTTCATACCTAGTAGTTCGCAGTCGGAAGCGGTGATTTGTTTGAACAGGTTCAAGACCCTCAGAGGATTCAGGTCGTCGACGGCTTTCTTCGCATGCTTATCAATCTCTGGGTTGTTTTTCCGGGCATCATGGAGTGATTTCTCAAAGACAATTTTCGCCACTGGTGGTACTTTTTTGGCGGCATTGGAGCTATTAAAGGTCTTGAACCTGTCGTGTATGAGTTTCAACGGATGCGGGCCAGCTTTCTTTACCTGTCCATTGATCGATCCGCACGAGTAGCATGTCTTGGTTTTTCGACACTGGTCATTGACCTTCTTACAGATTTGTGTCCGCCTCAAGTTATCGATGTTTGGCCGGCGCAGATCGCGAAGGAACTGCCTACATTCTTTCTCGGATAGCAGTATTCGAGCACAGTCCTAGCAGGCATTAGTTTGGTGACAGTTCTCGAGATTTGAATTTTTTCTACTTTACAGATATTTTGTAACGTTGAGATGATCATCTTCATGTAGCCAATATGGAACGCGGGCAGAGCCAGCTTAACGTAACCGAAATGACCATTACACTGTTGCAGAGCTTCGCCGCACGTCTCGCAGAACCCAGTCTTGGTTGATACTCCCATCCGAGGGTCGAGAGGACCATTGACCACGATTGCACGATTCCTCGTAGGATCGTAGAGATCCCGGTCACATACTTCTAGAACGCTTTGGTTCACGATGTCTTGGTTTGACCTATCGACAGCTTAGGCGTGGCCTCCCAATAATACTGTTCTATATCCTGGACATACGGTAGACCAAACTTCAGCTCTTTGATCCGTTTGGGTACTGTGTCCACCACCTGCTCCTTCACTGATTCCCCAGCAGGTTGTAGTTGCTGCATATTGGTAGCTGCTACCGGTTGCGGTATGGAGCTAATATCTTGTGGTGATAGAGCTGCTGCATGGATGCCGCTTGTGAGGGGTTTCGTGAGGGGCTTCTGTGCGAATATCGAAGAATCTACCTATAGAGTCATGAAGGTCGGCCCCAGCCAAAACTTTGGCGACCCAGGTTGACGTGGGGCAGCCCTACAAGGCATTCCCCGCCAAATATCTCTCAATTTCTCTACGAGTGTCACAATAGAAGAATTATAGATTTGGGTTCTCGATGGCTATGCACCATGTCCATTCCATTGTCCTAAATCCTCCACACCACAAAACTCTCCGGTTTGGCCCCGAAGGCTCCCGCGGATATTCGAATTACGCAGTTAATTGTACAGAATCCGACAAAATTCCCCATTGGAGTATCTATTTGGCCAAGAATGCCTGGAAAGCCTTTGACTCTATCGTAATGTTGCCCACAGCCCGTAACTTCTTCCTCCCCTCTTTCTGTTTCTCCAAGAGCTTCCTGCGCCTTGAAATATCAGCCGCGTGCAGCTTTGCCAATACATCTTTTCGAAATGGTTTTATGGTCTCCCTCGCCACAATCCGCTTTCCCGCAGCAGCTTGTATGACAATCTCGAACATCTGCCGATCGACGTGTTCTCTAAACTTCGTGACCCACTGTCTTCCAAGTCTATCTGTTTGCGAGATATGTACGACCCGAGCAACGGCGTCAACGGGGATCTTGTTAACAAGCAGCTGAAGCTTGGTAATATTGCTTCTGCGCCATGCGGATTCCTCGTAGTCAAGACTTGCATAGCCTTTCGTGACTCCTTTAAGCTTCCCGAAGAAGTCGTCCACTAAGTGTGCAAGGGGAAGGTCGTACTTCAAAATTACCTGCGTCGAGGTAAAGAAGGAAAGCTCCTTTTGCTCGCCTCGATTACCCTCACAGAGCTCAATGACCTTACCTAAATACTCCTCGGGGAGCGTGATTATCACTAATACATATGGTTCTTGGAGCTCGACGACACGCGAATGCGCCTCGTCCTTGTCGGGGAAGTCCGCTGGATTCGAGATCGTCCGCTCTCTTCCATCCTTGTAGATGATCTTGAACGGCACTGTAGGTGGTGTAATAATGATGCTAGCGCCATGTTCCTGTCGAAGTCGGTCTTCAAAGACTGAGCAATGGAGTGTTCCAAGGAAGCCAAGCCTCCATCCAGCACCCAAGGCTTCCGAATATTCTTTCTGCAGCGTTACACTGCGATCGTTCAGTATAATCTGTTCGATGCTATCTTCTAAATGCGCATAGTCGCCTTGATCCACTGGAAAGGCTGCAACGAAAACCATGGGTTTTGGCTCCACGAAGCCTGGCAGAGGCTCAACCAATTTCTCAGATCCAACGGTCGTGTAGGTATCTCCGACCTTTGCCTCCTGACTCTTTTTCATTCCCGGATTGAAATAGACGTAGCCAAGTTGCCCGGTCCTAAGGACAGTCTGCGGTGTCTGGTCAGGGTACATAATCCCGACTTCACCGACGGTGTACTTCAACCCTGTAGCGAAAGATACAATTTGGTCACCAGCCTTGACTTGTCCATCAAATATTCGAACAAGAATAATCACTCCTTTATAATTCGAGTACCATGAGTCGATTAGCAACAGCTTTAGTGGGCTATGGACGTCGCCAATAGGACTAAATCTCGTTAGCAAGGCGACAAGTTTACCATCAAAGCCCAATGCTTACGCTGGAATCTGCTGAATCACAGCCGGTAGAACAGCCTCTACATTCAACCCCGTCTTCGCAGATACCAGCACAGCCGTCTCTGGATCAAGCTCAAAGGTGCTCTCGATCTGCTCGAGGGCTCGAGGAGCATCTGCCGATGGCAGGTCGACTTTGTTGATAATTGGCAGTAATTGAAGGCCTTGGGAGAATGCTAAATAGAAATTCGCTACAGTTTGTGCCTGTACACCCTGGCTGGCGTCCACAAGGAGAAGTGCCCCACCGCAGCTGGCATAGCTTCGCGACACCTCAGCGCGGAAATCGACATGACCAGGTGTGTCTACGAGATGTAGCAAGTAGTCCTCTCCGTTGTGTTGGTATATCATACTACACGTCTGTGCCTTAACCGTAATGCCACGCTCGCGCTCGACGTCGAGCTTGTCCAAGATCTGCTTGTTTCCACCTGGTGCAATAGTGCCCGTGAGCTCGAGCAAGCGATCGCTGAGGGTACTTTTGCCATGATCAACATGAGCGACGATGCAAAAGTTGCGGTAACGGTCTAATGGAATCTCAGATATCCTCTTCTCTAAGTTGCTGATGATCCTTGTCGGGGCGGCATTTCTGATGGAGGTAGATGTGAAATAGCGTTTGTGGATGCCGGAAGTTGCTTGTCGTTGAACTGGCGAGAAGGAAGCATTCCTAAATATTACTGGAGCTCTAATCATCGACTGAAGGCATGATCGCATGAGGCTGTTGATGTTGGATTGGATTGGATTCAATGGAAAAGAGAATTCAAAGACTTAGAGTTGGCCTAGCGTGCTGCGGGAGCGCGAGCGCGAGCGGGGACTAAGCAGCTTGTCGCATGGGCAGGGTTACCCCACCAACTGCAATATGGTCAATAAGTTACTCTAAGCTTCATTATCAAATCACATCCAGAAGCTCCAAAGAGACTCTTCAAGATGTCAGCGGAAAAAGATAAATCGAAAGTCCATAAGCTTTCGCTCAAAGGTACTTGTCGGCGCTGCTCTCACACTCGATCTATGTATACCTAACAACTTCAAGGCTCCTCCAAGCTGATCGCTGAATTCTTCGAATACTCCATCAACACGATCCTCTTTCAGCGTGGCGTTTATCCGGCTGAAGACTTCACTCCGTACCTCTTCCCTTTCCAATCTTTTCTGAAATCGGAAACCTAATCGAACGCTTCACAGTGTCAAAAAGTATGGCCTCAATATGCTCGTCACGTCCGACGATCAAGTCAAAGCCTACATCAAGAAAATAATGTCCCAGCTTAACAAATGGATGACCGGCGGCAAAATCTCCAAACTAGTCGTCGTAATCACCTCTAAAGAAAGGGGCGAGCATATCGAGCGCTGGCAATTTGACGTACAAATCTTCAATAAACCCTCCAAGAAATCCCACGCCACCAAACCCACAGACAAGGAGAACGCCGCCCCAGAAGAAGCCGCGACTGCTCCGCCTGCAGAAAAAACCGAGAAAGAGATACAAGCGGAAATACAGAGTATATTTAGGCAGATTACGGCGAGCGTGACTTTCCTGCCGCAGCTGGATGGGAATTGCACGTTCAATGTGCTGGTGTATGCGGATGCAGATTCGGAAGTACCAATGGAGTGGGGGGATAGCGATGCGAAAGAGATTAAAAACGGGGAGAAGGTGCAGTTGAGGAGTTTTAGTACGAGTAACCATCGGGTGGATACGATGGTTAGCTATAGGTTTGTCACCGTTTTGTGTTGGGGCTGGTAAGATGCACTAACGCGTATCATAGGCTGGCGGACTGAATATATGTCTGGGGTTAAAGGCGTTTTGAGCAGCGGTAAGCTAGTAATAGCATCTGAACTGAGCAATTGACTGCAGGTTCATCTCATCTCAATGAGTGTCTGTCATCGTAGTGGAGATACCCCTAGTGGGGTAATGGAGCGTGGGTGTCTTCCGTATATCAAGAATCATAAGCTCATGAAAACTTATAAAGCACTTGCACATCCCAGATCTGTATGCCCGACTTGCTCCTAACCTGCTGCGATTGACTGGTAAAAAATACTCACCATGGTTGAGCGAGCTCCTTGCTTTTTGAATATCGTCGTCATAATAGCTGTCTCCGCTTGAGAACGAATCTCTTATGTCACATTCGAGTATCGCTGCGTCATCCCTGAGCGGATTTTCATCAGGTGCCCCACGTCGGAAGCAGGCATATTAGCAAGTTCTGCTGTTCTCTCAGTATTGATTGCGATCGCTTTGTCATCTCCTAATTCGGTTGTCAAGACTCTGGGTCTTTTTCGGTGGCGAGCTGAGTATTTTTCGAGAACTTACTCCAACTGTCTAGCTTTCGGCGAAGTCCCACTTCAGCATCAACCGATGTTCCGCACTCAGAGCTCAATTTTAGGAGGAGCCTGGTCATTGTTCGATCCGAAATAACCGGACACTTCTAACCTACAACAAGGATTGGGGAAGGCATATTTCTTAGACCGGACATCCACCTACGATCAACAGTGTACTTCAAGGGACCAGTGCGCCAGATGGAGGAGCAGGCAATATGGTAGCTCACCTTTCTTCGATGTCTTCCTGATACGTAATCCATAAGCAAAACTGTTCTACGACCATGTCTATTCTGGTTTCCGATTTTTTCTGACCAGCATATGCCACCACCCTTATCAAGCTTGTATCCCAGGCTTGTGCTCTGTTTGACCATCATATCTGCTTGATGCATAGTACACGAAACCCAGCAAATTTTCGGAGATGTTCGTGTTCAACTTAACTTTCAACGCAAGTTTAGCTTCTCACGCACCCTAATTCTCTGTTTTTGTCCACTCCAGCCGTTGCGAGTCTTCACACATGGCTCGCCTGTGGTATGGCGATATGCGCATGCGACTTGCAAGCGCGTGATGCCTCATTGCCTCGACATTCAGATTAGGTTGGCATATCAGCGACAGCACGCCAAATTGTCATCCGCATGGGAAATTTACCTTAAGCGCAGGATGCGCTACTGTAAAGCGCTCAAGTATTTCAGTATAACTCACGGCGAATATAGAAGTTCACAGACAAGAACCGCGCAGAAGGCCTCTTTCGCTTAGCTTCCTAGTCTCATATCACCTCTTCATTACGGCGCTCTTGCGCCCATCGACGCTCGAGCATAGTTCGTCGCTGATCCTTAATAGAGCTAATGTCCGCTTAATGAACGACAGTCCCTTCGGTCGTCCCATCACACTTACGTCGCCCATCCTGCCTAATACCTGGAATGCCACCGATGCCTCCTCTGCTTGTCAGCTGCAGCCTTCACCAGACCAACCAAATGGAGAGCCCATGGACGTGAAAGACTGCTATCAGGTCATTGCAAACTTACTTCGCCGCGATGACATCGAGGATGCTCGGAAGTTCGACGCTAATATAGCTCTCGCTATCTGGAGTTATGGAACGTGCGCAGTAGTTTTGAAGCCAAGCACAACAGCAAACGGCCCTGCTTTTGATACCTTTCCAATAATCGACATTGCACGAGCAGCAGCTACCGTCAGCACCAACTGCGTTTCAACGCCTGCAAGTTTTCATGGCGGAGCTTACACCGTACCTCTCGGCCCTTGGGGCATCTTTCACATTGATATCATCTACAACCCGTCGCGTCAGAAACCTATACCCGGCTCAACGGTGCTTGCAGCAAGTCCCACAAATGGCACCCGTCCCTCCCCTAACCCTACCCCCCCAGGACCTCCAATTAGCTGCGACGACCACGATCCTGAAACCCTCCCCTTGACCGAATCCGACTGCAACTTCCTCATCGCCGGAATTCTCTCCAGAAACGATGTAATGGCCCAAAAGACATTCTACGACCCGGATACGGTTACCAATATGACCTCCAACAGCAAATACACCTTGCAACCCCCCGGACGCTTCAGAACCCCGTGGCTGCTCCGTAGCGCCACTTGTAACATCCTGACGTACGAGGCCTTGCAGCTGCGGTGAATCTCTTTGCATGCGGCGCGAACCACTGCCACCAAGGCATTTTGGACGATGAAGGCGGCAGAGGAACAAGGGGTACGGTGGGAGTGCGATTGAGCGTGTCCGGGCTCTGGAGGAGCGGTGCGAGGAGCTTACAAGAAGCCTGAAATGCTCGTCTTTCTTCAACTTGTGCACCTTGTGTCGGTGCAGCCAGTAGCCAGCAGTCAGCAGAACTATTTCCTAATAATTCACTTCGATTCTGCAATCGAGATGGCTGCGTTCAATCCGATACCCTAGACTTATGTCCCGACTGCTCCGCGTTCCAACAGCCTGATAACTCGTCGTAACATCACTCCGAAGCGGTTCAGCAAGCTCAAGGAAAGCCAGCACATTGACCCAGGCGGGATGGCGCACGATACGGCTTCGCTATCAGTCGCAGCAATTCCTGATGACAATAGCAACAACTGGTTTTGGATTAACGGTACGTTTCGGGATGTGAATATCTGATTGTAGCGATCGTAACTGACTGATGGGAATTTGATGCAGAAACCGGCACTGTCTTTAATAACCGCGACGACAATTACAACCTTCCTACAATCGAAGAGCTTTTGAGGGGCTTCGCAACTGAAGACCCAAGCCCAAATTACATGGATCAAGGGATCGAGAAGGCAGTTTTCGAGGCAAGGGGTAGTTCGATCGATCGCGACAGGTCATCACCTGGCCATAATTCAGGCGCCAGTCAACGTGAGAGCGCCCATCACCATCGGGTTTGACTCAGAAAAGCCCCTCTCTAGGTTTCTGATATAGTGTAGAAAGTCCAATTGTCCTGAAAGAAGACGAGCAGAGTGCCATCGAAGCTGAAGGCAATAACGATAGTGTCTGCGCCGAAAGTGCGGAGCCAGACACACGCGTTCTCGGTAGCACAGAGACCGCTTTCGACTTAAGCACTCCAGTACCTCCTTCCAATCTCAAAAAATGCCGCGACATTGAGACTTATCCGAGACGGCTCAGCCATTGCGGCATAACGAGCAAAAAGCTTTGCCTTCGGGTCCTACGCCCCCTCATGATCCCTTTTCGCGTCCCTCAAGCGTGCCTTTACACGACTGCAGCAGGGCAAATGACTTTTGCACAGGTCGCGCGAGATCCGAGGCCACGATATCGCGTTCCAGTCGTTCTCGCAGCGGCGCTAGAGCCTTGAGAGCGACAACACAGTACCAGTTCTGCCAAGGCGATCGTCTCTATACCAGTCAAAGCGCACTAAAGGGAACCGAGCTACATCGCCCCGTTCTAGGTTCCGATGCCTTTATCAAGGAGGATGATCGGCGGCGGCAGCAGCAGCGGCAGCGGAGGAGGAGAAGAACATTGATGATAGCGACAACAACGACAATGAACAGCCACAGCGTGAAGCAGATACCGTGGTAGGGGCGCTAACGGTCATAGAGGGTGGTAGGATTTGTCCTTCCCGCAAGAAAGAGGGAAGTACAAGGCCGGGCAAGCGACAGAGGTCATCGCTTCCCTCTTCCTTTCCAATTTTAGAGCCAGATCAAAAAGAGGCGGGGAGCCATAGCGATGATTGCAGCGACGAGCTTGGCATCACCCACAATAAATCGGGCGAGAAAGATAGGAGGCTACGTCCTGCGAAACGGAAACGGCCATCACTGTCTAACGGTAAGCCAGCGCAAAGGAAACGCCAGCATCATCTTCAGTAACGGTCTCCCCGCCAACCTCAAGCACGCCTCACGGCTCAGAGGCATTGCGCTAAGGCTCATTTGCTCTCCACCTACCCCTTCTGCACAAGAAGTCATGAATACAGACATGTCGTCTGACTGCTGTGTTTCAAGCACATCGTCCAGAGTCAACCTACTGGTGCTAACTAAGGTTACGTTCTGTCCGCATTCCTCCCTGCATTTCTGTTCCTTTACAGCGGTGATCCGAGCCGGTCATGACCAGCCAGAATTCTCTTTCGACCCGTTTACCAGACTCATAAAAGAGATCGGCCACGTCGGGGAGGTTACCGTCTCTACGGTCAAACCGCTGCCACAACATCAGTTCCTATTGACTGGCTTCAGCCGGCATACCTTACCCCGGAATTTACACAGCCAAAGAACAACGGGATTTGCCTCGGCGGCCAGCAGTTTCTGCGAGGGTGGGGCACGGACTTCAGCTCCAGCATGATGCTACCGTTGATGCCGGGATTGCGTCACAGAGAACTGAGTCGTCAAGCAGCTATGTTGACGGCGATTTCAGCGACAGCGATCTTAATCTCAGCAGCCGCAACAACGGTGGATATCCGAGCGAGGATGAGCGAGGCTATTCGAGCACGAGGAAGCATAGCCCATGATCAGAGTTGGGCGAGCAGCGCTTGTTGGTGTACAAGAAAGAGGACAAATCTTGGAAATGGATATTCGGCAGGTTCCCAGCTAGGACTTCGGCTGCAGTACGCACACGCTGGAACATGATACGGTCCAGAGCCGTATAAAGCTCGTCACATGGGTGGAGAAAGAATAATTCAACCGCTTTCCACCTTATTTATTCTATCTACTGTGGCTGGCTCTACCTGCACGCTCCATTTCTGACTCGTTTCCCGCTCAACTTCTGAATTCATTCCACCAGCCATGCTTCACGTTCATAGATAGTGAAATGAATGTCTAGCAAGGTCGCCTTTCCGTAAGCACACTGGCACCTTTTGCATCTCGCAAGTTTCTTGGCATTTTCCTTCCCTGCGAAGCCACACCCAGAACGCTGCCTTCTCGCAACGGGGATGTAAGACTATTCCTTGAAGCGTGCCTTGAAGTTACTCTTTAATCAAAACCTGACGTGCTATTTAGTTAATATTCCATTCACGCAGTGTATCCCCCGCGGCAATTGTGTCAGGATGATCGGCACCAATCTTTTTTATACGACAGCTGACGACGTCGCCCATTAATCGAATCGCTTTGCTTTTATGCCGCTGAGCATAATATGTGTGTGCCAGATTGGCTATACTGATCAGCGTGTCTGGATGCTCCGCTCCCAGAACCCTCTTTTTCGTCTTCAAGACTTGCACCTCCAGCTCCTCGGCCTCCTTCCATCGTCCTTGACTCCAAAATGTTGATGCCAGGTTGGATATGCTGATCAGCGTGTCTGGATGCTCCGCTCCCAGCACCCTCTTTCTCGTCTTCATGACTTGCACGTCCAGCTCCTCGGTCTCCTTCCATCGTCCTTGATTCCGGTATGTTGATGCCAGATTGGCTATGCTGATCAGCGTGAATGGATGCTCCGCTCCCAGCACCCTCTTTCTCGTCTTCATGACTTGCACCTCCAGCTCCTCGGCCTTCTTCCATCGTCCTTGATTTCGGTATGTTGATGCCAGGTTGGCTATGCTGATCAGCGTGTCTGGGTGCTCCGCTCCCAGCACCCTCTTTCTCGTCTCCATGACTTGCACCTCCAGCTCCTCAGCCTCCTTCCATCGTCCTTGATTTCGGTATGTTGATGTCAGGTTGGCTATGCTGGTCAGCGTGTCTGGATGCTCCGCTCCCAGCACCCTCTTTCTCGTCTCCATGACTTGCACGTTCAGCTCCTCGGCCTCCTTCCATCGTCCTTGATTCCAGTATGTTAATGCCAGGTTGCTTATGCTGATCAGCGTGAATGAATGCTCCGCTCCCAGCACCCTCTTTCTCGTCTTCACGACTTGCACTTTCAGCTCCTCGGCCTCCTTCCATCGTCCTTGATTCGAGTATGTTGATGCCAGGTTGCCTATGCTGGTCAGCGTGTCTGGATGCTCCGCTCCCAGCACCCTCTTTCTCGTCTCCATGACTTGCACGTTCAGCTCCTCGGCATCTTGCCACAGTCCCCTTAGGGTAAATATGGCAACTAGGCTAAATTTAATGGTATCAAGTAAGGTGAAAGCGTTGTATAATATAAAATTAACTGCAGCAAGATCTTTCTGTAATTCTAATTGAGCGTTAACTAGATTGTAATTCGCCGTGTTGAAAATAGTGTTTGCTCTCGTATCTAGGCCTTCAGAATTAAGATTTCGAAAAAACTCATTCTGTATGGTATAATGGGTGGAGCTTATTTGTTCGATCTCTAAATTGAGGTCTGATTCTGATCTGCCGCTTTGTTGTACTGCTTCTATTGCTTTTTCATAATTTTGATCTAGCCCAAAGCCTAGTCGAAAACAAACGGCAAGCTGGAATGAAGCTTGTTGAAGTTGGCTCAAGGAATTTGTGGTCCTAAAATTTTCCAGCCTTTTTGAAAGACAGGAAACTATATGACGACGAACGCGATAGTCGGCCATATAGAAGGCTATAATTGATCTAGAAATCTGAATTAAATTAGTATTATGTTATAGTAAAAATGACTTTACTTACCTGGAACGGCTCTAGTAGATTGCTAGCCGAGACTCCAGCACTCGATTCAGATGACACAATGGCCTTCATGGTTGACGATAGTGCGTCGAGAATCCCGATTAAGGTTCTTATGTCAGAAGCCCGGTTTTCTTGGTCTGAAGCCAAACAGGATCGGAAGAATGATACCAAACCACTAGCTTCCCTCGCTGAGAATTGTGCTGTTTCGTAGGTTAATCTTTCGGTGGTTTCCTTCAGTCCGTCTTGCTTCTTCGATTCCAAAGGATGGGGACGTTTGTCCGGCAGAGGGTCGAAAATAAGGTCGTTTTCGGCTAGCTTCTCGTTGAACAAGAACCATAAACATACCAAGCCAAAGGAATAGATATCCATTTTGACCATTTCAGAGAACAGATGTCCTCGATCATGTTGTTCTGGAGCTTCCCAAGGTACGGACCGTGGCATATACCCGTGATCACTATCGCCGGGGAGTAGAACGGAATACCCAAGATCTGCAATCTTTGCTGTGTAACTCCCATCCTTATCTTCAGATATAAGCACGTTATGGGGCTTGATATCTCTGTGAACGACGCCTATAACGCATAAGTTAAATGAACATCTTCTATACTTATTGGCTCACTCACTTTTCTTATGCAGGTCTCTGATCCCACTGGCAATATCGATGCATAGTTTCAGTCTTCCCGTGAAACCTAAGTTCCTGCCACAGTCTGATCTCATAAAGCAATTCAAGTCTCCATGCTTTGTCTTTTCGAATACCAGAACCGGCCAGACTTTAAGCCAAGGTGCTTCGGTAGCCTCTGGGTGGTGATCGTTTTTTTGAACGGGAGTTCGGACATCCCAGCACACGCCTATTAGATAAATGATATTCGGATGATTGCAAATCTCTGGATGCCGTAATATAGAGACTTGTGATACCAAGGCGCGATAGATTTCCTCTTCCTTTTCTTCTCTTTCCTCTTCTCCTTTTTCTGGCTTTACCCGATTGAATGCAAAGCTCATGGCCAGATTAACTGATGACTGGCGCACCTCAGACTGTCCACCGACTCCCAAGGCATCCAGAGCTGGCTGCCATGTAATAGGAAGGAAGTCGATCTCTAGGTTTTGACATGTCTCGAGAAACGTGATGAAGTCGTAACGAAAGTCGTTTTCCTTGAGGTCTGTCCTTCGAACTATAGAGTGGTACGACGATCGAATCTGAGACGCTGAAGATTCCGCAGGGGAGATGGAGGCCATTGCTATTGCGATGTACGAGGTAATTTGAGGTACCGGATCGAGTGCTGTATGAATAGTGGCTTGTGAGAAAAGAGAATGACTCGAGATTTAAGGACAACGTAGCGGCTTCAGGAAAAGCTGGGTGTGAAATTTGCAAAAGAATTCATCGTGCGGTTGCACTCTAGTTGCAAATCTGAGAACCTCACTGATGCCCCTCCATAGAATGTCTTGCTAACGTAAAAGCCAGCCATTGGCCGAAATGCTACGCCCGGTTCTTTCGACCGCAAGCAGGGAAAGTGCTGCGGTCATTCCTGCGCAGTCGGACGTAATTAGGCTGCAATGGAAGGCAGTGATAAGGTACGTAAAATATCACCATAAGCAGCCGAAGGAGTAACTACTACATGACCAATTCCCAGCCAGGCTTGGCGACCAGACCTATTTCCTTTCCGTTTAAATAGACAGATGGCAGAAGCACGTCTACCTTACTGCACGTTGTCATGGCTTTGCTATGCTTCTGCCTAGTTGCTGCTTAGAACATCACGCCCGACTTCCGAATAGGCGTTCTGACTGCAAGACATACTCCACACAATGATATTGGGATTGTTATACAGGAGTCTCTCTTCTAACATATATCGCAGGAAGTGACCTAATGTTGATGGATACTGTTTTGGCCTGCTTGAAAAGTGCGGGGCAACCCACTTCTGTCCGTACAGGGAGTGATATGTTCATGCAGCCCAAGTTGAAGGGTCTTCTCTAGTCCTCTGTAAACGCTTTCGTAGTATCTTAGGGGGCAGTGGTTCTAGGGTTTTCCTTGAAAACCTCCACCTGCTGAGTGTTGGCCATGTAGATCTCTAGTACAGCCTTGAACGAGAGCCAATATGAAGAGCACACTCATGTCTCTAGTAATTCGATTTCTCGATCTACCAACAAGGTTGGACGGGTGGACCCTTAAAACTGAGACGAACATGATCCCAGCGTTTGCCGAGTACGACCGTAAATCATACCGAAGGAATCACTGCGGTACATGGTGACAGCCGATTCGCATTCTTGGTTGGTTGGCGTGCACCGATAACGAAGCCCATGCCGATTGCTTGCCTGCATAGCTTCGAACTTGTGGCTGCATGGGGGGGTGCCCTGCTCTTTCAGATAGTTCGCTCACTCTTTTAGCGGGAACACGTAGCCCTTCGTGCCCATCACATGAGCTTCGTAGATAAGACATACACATTGCCGTGAAGGATCTGATTCCCACATCCTCCAACATAGCCTCAAAAGAAAAGAGTGCCCGACCATCTACTCCCAACTATCAGCCAAGAGACCCATCACATCGAAAGTATGCCTTCACCAGGAGGAAAGGCTCAGCCATGGAAGACTGGATGGCCCCCAACGGACACTCGGAATGTTTGTAACATAAAAGTCGACTACGGGGCGAAGCAAGGCGATATCGTCATCTTAGACGGTAGCGGATTCATGCTCAAACCCTTTGATGCCTATAGCAAGCCGATCTTGAAGAAATTCACGGACACAATCATGAAGCCCTCACAGCAGTAGGCTTTGGGGGGAAGCGTGAGCTCAGCCCACTATGTACAGCGGTGGCTGTGACTGACCTTGATGACCTTCGTCCTGACGTTCGACCAGGCTCTGCATGGACAGATGACCACAAGAGTCGCCATGAATATCACAACGGATGGCAGTATCGGTTACCTTCAGACAGGGAGTCATGCTGATCAATCCACCAGCAGAGCTTCGCATGCCGAGATCCCTCGACCTCGACCTTGATCCGCCTCTTTCCCGATTCAATCCACGACCAGGGTTAAATAAAGGCAATGCAAAGCTCAAGCGTAGTAAGCGATACATCATACGTCGTCTAATGTCGAGCCCTCTTCTCAGACATTACAAATAGGACCATCACTTCGACCATGCCGAGCCACGAGTCTACAAAGAGGAAGGCGAAGTTATAGAGGGTCTGGAGCCAGATGAGGAAGATATCCTCATACGCTTGAGAAGACACCAATGGAGGTGATAAACCCACGAAGTCCAGTGTAGAGAGCTATGCTTGTCGCGCGGCGTTGTCCGGCCATCATATGAGCGAATCGTCAAATCTACCATGGAGCGTCTCGTTTCTTACGCTCTGTCAATCGGAGGTTATAAATATGCAGGTTTTTCGAAATCCTGCCACGCTAAACCCGAGTAGGTTTAGTTGTAGTCCTAACTCATGATGCCAAGACAAAGGAAAAACCTAGAACATCGAATTTCGACCCCGATAGAAAAGAACTAGTGATGAAGAAAGAACTTTACTTCAAATTCAAATGCAGAAAGTTCAAACATCGAGCTATAAAGTGCTCTGAAATCATTCAAGTTCACGAAATCGCTGCGAATTCGAAAAACGATCAATCTTCGTCAAAGTCGTGACTGAGAGCGGTGCGCTCATTTTCTTCTTTACAAGCATGCTCGACGATTCTTTTGATATCAAGTCGTTTACAGTCAACGTAATCTTGAGTAGTCTAGCGAAGATATTTCAATTCTTCGCTCTGATAAATACTGATGCTATTAATATGACATTTATTGACGAATTTCTGATGTCTTCTCTGTGTGAGTGATTTGATATTCAATCTGTATCGCTTTCGAACCCATAGAAATCCCTACCATGGTGAAGCCGACCAGCGTTCGCTCTATCTATTGCTGCTGTCGTATCTCCATTCACTCAATGGAGCGACATAGCTTTGGCAAGCTGTCCGAATCAATTCGAAACATCCGCGACATCGCTCGATCTCGCAGAGAAGCCTCCAGCACAGCTTTTCCAATATCTTCTCCAACCTCTGGACTGGGGCAAGACTGCCATGATTGGAACCAAAACCAAGACTTCTTTCGATACACAGCCGGGAGATTCCTCTTCGAAGAGATAACTCAAATGGCCTGTCGTTCTGTTAAATTCGACATGAACGAATTGGTCCATATTGCCGCAAGCTCAATTGCGTCAAGGTCATGCGTGGCGGTTCGCAAACTACCAGAAGGCCAATACAGTAAAGCCTTTCTCTTAACTATGGATGACGGGAAACGAGTCATAGCCAAAGTTCCCAACCCTAATGCCGGGCGACCTCATTGCACAACTGCGAGCGAAGTTGCAACGATGGATTTCGTGAGTATATTTCCATGTTATAATATTTCAGGGCTAACCCTGCCCTTAAGGTTAGGACGGTTCTCCAACTACCTACACCCGAGGTATACGCATGGAATTCGAAAGCTGCAGGAAATCCAGTCGGGGCAGAATTCATTATAATGGAAGAAGCCAGAGGAGTTCCATTGAGCCACAAATGGCCAACTCTTCACGGAGACGATAGGCTCAAATTGATCGAAAAGATCGTCGAAATTGAAACGACTTTGGCCTCGACGTCATTCAGAGAGTTTGGCAGTTTATACTACACGAAGGATTTGGAGCATCCTGCTACGAAAGATGTGCTTTATACTAACGCTACTGGAAGACCGATAGTGAACGCCCAGTTTTCTATTGGCCCAACGACCGACCGCAAATCTCTTGATAACGATCGTGCAAGTATTGACTTCGACCGAGGCCCTTGTGAGATTTCCAAATTTCTTGTCAAGTCAAATATAGGCTAAGTCGTTTCTAGGGACTACTGCTGAAGAGTATGCTACTTCTATAGGAAGACGTGAGATTCGATGCATTCACGAAGTTAAGCAACTTCCAAGGCCACTCGGCATAGTCAATGGGCCAGGATTGTATCAAACAAGCCGGGACTCCAAGCTGTCAGTGTTGAACGAGTATCTGAAAGTGGCCAGCTATCTTCTGCCAGCCGACAGAAGTATGTTGTCTGCTTATCTCTGGCACAATGACTTGCATAGCGACAACATATTTGTCAATCCCCAAAAGCCGACTGAGATCACCTGTCTCATAGACTGGCAATCAGCACATGTTGAGCCACTTTTTATGCAAGCTGGCCATCCATCATTCCTTGATTTCGAGGGACCAAAACCTGAAGGGCTTGATACCCCTTCTCTCCCCAACGACTTCGATGATATGAACGAGGTCCAGCAGAGGCGCGCCAAATCTCTGTTATCTCAACAATCTCTTTTCAAAGCATATGAAATCCTGTCGCTCCAAAGGAACAAAAAGGTCTATCACGCCTTGCGCCATCAAAAGGGTCTTGGATGCCAGATCATCACGCTTGCTGGTAATCTGTTGCAAGATGGGGAACCTTTGGTCAAGGGACAGCTTATGCAGGTTCAGCGCGAGTGGCAAGGACTGCCCGCTATTCGAGCGCGAGCGTGCCTGACCTGTCCTTTGCATTTTACTTCCCGAGATGTTCTCGCTCAGGAAACAGAGGAAGCGAAATGGATACAAGGGCTGGAGCTGATGACCCAGGTTTTAGAATCACTCGGCACAGTCGACAGAGGTTGGCATGGATGGGTAAAGGCAGAAGACTACGCTCTTTTCAAAGAAAAACTGGACCATGTTCGTCAACAATTCTTGGACCAGTTATCAGAAACTGAGGAGGACCGACCGAAATGGCTTTCAGCCTGGCCTTTTAAGGATTAAGTTTGTTGTCAACCTCTCAGGCGTATATATTTCACGGAAGAGGAAATCTGGGGTGGTTTTTGATAATGATATCCTGTTTCGTCTCAATATCACTACAACAAATTAGGAGGAGCGTACCAAAAGTATGCGATGGGAGAAGAAGTCTTTACAGAGCCCGCCATATGTTTCGGTGCAGCTGCTTCGAAATAAGGTAATTGCCCATAGCAGCACAACTGTTGCGATCGTGCTAGCCTAACATGGGCCATGTTAATCTATCATAGACTACATAAGGTAAGGTTCACTGAACCTCAGCCTTACCAAGCCTTAGCGGGATTGTTTGTTGACACGCTTAGGCCTAGCGTGCCTCGAGGGCATAGTCTCGACTTTTGGAATCAGATCGTGGCTTCGTCGGCTTCAGCTCTTGCCCCGCGAAAAAGTGAGGCATAACTGGCGTTCCTGTTGGATCACAGAATACGATTCGATGGTGTCTGAGGCTACAGATAGCGTGTTTCTTCACTTGAAATATAGAACACGAGTTCAACTAAGCTCGACCCTTTTGTTGAAATATGAGTGTTATCATTGAATTTTTAATTGCTTGCTTCAAATCTCAGTCGCTACTGGCCATGAACATCCAGGTTGTTCAACACCGTGTTTGACCGGGCGGATGTGATATTCTAAGGGTTCCCACCCCATTGATCTTCGCTTAAGCAGCCTATTGTTCTAGGCTCACCACTCTCCAAAAATTTTCCCAGTACGAGGCGGGTGACAGAATTCTTCCGCCCCCCTCTGAACACCTTGAAAATACTATAACTTTTGGAATTTTTGATTCATTCACAACAAATCGAATTTGCTTAAAATTTAAGAGACTTATATAATAGCTTTATTGCTACAGTCTGATATTTTTTTTTAACTCAATTGATGTAGTATTGCGTTTGCTGTATTTTGGTTTAGTGAACGACTCTGAAATTTGAGATATTCGCTTAGGAGTATTCCCGGCCCGATGCACGTTCCGGTCCCGTGCACACCCCACTTTACTACTTTCATCTTTCTTCAAAAATCAATTACAAATTCAATATGGCTTCAATTGAGGCAGCGCTTGCAGATCTAGCTTTGCAAAAGTCACCTAACTACACTGCAACTGCAAAGAAATTCAATATCAATCGAAGCACGCTGTCGCGACGACATAGGGGTATAACCGCCTCCGTCAAGGAAAGCAAGCAAACGACGTCAATTCTTTCGAACCAACAAGAAAAAGAGCTTATTCGCTATATCAACAAGCTTACCGAACGTGGTATACCTCCTCCCAATGCCATGATTCGTGTTTTTGCGTATAATATATCTGGAAAACAGCCAGGCAAAAACTGGTCTTATTGTTACGATCCTAGCCTTCGCCTATCCTTCGCCTGGTTCCATCCTAATCGGGCCTAGCGGGAACCTGACCTAGGGGTGATATCATTGAGACCCTGCATCATATGTGTAAGGCGTCAACCCAATCGGGCCTAGCACAGGGCTGAGGAACACACATATAAGAACCGAGTTCTTTCCTGTAGATACTTTCCTTCCTTAGCATTTATCTATTAGTTAAATGACACCCCTATGACTCGCTCTAGGCCGACCCCTAACACTTATGAGTTCGTTCGACGTCATTCAGATATACTACAGTCAAAGTTTCTACAAGAAGCTGATCTAGAGCGAAAGAAAGCTGATAATGCATATCAATATCAGCTTTATTTTGACCTAGTAAGTGCCTTCATTCCGTTTAGTTTCATACTAATATAAGGGTAGGTAAAGCAAAAAATCGAAGAATATGAGGTTCTTCCTAAAAACACATACAATATGAATGAAAAGGGCTTTCTACTTGAACTGCTTCAAAAGACTCGAAGAGTCTTCAGTCTAAAGCATCTTGACAGTGGCAAATTGCTGAGTGCTGGTCAAGACGGCAATAGAGAATGAATTACCTTGATTGCAACCATTTGCATGAATATGACCTATATACCCCCTTCGATCATTTATCAGGCGATATCAGGTAATATTCAGGACAGCTGACTTACTGAATATGATCCCAAAGAGCAATCCTGCTTCTTTGCTTCCTTCGCTACTGGCTGGACCAACGATGAATTGACCTACTCTTGGCTCACTATCGTATTTGACCGAAATACGAGGTCAAAAGCCAGAAATTCACGGGATTATCGCCTTCTATTTGTTGACGAGCATGACAGTCATATCAACATGAAGTTTCTTGACTGGTGTGAGCAGAACAAGGTGCTCGTGGCTTTATATCCTTCTCATTCTACGCATCGTCTTCAACCTCTGAATGTGAGCTTATTCAACCCTTTGACCAATTACTACTCGCAAAACCTGAACGACTGGATCTTTAAGAGTCAAGGACTTTCTCGAATATCAAAAAGAGACTTCTTTGACCTGTTTTGACCTGCATATCAAGCTGCTTTCACGCATGCCAACATAAAAAGTGAATGGGAAAAGACAGGATTGCTGC